>OLNP01002257.1_pt1 | contig 14309 bp, 10 predicted proteins | sample 1671951 | NCBI WGS metagenome assembly OLNP01 (sample SAMEA3136629, study PRJEB25190) | human gut metagenome | biome: human gut; feature: human-associated habitat; material: faeces | place: Austria | collected 2013
CTGTGATTTTCATAGGGTTCCTCCTGCACAATATTTTTTATAATTTTTAAATTTATTTTTTAATATATATTTGTAATTTATAATATTTTAAATTTATATCAGAAAATATTTCCGATAATTCTATTATACCTATACTCTTTCTTATCGACAATAATTCTCACTGAATTATATACTTTTTATCAAAAACAAAATTAGGTAGGCCAAAGCCTACCTAATCCAATTCTAAAAGGGAAATTATTATTATATTTTTGTAAATTTACTTTTCATTTTATTGAATTTCAATTAATTGTTTATCTTCTATTTTTTTAACTTCTTTCTTTGGAACAAATATATTCAAAACACCTTTGTCATATTTAGCTTGGATGTCTTCTTTTGTTACTGCATCGCCTACATAGAAACTTCTCTTTGTATTGCCATAGTAACGTTCTTGTCTAATTATATGTCCTTCGTTGTCTTTTTCTTCATTTGTTTTATTATGTTCAGCACTAACTGTTAAGTATCCATCTTCTAAGTCTAATTTCAAATCTTCTTTATCGAATCCTGGAACTTCCATAGCCAATTCATAACCATTGTCTTTTTCTTTGATGTCAGTCGACATTCTGTTTGTTGTAGTCATATTAAAAACTGGATCTGTAAAAAAGTCATCAAATAAATTATTATTAAAATTAAATCTTTCTGGGAATAACATAAAGCATCGTCCTTTCGTTTTAGTACTCTATGTCTGGAGTGCTAATTCAACCATTTTTTTGAGTATACCCTTTGCTCTGGTTGAAACCTATTAATTATAATTATTATTAATTTATATTTTAGAAGATTTCTTATTTAAGTCTTCTTTTTATCATTTTTATTTATTTCAAACTATTGACTATTTAACTTCTATAGTTTGTTTATTTTCTAGTTTCTTAACATCTTTTTTAGGAACAAATACGTTTAAAACACCTTTATCGTATTTTGCTTGGATATCTTCTTTTGTTACTGCATCACCTACATAAAAACTTCTTTTTGCGCTACCATAGTAACGTTCTTGTCTGATTATATGTCCTTCATCATCTTTCTTTTCATTAGAATTTTTATGTTCAGCACTTACTGTTAAATAACCTTTTTCTAATTCTAGTTTCAAGTCTTCTTTATCGAATCCTGGAACTTCCATAGATAATTCATATCCATTTTCTTTTTCTTTGATATCTGTAGACATTCTATTTGTTGTTGTGTTTACATTGAAAACTGGATCACTAAAAAGATAATCAAATAAATTATTACTATTATTAACTAAACCAAATCTTCTTTCTGGGAATAACATAAAGCATCATCCTTTCATCTTTTTATTAGCACTCTAAGTTGTCGAGTGCTAAGTCAACTTCTAAAATTAAGCATACACTGTATGCTTTCGTTGACTCTTTATTCATTTTACCTATTTTCAAATTTTTGATTTGTTGTATCAAATCTTTTATTTCTTTGTCTTACTTGTTATCCTTTTTCCTTACAACTATATAGTACAACTTTTTGTTAGCACTGTCAATAGGAGAGTGCTAATTTTTTCTATTTTTTTTAGATTTCTTACTTAAATATATAAAACCCCTCCAATACCTATATTAGAGAGGTTTTATTTTTTATAATCTTATGAATTTTTTATTTAAAATAATCAATTACTATGTTTACTATCGCTTTTATTCCGGTTTTAATACAATCTTCATCACAATTAAATCTAGAATTATGTAATATGCAAGCATCTTCATTTTTTTCAGATTTGCAGCCTAAAAACATAAAACAAGAAGGTACCTCTTTTGCAAAGAATGAGAAATCTTCTCCTCCTGTGTCTGGATTGTCCATTTCAATTAAATTATCTTCGCCTATGCTGTTTACAACTGATTTCTTTATCAATTTAGTAAGTTTAGGATCATTCATAGTTACAGGATATCCATGACTAAATTTATATTCATAATCACAACCATGAATCTTGCAAACATCCTTTATAAACTCTTCTATTTTATCTGGTAAAATCTCACAAGCCTCTGCACTAGAATATCTAACTGTCCCTTCTATTGATACCTCACCAGGAAGTACATTATATCTCACTCCACCATTTATTTTTGATAATGTAAGCACAACAACATCACTTGGATCAATTGCTCTACTAACAATTGTTTGAAGTTGAGTTATTAAATATGCAGCACATACTATTGCATCATGTCCTTCGTGTGGTTTTGATGCGTGTGACGCCTGACCTTTTATAGTTATAAATATTCTATTTGATTCAGACATCATAGCATTCGGTTTTACAGCTACTGTTCCTATTGGATAATCCCATACATGAAGTGCTACTGCGTTATCTACATGTGGATTTTCTAAAACTCCCTCTTTTATCATAAGAGGTGCCCCTCCAACTGGATTGTTTTCTTCTGCAGGTTGAAATACAAATTTAACATTTCCGTTTATTTCATCCTTAATTTCATTTAGTACTTTTGTTACTCCCAACAAAATCGATGTGTGAATATCATGACCACATGCATGCATCACACCTGGATTTTTAGATGAAAAAGGCAATCCTGTTTCCTCTTGTATTGGAAGAGCATCCATATCCGCTCTCAACATTAAGGTTTTTTCGCCTTTTCCTAAATTTAAATTAGACACAACCCCGGTTTTTCCCACACCTTCTTGTGCTTCTAATCCAATTTTTCTTAATTCATTAGCTACAAATTTTGATGTTTCAAATTCTTTTAAGCTAAGCTCTGGATTTTGATGAATATGCCTTCTTATTGAAATCACTTCATCTAAATACTTATCAACTAATTTGTCCACTTTCTCTTTTAACATTTTTTATATCCCCCTAAAAAACTAAAGGTACGGAGTTATCTCCGCACCTTTTGATTATATCACAAGTATATAATATTGTTATTACTAGGATTTTTATATTTTATATCAAAACTAAATTAACTTAACATAGTCGCCTGATACATAGCCATATGAGCTATTGAATTTTATTTTATACCAACCGTTTGATAATTTAGTTACTATTTCTACTTTTGTTCCTTTATGTAAATGTCCAATTTTCTTATATCCTGTTCCTGCTCCACTTCTTACATTTAATCCTGCAGTTGTTTTTCCTGTTGCTATTACTTCACCTTTAGAGCCATCTAAACTTACATATGCTCCTGATACATATCCGTATGAGCCTTTATATTTTATTTTATACCAACCATTTGAATATCTTTCAACCACTTCTACTTTTGTCCCTTTAGTTAATATACCTAATTTGCTATAGTTTGAAGATGGTCCACTTCTCACATTTAATGAACTTACAGTTGTTTTTCCTGTTGCTATTACTTTTTCGTCTTGTTGTGGTGTATTTAATTTAACGTATTTTCCTAATACATAGCCATATGTGCCTTTATATTTTATTTTATACCAACCGCTTGGGAGTTTAGTTATTACCTCTACTTTTGCACCCTTGCTTAAAGTCCCCATTTTAGCATATTTTGTTCCTGGACCTTTTCTAACATTTAGTTTAGCAGTTGTTTTTCCTGTTAATATATCGCTTGGATCTTCTTGTCCAGAGCTTATAGCTTTAAATGGTATACCGAATCTATTTGCATAAGTTTCTGCATATGAACCTTTTTCACCATAGATTGTTACATCATCTGAACAACCCTCAAATATAGCCTTTCCAATTGTTGTTACTGATTTTGGTATTGTAACCTTAACTAAATTTTCGCAATCGGAAAATACTTGATATCCTATAGTTGTCACACTATCTGGAACTATAAATTCAGTAAATCCAGTCATAGAAAATGCCTCTTTTTCTATCGTTTTAACACTGCTTGGTATATCTATTTTCTTTAATGAAACACAACCAGCAAAAGTTCCATATGGTATTGAACTGATAGTATTTGGTAATGTAACATTAGTTAAGTTTTCACATAATATAAATGCCCCAGCACCTAATTCAGTTACACTATCTGGTATAGTAATACTTTGTAATTTGTTATTTCCAGCAAATGCAGCAGCATCTATAGTTGTTACAATAGTTGGTATATTTATAGTTTGTAAATTTTCACACCATGCAAATGCTTCTGCTCCTATAACTTTAACACTATCTGGTATATTTATAGTCTTAGTATTTTCTAAACCACAAAATGCAAATTCATATATCATTGTAACAGGATGTCCATCAATTTTATCTGGTATAGATATTGTTGATTTGTCTATTGCCTCTGAATAACCAGTTATTATAACCTCATCTTTGTCATTTACTACATAAAAAATTCCATCTTGTTCAAGGTCTTCCCAATCATCATCGAAATCAAATCCCCAATCGATATCTAGTAATAAATCATCTAAATCATCAATATCTCCTAATTCATCTAAATCTAAAGTTTTTAATTCAGAATTTGATAATACTTTTGTAGCTTGTTTAGCATCTTTTTGTTTTGGCATTGCATAAGAACTATGTGCGCCAAATACAAAAGATGTTAATAATCCTAAAACAGTTAAAAAACATGCGGCTTTTTTAAATTGTTTTGGCATTATATACTCCCTCCTCTTTTGTATGATTACCTTAATTGTATCACAGTTAAATTAGTTTTCTTATTATCCAAGAAATTCTTAATAACTTTTTGTCTACAAAAACTACAATAAATTTTCAAAATACATCATTTTAAAACAAAAAATCCCAGCAAATTTAATTGACTGGGATTTTTCTCATATATTTTATATTATTTAAATCTTATTTAAAGTAATTTACACCACTTTCAAATATTTTTTGATCTTTTTCACCATGTATATTTTTAAGAGTGTATTTACCAATTCTTTCAGAGTGACCCATTTTACCTAATATTCTACCGTCTGCACTTGTTATACCTTCAACTGCATAAAATGAACCATTAGGGTTGTAGTCTATATCGTAAGTAGCATTTACATCTAAGTCAACGTATTGAGTTGCTATTTGTCCATTTGCTACTAATTGGTCAAATGTTTCTTTATTTGCTACAAATTTACCTTCACCATGAGAAATTGGAATGCTGTGTAAGTCTCCTACTTGTGTACCTGCTAACCATGGAGATTTATTTGATGCTATTCTAGTAGTTACAACTTTTGCTTGGTGGCGACCGATGTTGTTGTAAGTTATAGTTGGAGCATCCTCTGAAGTAACTGGTTTTATTTCACCATATGGAACTAACCCTAATTTGATTAATGCTTGGAATCCATTACAGATACCTAACATTAAACCATCTCTGTTAGTTAATAAGTCATTTACTGCTTCTGCTATTCTTGGATTTCTAAATACTGTTGCTATGAATTTTGCAGAACCATCTGGTTCGTCACCAGCACTGAATCCACCTGGTATCATAACTATTTGTGAAGATTCTATTTCTTTAACCATAGTTTCAATTGAATCTTCTATATTAGCATAATTTAAGTTTCTAAATACTTTTATGCTAGCTTTTGCCCCAGCATCTTCAAAAGCCCTAGCTGAGTCGTATTCACAGTTTGTTCCTGGAAATGCTGGTATAAATACTTTTGGCTGTGCTATACTTAATGAAGATTTTTGATGTTCGTTAACTATAAAGTTTATATTTTTTACTTCGCCAGTTGGTTCAACTGCTTTTGTTGGGAATATTGGTTCTAAAGTAGATTCATAAGCTTTGTAAATCTTACCTAAGCAAACTTTATATCCATCAACGTCTATATATTGTCCTTCTATTGTTTTACCTGCAACTTTGTAATCTAAACCTTCTAATAATGCTAAATCAGCTTTATCCATTTCAAGTGCTATATTTCCGTATGCTGGATCGAATAATTTATCTGCATCAACATCTTTAGCTACTTCAAATCCTATCTTATTACCAAATGCCATTTTAGCTATAGCTTCTCCAAGTCCGGCATAACCTAAAGCATATGAAGCAAGAACTTTCTTAGCTTGAGTTAATTCTCTTATTTTATCTAAGTTTTTCTTTAATATATCAAAATCAGGAATTCCACTTTCTAATGTTGGAGTTTTTATTACTGCTAAAACAGAACCTGCTTTTTTGAATTCTTGTGATACAACATATTCAGCATCTACAGTGTCTACTGCGAATGAAACTAATGTTGGAGGTACATTTATATGTTCAAAAGTACCAGACATACTGTCTTTCCCACCTATTGCAGGTATTTCAAATTCTTTTTGTGCGTAATATGCTCCAAGTAATGCAGAGAATGGTTTACCCCATTTAGTTTTATCTTTTCCTAATTTTTCGAAGTATTCTTGGAAAGTTAATCTAGTAGTTTTATAATCTCCACCAACTGCAACTAATTTACAGATTGATTCTACAACTGCGTATAATGCCCCGTGGAATGGACTCCATTTTCCGATTTTAGGGTTATATCCAAATGTCATTATTGATGAAGTTGTAGTTTTTCCGTCAAGTACAGGTATTTTAGCAACCATACCTTGGATTGGAGTTCTTTGATATTTACCTCCAAATGGAAGTAATACTGTATTTGAACCTATAGTATTATCAAATTTTTCAACTAAACCTTTTTGAGAGCATACATTTAAGTCTTTTAATACGCTGTCAAATTTATCAGATATAGTTTCTCCTTCTACTTTTATTTTTCCAGTATTAAAGAATGTATTTTCTTCGTCTACTTTTGGAACATGTATATCAGTTTGTTGTTTCTTACCATTTGTATCAAGGAAAGCTCTGTTTAAATCAACGATAGCTTTTCCATTCCAGAACATTCTTAAATACCCTGTGTCAGTTACTGTTGCAACATGAGTTGCTTGTAAGTTTTCAAGTCCTGCAAGTTCTATAAATCTGTCTTTATTTTCGGCATCTATAGCACAAGCCATACGTTCTTGTGATTCTGATATTGCAAGTTCAGTACCATCAAGTCCATCGTATTTTTTAGGTACTAAGTCTAGGTTTATATCTAAACTTTCTGCGATTTCACCTATCGCAACTGAAACTCCACCAGCACCGAAGTCGTTACATCTTTTTATCATTTGTGCAACTTCTTTGTTTCTGAAGAATCTTTGTATTTTTCTTTCGTTAGGTGCATCACCTTTTTGTACTTCTGCACCACAAGTTTCTATTGACTCTTCACTGTGTTCTTTTGATGAACCAGTAGCTCCTCCACAACCATCTCTACCAGTTTTTCCACCTAATAGTATAATTATATCGCCTTTTTCCGGTCTTTTTCTTATTACATTTTCTTTTGGAACTGCTGCTATAACTGCACCAATTTCCATTCTTTTCGCTACAAAGTCTTCATCATATACTTCTGTAACTTGACCTGTTGTTAAACCTATTTGGTTACCATAAGAACTATATCCGTTAGCTGCCTCTGTTGTTATTTTCTTTTGCATTAATTTACCGTGTAATGTATCTTCTAAAGAAGTTCTAGGGTCTGCACTACCAGTAACACGCATCGCTTGATAAACATAACTTCTTCCTGAAAGTGGATCTCTGATTGCCCCACCTAGACAAGTTGCAGCACCACCAAATGGTTCTATTTCTGTTGGATGGTTATGAGTTTCGTTTTTGAACATTAATAGATATTTTTCTATTTTTCCATCAACATTTACATCTATATTTACACTACAAGCATTGATTTCTTCACTTTCATCTAAATCTTCTAGTTTTCCTGCTGCTTTAAGTTCTTTAACTGCTATAGTCGCTATATCCATTAGACACATATCTTTTTGTCTGTCTATATAGATAGTATTTCTAGCTTCTACATATTTTGAATAAGTTTCTTTTATTATTTCGTTGAATTTACCATCTTCTATTTCAACATCTTTTATTTGGGTCATAAATGTAGTGTGTCTACAGTGATCTGACCAATAAGTATCTAAAACTTTTATTTCTGTTATAGTTGGATTTCTTTTTTCTTGGTTTTGGAAGTATTCTTGAACATATTTTAAGTCGTCTATTGTCATAGCTAGACCTTGTTCTTTTAAGAATTTTTCTAATTCTTCCATGCTAAAATCTATAAACCCTTCTATTGTTGCAACTTCTGTTGGTATTTCAGTTTCTAGTTCTAGAGTTTCTGGTTTTTCAAGAGATGCTTCTCTACTATCAACTGGATTTATTACATAAGATTTTATTTTTGCAAATAATTCATCATCTATATCACCAGTTAATATATATAATTTTGCGCTGTTTATATTAGGTCTTTGACCTTCATTTATTATTTGAACGCATTGTGCTGCCCAGTCTGCTCTTTGGTCATATTGTCCTGGTAAATATTCAACTGCAAATACTTTCGCATCTTTATCGTATTCAACATTTTCTTTATATACTACATCTAGGTTTGGTTCTGAGAATATTGTTTTTGATGCAGAATCACAAATTTCATCAGATAAACCTTCTATATCGTATCTATTTAATAATCTTAAATCATCTATGCAATCTATATGTAAACTGTCTTTTAAATCTTTCATTAAAGCTTTTGCTTCTAGATCGAACCCTTCTCTCTTTTCAACTAAAAGTCTTTTAACATTTGAACTCATATTATTCCTCCATTAAGAAATTTCTCATTTTCCTTTTTTATGTTTTATTGAAAATTTATTTCCATATGTCTGTTCTATAATGCATACCTTCAAAATTTATTTTCTTGATATTTTCATAAACTTTTTCGCCTGCTTCTTTAACATTTTTAGCCTTAGCAGTTATCCCGATAACTCTACCACCATTAGTAACTATTTTTCCATCTACTAATTTAGTTCCACTATGGAAAACTACTATATCATCATCTAAATCATCAAGTCCTGTTATAACTTTTCCCTTTTCATAACTTTCAGGGTATCCTCCAGATGTAAGCATTACACATATTGCTTGTTCATCACTATAAGTTATATCTATATCTTTTAATTTATTATCTATAACTGCAGATATTATTTTGTTTAAATCAGTTTCTAATCTAAATAAAACAGATTGAGTTTCTGGGTCCCCAAATCTTACATTGTATTCAAGAACTTTAGGACCATCTTCAGTTATCATTAATCCTACAAATAATATTCCTTTAAAGTCTAATCCATCTTCTTGGAATCCTTTTAAAGTTTTATCAAGTACATTTTCTTTTATATTTTTTGCTAATTCATCAGTATATATTTCACTTGGAGAGAATGTTCCCATTCCGCCAGTGTTAAGACCATTTTCTCCATTATTTACTTTTTTATGGTCTTTTGCACTTACCATAGGAACTATTGTTTCGTGATCAACAAAGGCTAGTATAGATGTTTCTATTCCGTTTAGAAACTCTTCTATTACTATTTTTTCTCCAGCATCACCGAATTTTTTATCACTCATCATTTCTTTTAGAGTTTTTATAGCATCTTCTCTGTTTTCAGGTATTACAACTCCTTTACCAGCTGCCAAACCATCGGCTTTTATAACAACTGGATATCCAAAGTCATCTATGTCAGCTATTGCTTTATCTAGGTCAGTATATTCTTTATATTTAGCTGTTGGTAAACCATGTCTTATCATGAAATCTTTCGAAAATGCCTTGCTTCCTTCTAACTGAGCACATTTTTTATTTGGACCAAATACTTTTAATCCTTCAGCCTCAAAAACATCAGTTAGCCCCATTACTAGCGGAACTTCTGGTCCTACTACAGTTATATCTATTTCTTTTTCTTTTGCAAATTTAACTAATTCGGCTATATCTGAATCGCCTATATTTACACATTCTGCAACTTTAGCTATTCCAGGGTTTCCTGGTGCACAGTATATTTTTTCTACATCTTTTTCATTACTTAATTTCCAGCAGATAGCATGTTCTCTTCCGCCACCACCTACAACTAATATCTTCATATTTCCCCTCCTAGTTTATAAGTCTTACTCGCTTACTTTAACTTTTCTACCTTCTACAGATATCTTCCCTTCGCAAAATAATTTTACACATCTAGGAAGAATTGTATGCTCTACTTCTAAAACCCTTTTTGCCAATGTTTTAGCATCATCATCGTCCATAACTTTTACAGTATCTTGCATGATTATTGGGCCAGCATCTGCTTCTTCATTTACAAAATGAACAGTTGCTCCAGAAACTTTTGCTCCATAATCTATTACTGCTTGATGAACTTTTTCTCCATAAAAACCATCACCACAGAATGATGGTATTAATGATGGATGAATATTCATCATTTTATTTTCAAATTCACTTACGAATTTTGGACTGATTATCTTGAGATAACCAGCCAAAACTACTAAGTCTACATTTTCTTCTTTTAATATTTTTATTACTTTATCTTCATTTTTTTCAAATACAGCTCTTATATTATGTTTTCTAGCTCTTTCAAGGCCAAAAGCATCTTCTTTATTAGAAATAACTACTTTTATATTACCTTTTATTTCGCCATTTTCACAATCATCGATAATAGCTTGTAAATTAGAACCTCCGCCAGAAACTAAAACACCTATATTTAGCATAATTCTACTCCTTCGTGAGTATCTACAACTTCACCAACTACATATGCTTTGTCTTTCATTAGTTCAGCATATTTTTCGTCTACATCTATTTCATCTGCTTCTCTATTATTTATATAATCAACTAAAGCAGGTGCATCTTCTTTGTTAACTATGAACACAAGTCCAATACCCATATTGAAACTTTTATGAAGTTCTCTTTTTTCTACTATATTAAATCCTTCTATCATTTTGAATATAGGTGGTTTTTCCCATGAATCTGTTTTGATATCAAGACCTAAACCATCAGGTATAACTCTTGTGATATTTTCGATAACACCACCACCAGTTATATGAGCTATAGCTTTTATGTTATGTTTTTCAAGTAAGTCTAAAACTAATTTCACGTATATTTTTGTTGGTGTTAATAAAGCATCTCCAACTGTCATTCCTAATTCTTCAACATATTGATTTAAATCATAGTTATAAGTATCCAAGAATATTTTTCTTATAAATGAGAAACCATTACTGTGTATACCACTTGAAGAAACTCCAACTAATACATCCCCAGCTTTAACATCTTTTCCTGATACTATTTTAGTTTTGTCAGCTATACCAACAGCAAATCCGGCTAGGTCATATTCTTCTTCAGAGTACATTCCTGGCATTTCAGCAGTTTCCCCACCGATTAATGCACATCCAGACATTTTACATCCGTTGGCAACACCTGCAACTATTTGATCTATATGTTCAGGAACTAATTTCCCTATTGCTATATAGTCTAAAAATAATAATGGTTTTGCACCTTGGCATATTAAGTCGTTAACGCTCATTGCAACTAAATCTATACCAACTGTGTTATGTTTATCCATCATTTGAGCTAATTTTAATTTAGTACCAACACCATCTGTTGCTGCTAAAAGAACTGGCTCTTCCATTTTCATAAAATCTTTTAAACTATATAAACCACTGAAGTTTCCTAAATCACCTATAACATTTTTATCGTAAGTTTCTTTTATCTTCCCTTTTATCAAGCTTACAGCTCTATTTCCTTCATCTATATTTACACCTGATTGTTCATAAGTTAGCATCCTAAAGATTCCTCCTTGTCAATTTTCTTAACTGGATAATTTCCGTCGAAACAAGCTCTACAGAATTTAAATTCATTTCCTTCCCCAACTGCGCTCATCATTCCATCTATATCTAAGAATTTTAATGTATCACATCCAATATATTCTCTTATTTCTTCTACATCTTTATGTGCAGCTATTAATTTAGAGCGGTTTGGGGTGTCTATGCCATAGTAGCAAGAATATTTAACTGGAGGAGATGTTATTCTTAAGTGTATTTCCTTAGCTCCAGCATCTTTTAATGATTTAACTAATTGTTTTGAAGTAGTTCCTCTAACTATTGAGTCATCTACAAGTACTATTGATTTTCCTTTTAATACTCTACTTAGAGGATTTAATTTTATTTTTACTCCAAGTTCTCTTTCTTCTTGAGTAGGCTTTATAAATGTTCTACCTACATATCTATTTTTAACTAATGCTTCTGTTAGTGGAAGTCCACTCGCATTTGCATATCCTATAGCTCCTGCCCATCCTGAGTCTGGAACTGGAACTACCATATCTGCTTTTACATCATCGCCTTGTGATAATATTTTTCCTGATTCAACTCTAAATTCATATGCATTTACTTTATCTATTGTTGCATCATTTCTAGCAAAATAAATATGTTCAAATATACAACTTTTTTTCATTGTTTTGCATTTATTGCTAAAGTTATATGATTTTAATTCTCCGTTCTTAACTACAACAATCTCTCCTGGTTCCAAGTCTCTTATAAATTCTCCACCAAGTATATCTATTTCACAGTTTTCAGAAGCAAATATGTATTCACCATCATCTCTTTTCCCAAGTAATAGAGGTCTAAATCCATGAGGGTCTCTAACAGCAACTAATTCTTCGTCAGTTAGTATAACTAATGAATACGCACCCTTTATTTGGTCCATTGTTAATTTTATTGCTTCTACAATATCTCCTGTATAATATCTAGCTAACATATATAAAATAACTTCTGTATCACTTTTACTACTAAACATTATACCGTCTTCTTCTAGCATTTCTTTTAGGTAGTTAGCATTTACTAAATTTCCATTGTGAACTAAACCTAAATTTCTCTTTTTTAAAGAACCAACTAAAGGTTGGCAGTTGTACATATGACTTCCACCTGCTGTTGAGTATCTAACATGGGCTATGCCCATTGTCCCAGGCAGTTTTTGTAAATCATCTGCCTTAAATACATCACCTACTAAACCCATGTCCTTTTTGTAATTTATTTCTTTTCCATCGTGCACAGCCATACCACAGCTCTCTTGACCTCTATGTTGCATAGAGTATAAGCCATAATACAAGTCTTTCGATATGTTTTTATCAGAATAAATTCCTAATATACCACACATGCGATCAATTCCCCCCTATAACTTAAATTATTTATTCATTCTAGAAAGAACTTCTTCATATCCCTGAACAAGATCTCCTAAATCTCTTCTAAATCTATCTTTATCTAATTTTTCATTAGTATTAACATCCCATAATCTACAAGTATCTGGTGATATTTCATCTGCTAATATTATATTTCCGTCTGCGTCTTTTCCGAATTCTAGTTTGAAGTCAACTAATTTTAGGTCCATTTTTAAGAAAAATTCCTTCATGATTTCATTGATTTTTAAAGTTTGTGCTCTGATATAATCTATTTCTTCTTGAGTTGCTAATTTTAATGCTACGGCATGGTCATCATTTATAAGTGGGTCTCCATATTCATCATTTTTATATGACATTTCAAATATTGGTTTGTCTAATACTATTCCTTCTTCTACTCCATATCTTTTGCAGAAAGAACCTGCTGTGATATTTCTGATTATAACTTCTAGTGGTAGGATTGTAACTTTTTTTACTAATTGTTCTCTATCTGATAAAGCTTTTATGAAATGAGTTTTGATTCCTGCTTTTTCTAATGTTTCAAACATTATTGTACAAATTTTATTATTTAAGATACCTTTTGATGCAATTGATGCTTTTTTTTCACCATTGAATGCTGTTGCATCGTCTTTGTAATAAACTACATATTCATTTTCATTTTCTGTACTGTAAACTTGTTTTGCTTTTCCTTCATATAATAACATTTTTGTTACCTCCCAAAATTTTCACAAATATTTATTTACTGTTTTATTACTAACATATCTCTGCTTTTTCTACATTATCTTGTCTTATTTATTTTTATAATTATTGATTTATGCTTTTATCATCATCTAATACCTTTTGAGCCATTTCTTGTCTATATGTTTTTAAGTCTTCTTTTAATTTAGGATATTTTATACTCATTATTTGCATTGCCATTAATGCTGCATTTAACCCTGAATCTATAGTTACTGTAGCAACTGGTATTCCTTTTGGCATTTGAACCATTGATAATAATGAATCCATACCATCCATAGTAGATGATTTTATTGGCAACCCAACTACAGGTATTAATGTTGATGCTGCTATAACCCCTGATAAGTGTGCTGCTTTTCCTGCTGCTCCTATTATTACGTCTGTATCATTTTCTATTTCTTCTAAAACTTCACTATATTCACTATTAGATAGTGAACTATTTATTAATCGAGCTTTAACCCCCATAGTCTTTAATGCATCAACTTGATCTTTCATAAGTGATATTAAGGGTGAAATAACTATAGTTATTCCATCTAAGCAAAGTGCTGGTACTTGATAACAAATAGATTTCCCTCCACCTGTTGGCATTATGGCAAGAACATCTTCTTTATTTATTATAGATGTTATAATATTTTCTTGTCCTTTTCTAAAACTTGTATATCCATAATATTTATGTAATACGTCTAAAGGTTTTATATTC
>OLNP01002284.1_pt1 | contig 14202 bp, 10 predicted proteins | sample 1671951 | NCBI WGS metagenome assembly OLNP01 (sample SAMEA3136629, study PRJEB25190) | human gut metagenome | biome: human gut; feature: human-associated habitat; material: faeces | place: Austria | collected 2013
CAAAGCTTTTAATCGCAGCTGATTGTACTGCTTATGCTTATGCCGCCTTTCATCAGGATTTTATTCGAAACAAGGTAACTTTAATTGGCTGTCCTAAATTAGATCAGGTGGATTATAGTGAAAAGCTGACTGCTATTATTCAAAATAACAACATTCAAAGTGTAACTATTGTCCGAATGGAAGTTCCTTGCTGTGGCGGCCTGGAAATTGCGGCCAAAAAAGCTCTTCAAGCTAGTGGAAAATTCATACCATGGCAGGTTGTAACAATAAGTATTGACGGAAAAATCATGGAGTAAAGTCAGCAACCACCAGTTCAACTGGTGGTTTGCTATATTCCCTCTATTAAGCTTCCCTGCACTTCTCATATGCAAAAAGTGCTGCACCAAGCGCTCCGCAAAGCTGTGCCTCATCGCAAATATACAGCTTTGCGCCAAGCTTTTCTTCAAGCGCATTTGTGATGCCTTTGTTCTTTGCCACTCCGCCTGTCATCATATACTCACCCGGATTATCCTGCCCAAGCCTTGCTGCAAGTGCGCCTACCTTTGAAGCTACAGACATGTTTAGTCCGTGGATAATATCAGAAACAGCCTTGTTCTGTGCCACCAGCGATACTACCTCAGACTCTGCAAAAACTGTACACATGCTTGAAATCACAATGTTTTCCTTCCACTCAAGTCCCATGGTGCTCATCTCCTCAAGTGAAAGTCCGAGTGTCCTTGCCATCATCTCTAGAAAACGCCCGGTTCCTGCCGCACATTTGTCATTCATCAGGAAATTTTTGACCGCACCATTTTCATCTATGCTGATTGCCTTTATATCCTGTCCACCTATGTCAATAACTGTGCGCACGTTTGGATTCAGATAATGCGCGCCCTTTGCATGGCATGTAATCTCTGTGATGCTGTCATCACCGCTGTTGATGTATGCACGACCATATCCTGTTGTAACAATCCTTACAATATCATCCTTTGATATACCGGCCTTTTCTACAGCCTTCTCCAGACTCTTTTCGGCGCTCATCATAGCGCCGCCACCTGTTGGAATAATCTTTGTCGATTTAATTTTTCCGTCCTGATCCAGTATCACCACGTCGGTGCTTGTTGAGCCGCTGTCAATTCCTGCTACATAGTATACTCCTGATTCCATCCTTCTTCTTGCCTCCTCGCTTATGCCTTTTGTAGGGTCCATGTCATCTGAGCCCTCTATTGTCTCTGCAAATGCCTGTATTCTTGTCAGAAGCTGCCCGGCACTCTGGCTTGTAAAATCCGTCTCAAGCTTTAAAAGAGGCACCTTAATATTATTCTTTATGCTTGCATACTCAAAACCATAGTAATCGCAGAACTTTATCGTGTGATATATGATGCCCTTAAGACTTGGGTCTAAAAAGAGCTGGTTTCTTCTTGTATTATTGTTCATTCTGGCACATGGCATCTGTCCGAGCAGACTCTCTGCATATGCTACAAAGAGAGTCTCCTCATCCATATTTCTAAGATCCTTCTGTAAAATAATGAGATTTCTGCCGGATGTGCATGTCATATTTTCCACATCCATCTGCATATTTTCACGTATTGTCTTCTCAAGAATACTGCTCACATGCACCCCCATAAGACCTATGTAAGGCTTGCGCTCAGATTGAGGTTTTGCAAACGACTTTATAAAAAGCTCCCTGTCGAATGTCCTGTGCGAATATCTCTCATATGCTTTCTTCAAACGAAGAATTGACTGTGCAAATTTTATGTTCTCACACTCGTTATCCTCATGAGGCAGATCAAGCATATACAGGAATTTGCATTTCTTTGTATTCTCTATGATATCATAGACTCTGCGCATTGAATCGCAGCAGTTCACGAGCACAAGCTCCTCTACCTTGCCCTCGAGCACAGCCTGTATGACTGATTTGCCGAATCCGCAGAGATTCGCATGAGCTATCTTATCTGATTTATCGAAATTCTCCGGCATCTCCTCAAGCACAGCACATTCCTGTCCAAAGCCCTTAAACAGCTCTACTGGAGCATATTTACAAACATAATTTATCATCTGTTTTCCACTTTCTGAAATTGGTTTATAGTAAATATCCACACACCGCACGCAATAACCGGTGTATTATTTCTAATTACGTTCCTGCTCTGTAAGCATCTCCACAAATGCCTGAAGCCTTGTGGAAATCTGTCCATCACTGGCATTTGCCGGGTTGCAGCCGTCTCCGTCTAAAACCATAGTTGGAAGCCCTTCCCTCTCGAGTGAGCGCTTTATAAGGCTTGATGCACCGATTGTATTCTTACAGCCCCAGTGCGCAAAAAGTACAGCACCGTCTGCTCCAACTGTGTCGGCAAGCTCCTTTGCCTCATCTATTCTCTGGTTCACGCTGCCATTATAAATGCAGTAAACCATTTTTTCGGCAAGTGCCTCGTAAGGATCATCCGACTCCATGCTTCTGAAACCATCCGCTATAAAATCGCTTACACTGATATGGATTGTATCACTGTAATTGAACACATCCTTCACTGCATCCTGCAAAAACGGCATGGTGTGCATCCAAAGTACATGAAAGCCATCTCCTGCAGGTGCACGTCTCACATCATCTCTCAGAAGCTGTGTATATCTGACTGATTCATCAGTTCCTGCAAGCAGATGACACATGAAAAGCGCATACAGCTCATTTGTGAGAGTTGACGCAATATCATGTCCTTTTCTCAGGTGAAGCTGCCTGTAATAATTATTTGATGCAATTTTGCTCTTGTCCACAGCCTTTTTCACAGACTCCTCTGTGATTTCTCTTCCGGTGACATCCTGCAAAAAACTCTTAAGCTCCCTAAGCTGCTTTGCTACATACATAACAGAGTCATAATTCTTCTCATATGGAACATCTATATAAAAACTTGGTATTTCATATCTCTCCTTGAGATACGGAAATGTCATCATATTGCCATCGCATGCCAGGTTTGTATACACCATGCACTTTGGCTTTGGCACTATACCGTTTAATGCTGCGCCCAGAAAAACCCTGTGATACGAGCACATAGTTTCCGGAAAGCCTTCCTTCTCAGTCTGCCTGAGAAAGGCCTGCTCACATTTAGTTCCTGCCATAAAACACGATAATGCCTCAACCGAATATGGTGTGAGACCTGCCGCCGTCAAAAGCTCCCCCGGTACAAAAATACTGACCATGGCGGCATTTTCAGGCTTTGCAAGTGCCTGTATGATATTATTCATGACAATCTTTGCCACATACTGCCCTGACATTGGAAGCTTTCTATCCGGAAGTAATGCTAATCTTTTTTCCTGTAATCTATATCCTGCAAGTAAAAGCTTCCTCGCCTTGACAGGATCGTTTTCTGCTATCTCGCCTACTTTTTCTCCAAATTTATCCACTATACTCATGTGATATTTCAGCTCTTTTCTATATTCAAATATATATAAATATTCGGTTCACCATACTATTATAGCAATTGTGCACAAAAAGTAAACTCCCATTTTAGCTATATTTCACTATAACTATTGTCAGATATCCTTTTGCTTTGGTAAGCTCATCCAGCCCCCTGTACACACGCTCAGACTCCATGCCACAGTTTGTCACACCATACACTGTCATTTTCTTTTTTCTGATAGCATCTCCTGTGCGAAGCACCTCTATAAGCTCTGCAAGCTTCTTTCCGGATTTCATGTATACACAGGTTCCACCATAGCCCACAGTATCCCTCACATCATACGAAGCCGGTATGATATGTATCTCATCCATCATCTCACCAAGCGAAGTACCAAGCCGCGCTGCAGCTGCACAAAACGATGGCACTATGCCGTACACATAGCATTCCTCTTTTGAAACTGCAGGGATTGTAATTATATCACATGCTTTTATTGTATTAATAGCCTTTAAAGTCATAAGCTCGGGATCTCCCGGACCTACACCGATGCCATATAACACACCAATATTATTTTTATTGTCATCACCGGCTCTTTCTATCTGCTTGTCCATCTTTATAATTTCCTGCTTTCTATAGCACATCTACAAGTAATGCATTCCTAACAAAATCATCACAAATCGATATCATATATTCTTCTTGTATCAATTACCGTCTCTGTACCATTATCATCCACAACTATCATCAGGTGCCCTATGCTATCAAGCTTTTTAAGATACCCTGTCACATGCTCATAGCTGCCACCCTCCTTGTGCTCATCCGGCACAAAATATGTCACCTCAAAATAATTCTCTGTCATGGTGTTTATGACATTTTCGTCATATAAACTGTCTGAATTGAAATTACGCTTTCTATAAAGCATCATGAGCTCATTCATTTTCTCATCAAGCTCTCTTTTTTTGTCCTCATCAGGCTCATGCCACTCATTTGTCAGCCTCGCTGTCTCTGCAATAGCCTCCTCATGACCTGTAAGTGCCGCAAAAGGTGCAAACTGTGCTGAGCGGTCCCATATAGACATCTGCGGATGTACCTTTGACACATGATGTGGTAAATCTATAATATCATCATATTTTCCCATGCCATGCTCCTTATATACTTTTTCGTAACTATTTTAAACCACTAAGAAAAATCCAATTAAGAACCACAGCGGTTGCTGCTATGCCTTGTGTCCGCCAATCTGATTGTTCCTTGAAATAGTTGTGGCACCCTCCTCAAGATTCATGCCCTTTAGCATGGCATTCTTTCCATATTTCTTCTTGACGGAAATCATAGCCTCCTGAAGCTTTCTCTCCTTGGAAAGCGCCTCATCCTCTTTTAGCTTTTCCTTAGCCTTCTCCTGATAATCTGTAAATAAATCAAGCTGCTCAAACTGCTCACTTTCCTGCACCTTGCTCTCATCACAGACCCTGTTTGCCACCACAGTAATCCTTCGTGTCAGAAGATAAGGATCTATGATACGGTCATAAAGCTCCATCACAGCATCCATGATGATGCGCGTGGATGACGTATAACGCCCTAAATTTGCTGTACCATGTGCATGCTTTGGAACCTTTCTGCCGTATCGGTCTATGGTAATCTCACCTGTATAATCTCTGTGTGTACCTTTTTTACCGCCAATACTGTCTCTGCCTTTATTATTTACTGCATGGTCATAATTATTGCCAAAACAGCTATCAGCCTTATTAGACAGATTTGCAATATCATACCCTATAGTGAGTACTATCTGGTCTGTAACCAGCCTCTTATCTACCAGATCAAGCACAAGAAGGTCCGTCATCTCACGCACAATAAGCTTTGTCTTCTCATAATCATACGGCTCCTGAAGCACCTGCCCTGAACTGATGCTGTTGGTCTGCGGTCTGTATGCCTTGATATCAGCTATTGTAACAGGCTCATACCCCCATGCATGGTCTATAAGAAGCTCTGCATTGATGCCAAACATCTTATACAGCTTTTCCTCATTGTAAAAATCATTCGAACCGCCTGTTGAGCACCTGGCCACATCTCCCATTGTATACATGCCGGCTGCCTCGAGCTTTTTGGCATAACCTGCTCCCACTCTCCAGAAATCGGTAATCGGCCTGTGGTCCCATAGCTTTCGCTTATAGCTATTCTCATTAAGCTCTGCTATACGCACTCCTCGCTCATCAGGCATGGCATGCTTTGCCATAATATCCATGGCTATCTTGCACAGATACAGATTGGTACCAATGCCGCAGGTTGCCGTGATACCGGTATCCTTAAGGACATCGTCTATCATCTTAGACGCCAGCTCCCTTGCCGTCATGTGATAAGTGCGAAGATAGTGTGTCACATCCATAAAAACCTCATCTATCGAGTAAACACTGATATCCTCAGGTGCGATATACTTAAGATAAATATTGTATATGCGTGTACTGTAATCCATATACAAAGCCATACGCGGCGGTGCAACAATGTATGTCAGCTCATACTCAGGATGTGTGTCAAGCAGATTCGCATTATATGATGCATAATCAAAGCCTGTCATTGTGCTTTCTGTTATATCATTTTCTGCCATATCAATTTCTGTTACATATTTTTTTCTTCCATCCGGATTGCCCTCAGCCTGGAGTCTTTTTTGCTGTTCACCTGCTGATTGTTTTCTATCAGATTGTTCGCCCTCAATTTGTCGGCTTCTCTCCACTGTCCCGGCAGCATGTCCACTCGCCATAAGCTTCGACAGACGCAGCTTGTTTACCTCCTTCACACGCTGTACCACCTCAAAAAGGCGCGCCCTGCCCGGTATGCCATATGCCTTAAGAGCCGGCGATACTGCAAGACAGATAGTCTTCTCCGTGCGGGTTGGATCTGCCACGACCAGATTAGTGGTCAGAGCATCCTTTCCCCTCTCTCTGCACTCTACTGATGCGTAAAATGATTTTAAATCTATTGCCACATAAATGTGCTCTTCATTATGCTTGTCCATACTGCAATTCTACATTGATTACGCTCAATTGTCAAGAACATATGTTTGTGTATGTGGATTATTGTCACTACATAAGAAAATGCCGCTACAGCACAGTTTAATGCATCTGCAAGCCTTACGCAGTCACTTAGTGGCTGTTAGAATTATATCCGCACACAACAATGCCCCGCCAAGGATGGCGGGGCAAGGCGTTATATGTCACTAAGCTTTAAAACACTACACTACAAGGAAGAACTTCACAAGGAAGAGAAGCGAAATAGCATAAGTAAGGATAGAAACCTCCTTTGCTTTTCCTGTAAAGACCTTGAGTACAGTATATGTGATAAGTCCAAGACCTATACCATGTCCGATAGATCCGGAGATAGGCATTGCAATAAGCATGAGTGCTACCGGAGCAACCTGTGAGAGATCCTCGAAATCCACCTTCTTAAGACCGCCAAGCATCAGGATACCAACATAGATAAGTGCTGATGATGTTGCTGCGGCAGGAATGATTGCTGCAAGCGGTGCTATAAAGATGCATGCAAGGAACAGTATACCTGTTGTGAAAGCTGTAAGACCTGTTCGTCCACCGGCCTCTACACCTGATGCAGACTCAACAAAAGTTGTTACTGTAGATGTACCTGTTACGGCACCAACCACTGTGGCAACTGAATCGGAAACCAAAGCCTCCTTCATGTTTGGCATATTTCCCTCTTTATCAACCATTCCTGCTCGTGATGCAGTACCAACAAGTGTTCCGATGGTATCAAACATATCTATGATACAGAATGTGATGATGAGTGAAATTGCTGTAAACCATCCAATACTGATGAAATCCTTGAAATCGAACTTGAACAGTGTTGTATCTGCCATATCCTTAAACTGTGGTACAAATGAAGCTGTTGCAAGTGATGCAAAAGGATTTGTTCCAAAGAATATAGCCTCTCCTGCCCAGTAAACTACGCAGGCTGCAAGCATACCAAAAAGTACTGCTCCGTTGACGCCCTTATGAGCTAAAATAATGATAACAAAAAGTCCGATGAACATAGTCACAACAGTGAGCACCATTGAAGAATATCCATCTGTCATATTTGTTTTGGCAAGTCCCGGTGTGAGTGCACCGAAGAAATCCTTCATCACATAAAATGGTCCGCCATCCTTTGAGTAAACACCGGCATTTGAGCCAAAGCCGATATTTAAAAGCATAAGACCGATAGCTGGTGAAATACCCATGCGGACACCATAAGGAATGGCATCTACTATCTTGTCACGGATATTAAATATTGAAAGTATGAAGAATAAAATACCCTCAATAAGGATGATACACAGTGCAGCCTGGAATGAATCAACATATGACAGGCCTGTGATGCTTACGATATTGGCAACTACTACAGCAAAGAAGCTGTTAAGTCCCATACCCGGAGCCAGTGCAAATGGCTTGTTGGCAAGAAATGCCATGACAAACATACCGACTGCCGAAGCAATACATGTTGCCAGGAACACTCCGTTCCATAGTGCTTTTGTTCCCTCAGCACCAAATCCGGTGAGGAGGTTTGGGTTAAGAGCAATGATGTATGCCATGGTCATGAATGTTGTCAGACCGGCAAGAATCTCTGTCTTGACCGTTGTGTTGTTTTGTTTGAGTTTGAAGATTTTTTCTAACATTTTTCTTCCTTTCCTTTTATTTTTTTTGCAGCTGTTATCCGCTTTCCTACTACAGGCGCCTGTTAATAGCTGCATTGTATATAAAATTGTGAATCACAATTGATTCCTTGTTTTTTCCACGAACTCACTCGTGAAAACATCAAGTGTAACCGGCTTTGAATAGAAATAGCCCTGAATAATATTACAGCCAAACTGCTGTAATAGCCTTACCTGCTCCTCATTCTCAGCCCCCTCGGCAACACACTCTATGCCAAGCTCCATAATCATGGATATGAGGTGCTTTAACATAATCCTGCTCTTCTCATTGCTCTCGAGATTCTTGACCAGGGAACGGTCAATTTTAGCGATGCTGAACGGAAACTTAAAGAGCATCTCAAGATTTGAGTACTTCGTGCCAAAGTCATCCATCGAAAGACGAAAGCCCATTGAAATCAGCGACTGCGCGATATTATTTATCAATACAATATCCATATCACCAACAGACTCTGTTATCTCTATCTGAACAAGCCCCTCCGGGAGATCATACCTGTTCATTATCTCCTTCACCTGATCCAAGAGGTCTGCATATTCCAGTGTATTTTTTGAAAAATTCACAGATACCGGAACCACTCTCCTGTCACTTATACAGCGAAACTTCTGCGCCTTGCATACCTCATCAAGTACAAATAAATCAATAAGATGCGAGCATCTGTTTTCTTCTAAAATCTCGATAAAATGAATTGGTCCTACAACGCCATGAGCCTCATCAAAAAATCTGATAAGGGCCTCCGCCCCGACTGTGATGCCTGTTCTTGAATCAACCTTCGGCTGATAATACACCATGAAGCTTCCCTTTTCAATCTCAGAAACCACATCCTTAAATACCTTATTTCTCATTATACTGTCAAGACTCTTAAGCTTTGCGTCCTTTTCAATATCATACATTAAGCGAACCTCTGAGAGCTGCCTTGCTATGTCGGGCTTGTCCGTCCAACTAAAGCCTGTCGATACTGAGACATCCAGATCATCAAGACTTTCCCTTACTATCCTGACAAGTCCCATAAATGATTTTTTATCAATATCCTTGCAAAAAACAACTATCTCATCCTGCTCGTACCTGTATATATCGTAGCCTGTAAAAACGCCCCTGATCACATCTGCAACCATCTTAAGACGCGCATTTCCTGCCATATACCCAAATTTTTCATTTATATCTGAAAGCCTTATGATATCTGATGCAAATACTCCCATAAAGCTGCAGTCATACTCCACATAGCTCTCTCCCAAATTATTAAAGGTCTCTCTCTTTCTTAAGCCTGTGACCTGGTCAAAATTGAGCCTGTACTCATACTCTGCCCTCGCCTTCTCATAAAACAGACTATTCGATATTGAAATACCAATCATTTCAATCAAATCCAGACTTCCTGAATTGGCTCTTGGATTCATAACCACGATGGCACCAAAGCATTGTTCCCCCTTGTTTAGAAGAACAGCAGATGTAGACCATATTCTGACATCAGCCATACGCTTGAACAAATCCCTGTATTCACCCTCAATTGACTGAATATCACTTATAAACACACGGCCAGCGTCATTAAAAAGAGCGAGAAAATCTGTAATTGCACCTCTTGAAACAGATTCATTAACCACCTTTGCCATAATCTTAGCACTTGGTATATGTATCTCCTCAATTGTGTCCCACGCACTCTCTCCATTATAAATGACAGCCACACAATCTGCATTATAAAACTCTCTAAGCAGCCGTAAATAGTTCCTATACCCCAAGCCTTCGGTGGTATCATTAACAGCATCAATGAAATTCTGCATAAACGCCCTGTAGCTGATTATCCGTCTCATAACAGCATTCAGCTTTGACTCATCACTCAAATCTATCATCTTGAGCAGTCTATAGCCATTATAATCCTTATGATTCAGCTTGATTATGAGCTTCTTTTCGCCTAACAGCTTTGCAACTATATTGTCGGGATGATCCTTTCCTGAAAAAACCGATACTCTGTTTCCCTGCTCTTTTTTCCGTAAAAACAAATCAATAAACCCATCCTCAAACGGCTTTGAAATAAATTCATCAATCTGAGATGCTGTCATAACGCTTGAATTTATGATAGCCTTATTGACAAATACTATTCTACGGCTCTCCTCATCTACTGCAAGTATATAGTCCGGCATTTCATCATACGAGAATATCTCCCTATCTGACATCCTGCAGGATACATCTGTAATGGAAGGAGCGCAGGAATTATGCGGAACGGTTATATCATTTTTCCTGATAGAATTGAAAAACGATATGCGATTCTTTCCCTGCCTCTTTGAGTAATACATAGCCTGATCCGCCTCATAGTACAGATCCTTAAAGGTCAGCTCTCTGTCATCGCCGGTAGTCATGCCGATTGATGCAGAATACTCCATATCAAAGATAATATTCTTCAGTCTTCCTGACAGCTTTACGCAGAACTCGTCCACAGCATCACTGTCCTCTAATCCAAATACGATCGCTGCAAACTCATCACCGCCAAGCCTGCCAACTATACCATTGGCTCCAACTGCTTCCTTAAGCACCTGTCCTGTCTGGCTTAATACCCTATCCCCTACATTGTGTCCCAAGGTGTCATTTACTATCTTGAAATCATCCACATCAAGCATCACAAATAAAAGCTTTGTTCCCTTTTGCCTGATAAGTGATGTACATTTATTCTCAAATGCAAGGTGATTGTATGTTCCTGTCAGCGAGTCCAAAAGCCCATTTTCATCTCTGATATCAAACATTACTCCAACTACCATACATACCTTTTTATCCAAATCAGGTATGCTGACCATGTACATCTCAACCGGCTTGCTCTTGCCATCCTCTGATATAAAACTAAGCTGGAATGCAGTACGCATAGGCCGAAGCAGACATTTATCAAGCTGCTTTTTGAAGCATTCGATGCTGTCTGCCGGACACTCTGACATGTATGTGTCAATATTTTGTTTAAAAACCGGATATACTGTCTCCTGAGCCGGAGAAGAGTTGACTATTTTGAAAATATATGCCTCATCATCTTCCACATAGTACTCAAACATGCGCTCATGATTGTTTTCTGCAACAATCTTCATCAGCTCATAGTAAGCCTCTGTTATTCTATCTGTAATTCTTCTCCCTCTGTTACGCTTATCTTCCATGCGGAAACCCCATTATCTACAACATATTCATAAACTTTGCTTCAAACTAAATTCTTATCAGTGCTTTTCAATTTCCTCAAATACTCTGTCAGCCACCCGCGGCAGCTCAGAGAATTTGCGAATAGCAGGCACATCGTCATCTATTGTGCCGAACCCGTATGCTGCATGGATGAACTTAACTCCTGCCTTTTTGCTGGAATCGTAGTCTCCCTGTATGTCACCTACATACACTGCCTCATCTATATTATTGCGCTCTACAATAAGCTTTATGTTTTCTGACTTCTCAAGCTCATTGTTGCCGTAGCACTCAGTATCCTTAAAATACCTGCCAAGTCCGTGGTACGCAAAAAAAGACTCTATATAACCACGCTGGCAATTGCTGACTATATAAAGGTCATATCTTTCTGACAGCTCATCAAGTGTCTTTTCAACATCAGGATAAAGCTCTCCCCCATGAACGGTCAGGTAATCGTTTTCTTCTCTATAGCATACATTAATTAACTCATCTCTGCAAGTACAATTAGGAAAGATAATGGATGCCAGTACATCCATTGTCTTTCCCATTACTGAATACATATCTTCTTTTGTGATAGGTGCCCTCTCATAGCCATAATCTGCTATGGCCTTATTCCATGATTTTGCCACATTCTCTGCTGAATCCCAGAGAGTGCCATCCATATCAAAAATAATACCCTTATGCCTCATCTATTGCCTTTCCGATATCATGTCTCATGTATTTATTATCAAACTGTACCCACTCTGTTGCCTCGTAAGCCTTGGCTCTGGCCTCCTTGAGTGTAGCGCCTGTTGCAGTAATACCAAGCACACGTCCTCCGTTTGTGACGATATTGCCGTCATCATCAAATTTGGTGCCGGCATGATAACAGTAATAATCCTCTTTGCCGTCAAACTTCTCAAAGCCAGTTATCTTAAAGCCCTTCTCATACTTGACAGGATATCCGTCTGATGCCAGAACCACGCATACGCATGCATTGTCCTCAAACTGAAGATCTATTGTGTCAAGAGTTCCGTCTACACAGGCCTCCATCACATCAATGATATCATTCTTCATACGAGGAAGCACAACCTGTGCCTCAGGATCTCCGAATCGCGCATTGTACTCAAGCACCTTTGGTCCATCCTCTGTGAGCATAAGTCCGAAGAAGATAACTCCTGTAAAAGGTCTGCCCTCTTTAGCCATAGCATCTACAGTTGCCTGATAAATATACTTCTTGCAGAAATCATCGACCTCATTGGTATAGAACGGACTAGGTGAGAAATTACCCATGCCGCCTGTATTAAGGCCTGTATCTCCATCGCCTGCACGCTTGTGGTCCTGCGCAGATGACATAATCTTGATAGTCTTTCCGTCTACAAATGAAAGCACCGAAACCTCACGGCCTGTCATGAACTCCTCAACTACCATGGTGTTTCCGGCTGTTCCGAACTTCTTGTCCTCCATGATGGTTCTGACACCCTCTTTTGCCTCCTCAAGAGTATTGCAGATAAGCACACCCTTTCCGAGAGCAAGTCCGTCTGCCTTTAACACGATAGGGAACTTTGCTGTCTCTAAATATTTAAGTGCCTCTTTGGCATCAGTAAAATTCTCATATGCCGCAGTAGGGATATTATACTTTTTCATAAGGTCCTTTGAAAATGCCTTTGAGCCCTCAAGAATAGCTGCATTCTTCTTTGGTCCGAAGCACTTGAGCCCTGCCTTTTCGAACTCGTCAACGATACCTCCTACAAGTGGATCATCCATACCGATGATTGTAAAATCAATGGCATTATCCTTTGCAAATGATACGAGCTTATCAAATTCCATCGCACCGATTGGCACACACTCTGCAAGTGCAGCGATACCTGCATTGCCCGGTGCACAGTATATCTTGTCAACGCGTGGACTCTTTGCAACAGCCCTGCATATTGCATGCTCTCTTCCGCCGCTTCCTACTACTAATACCTTCATTTTTGCCTCCTATACTTAAGCTATATATAAGCTTTTCATTGTCCGGTAATCATAATCTATCTGTGTTTACATACTAATTACTTACAGCACTGTCATTACTTCTCATCTATAATAACATGTCCGTCTTCTACTGACACCCTGCCATTTGCTATCAGGTCGATAGCGTGTGGCATGATTTTCCACTCAGCCTGCTCCATAACCCTGCGCTGAAGCACCTCAGGTGTGTCACCCTGCTTTACCTCGACTGCCTTCTGTAAAATAATAGGGCCTGTGTCTGTGCCTTCATCCACAAAGTGGCAGGTGGCACCTGTCACCTTCACACCTCGTGCAAGCACTCCCTCATGCACCTTAAGACCATAATAGCCTGTGCCGCAGAAAGATGGTATGAGCGATGGATGGATATTTATGATTCTGTTTCTGTACTGCTTTATCATCTCAGGTGGAATCACTACCAGAAAACCTGCCAGTACGACTAAATCCACATGATATGAGTTAAGCTGCTTTAAGAAATCTTCATTGAAGGCAGCTCTGCTTTCATAGCTCTTTGGCGGGATACATACTGCCTTTATTCCTGCTTTTTTTGCTCTCTCAAGTGCATATGCATCTGCGTTGTTGCTGATAACAACCTCTATCTGTGTGTTTGTAATTGTTCCGTTATCTATTGCATCTATGATGGCCTGAAGATTGGTGCCGCCACCCGATACACATACTGCAATTTTCATTCTTTTTCCTCGCAACGATGTATACGTTATTAACAATATAATGATATGAGGGTCAAAAGGTATTTTGCCCCTCATTTGAATGTTATTATACGAGATCTACACCCTTCTCGCCGTCAATAATCTTTCCGACTACGTATGGTGTATCTCCGGCAGACTTCATAGCCTCCATAGTCTTGTCCACGTCTGCAGGGTCAACTGCGACAATCATTCCAAGTCCCATGTTGTAGGTATTGTACATCATCTGCTCCTCGACATTTCCCTCTCTAGCCATCATTTTAAAGATTGGTGGAACAGGGTAGCTGTTTTTCTCAACTACGGCACGTTTGCCATCGATGA
>OLNP01002296.1_pt1 | contig 14152 bp, 8 predicted proteins | sample 1671951 | NCBI WGS metagenome assembly OLNP01 (sample SAMEA3136629, study PRJEB25190) | human gut metagenome | biome: human gut; feature: human-associated habitat; material: faeces | place: Austria | collected 2013
TGTTTCAGCGTATCGGCAGGAATATCCTCACCGAAGAAAGCATCGGCTACGCGATAAGCAATTTCCTGAAAGGATAAACTATCAATCGTATCGTAAAAGTCCTGTGGAAGAGGTTTGATAGACATAGGCATAAACAGCCCTTTGTCGGCAGCAAGCCCTTTTACCACCGCTTCTTGCAGTGAGGCAACAGGTGCTTGTTTATTCGTACTATAATATTTCATAATCTGTGGTGACTTATTTCATGAATTCTTTTATAAACTCGTCTTCTTTCAGAAGTCCGTAACTACCGTTGCAAGCGGCTATTTCATCATACATCTGCACTTCGTCCGGCTCGATACCCGGATACCAGATAAGAAACGGAATGGGATCAGATGTATGAGTACGAAGCTCACAGGGAGTAGGATGATCGGGCAATACAGCAATGGCTACCGGTTCGTCCCAATCTTTCACTGCTTCATAAATAGGACCTACGGCACGTTTATCAAGATTCTCGATAGTGAGAAGTTTCAAGTCGATGTCTCCTTCGTGTCCGGCCTCATCACTGGCTTCGATATGCAGATAAACAAAATCATCCGTCTTCAATGCTTCCAAGGCAGCGGTCACTTTGTTTTCATAGTTCGTATTATAAAGTCCGGTCGCTCCCTCTACTGCGATGCGACGTAAATCAGCATAGTAACCGATTCCGTTTATCAGATCGACAGCCGAGATGACTACTCCTTTCTTTACCTGTGGGAAAGTCTCGGAGAAAGTAGGCATCTGCGGACGGTAACCGGGGCTCCAGGGCCAAATACTGTTCGCAGGATCTTTACCTTCTGCCATACGTTTCAGATTCAATGGATGATCTTTCAGCAGTTCCTGTGATTTCAGAATCAGGTCGTTAATCAGATCTGCCGTTTCTTGTGCTTCCGGAACCAATGGTTTCACCATCAATGGACGGAAAGGTTTCAAAGGTACATCATGCGGAGGTGTACAATCCAGTTCTTTATTACCTCCCTTGATAACCAATAGATGGCGGTACTGAACTCCTGTATGAAAGCGTACGCGGTCATTGCCCAGCTTTTCTTGCAGATATTGAATCAATACATCTGCTTCTTCTGTAGATATATGTCCGGAGGAGTGATTCTTCAGAATTTCTCCTTCCACACAAATCAAATTACAGCGCATTGCCATCTCGCCCGGTTTCAGATCCACACCAATACTGGCAGCTTCCAGCGGTCCGCGACCTTCATATACCTTTGGCAAATTATATCCCAACACGGACATATTGGCAACTTCACTACCCGGATGGAAACCTTCCGCCACAGTAATCAGGCGGCCGTTACGTCCCATGCGAGCTAGCTTATCCATATAAGGCGTCTTTGCATATTGCAGGAGCGTCTTGTCCCCTAATGACTTTACTGGCCAATCGGCCATTCCGTCTCCCAATATGATAATATGCTTCATAAATTGAAAATTGAGAATTGAGAATTAAAAAATGAAAGAAAGCCTTAGATCCGTTTCCGAATGGTATTTCTCAATTTTTAATTCTCAATTTTTAATTTATTAAACGTTTGCGATACTCATGATGTCGGCAAATACTCCGGCAGCCGTTACGCCGGCACCGGCACCGTATCCTTGAATCATCATCGGATATTCTTTATAGCGTTCCGTAGTGAGCAGGATAATATTGTTGCTGCCTTCCAAGCCGTAGAACGGATGGTTGGCTCCTACTTCCTGCAGGCCGACGGAGGCTTTTCCATTCTCCAGTTTGGCGACGAAACGCCAGTGCTTGTTTTCTTTTTCCAATACCTGGCGACGGGCTTCAAAGTCTGCGTCGAGACTTGGAACACGTTTCCAGAAATCTTCCAGAGAACCTTCGAAGAAGTCATTCGGAACAAAGAGGTTCTTTTCAACATCTTCCTGTTCCAGACGGTATCCGGCTTCACGTGCCAGAATCACCAGTTTACGGATCACATCTTTTCCACTCAAGTCAATACGTGGGTCCGGTTCAGAGTAGCGTTCTTCCTGTGCCATTTTGATGGTACGGCTGAAAGGAATATCGGCGCTGATTTTATTAAATATATAGTTCAGTGTACCGGAAAGCACCGCTTCAATCTTCAGAATCTTGTCACCGCTATGAATCAGGTCATTAATTGTATTGATGATCGGAAGACCTGCACCTACGTTTGTTTCGAACAGATACTTCACACCCCGTTGGCGGGCAATCGTTTTCAGTTCACGATAGTTTTCATAAGCGGAAGAAGCCGCAATCTTATTGGCTGCTACCACAGAGATATTGTGTTGCAGGAAATCTTTGTAAAGCGATGCGATGTCAGCGCTGGCCGTACAGTCTACAAATACAGAATTAAAGATATTCATTCCGATAATCTCGTCGCGGATGGTTTGCAAGCTGCTGTCCTTGCCCTTTTCCAACAGTTCTTCACGGAAGTTGGCGAGGTCGAAACCTTCACGGCTGAACATTGCCTTGGCTGCATCAATGATGCCTACTACATGGAGTTTCAGTCCGTTTTCCATCATCAGCTTTTGTTGCTGGCAACGAATCTGTTCTACCAGACTACCGCCAACCGTACCGACACCACAGATAAAGAGGTTCAATACCTGATATTCGGAGAGGAAGAAAGAGTCGTGGATTACGTTCAATGATTTACGCAAGGATTTGGAATCGACCACAAAAGAGATATTAGTTTCCGAAGCTCCCTGTGCACAAGCGATAACGTTGATACCATTACGTCCCAGTGTACCGAAAAGTTTACCTGCGATACCCGGTGTATGTTTCATATTCTCACCTACAATAGCCACTGTTGCCAGATTTCTTTCCGCCAAAATCGGAGAAATCTCCCCCATCTCTATTTCTTTCGCAAATTCTTCGTTCAGCACTTCACAAGCCAGGTCGGCATCGGCATTACGCACACCGATAGAAGTACTGTTTTCCGATGAAGCCTGTGAGACGAGGAACACGCTGATTCCATTCTTTGCCAATGCTTTAAAAATGCGGTAGTTTACACCGATCACACCTACCATACCAAGACCCTGAACAGTAATCAGACTTGTGTCGTTGATGGAGGAAATCCCCTTGATAGCCTTGCTCTGCGGGTTGGAAACTTCTTGTTTGATAACCGTTCCCACTCCATCCGGGTTGAATGTATTCTTTATTATAATAGGAATATTCTTGTGACATACGGGATAGATAGTCGGCGGATAAACCACCTTTGCGCCGAAGTTACAAAGTTCGGTCGCTTCTACGTAACTCAATTCCGTAATCGTATAAGCAGTCGAAATGACACGCGGATCAGCCGTCATAAATCCATCTACGTCCGTCCAGATTTCCAGACTTGCCGCATCCAGCGCCGCAGCAATAATGGCAGCCGTATAGTCCGAGCCACCGCGTCCGAGGTTTGTTACATCCCCTGTCGTTTTATCCGAAGAGATGAATCCCGGCACCAGCGCTACTTTAGGAATAGACTGGAAAGCCTCTTTCACCAGTTTATTAGTCAATTCTGTATCCAGCGTGTGCTTGCTATGCTTTCTTTCCGTCTTGATAAAAGTGCGCGAATCGAACCATTTTGCTCCGTCAATCAGTTCGGTAACGATGATGGATGAAAGACGTTCACCATAGCTGACGATTGTATCCGAAGTCTTCGGGGAAAGATCTTTAATCAGGTAAATTCCCTGAAAGATATCCTTCAATTCGTTCAGCAGCTCGCCAATCTGACGTTGCAACGATACTTGCTTTTCTCCGGCAGGAATCACCTCCTTAATCATCTCCACATGACGGTAAACGATTTCGCGAAACTCACCCTCATAGGCTGAATCTCCCACTGCCGCCATCTTCGATGTATTTATCAATTTGTCAGTGATGCCTCCCAATGCGGAAACAACTACAATTACCGGCTCATTTGCCGACTCTACAATTCTCTTTACGCTTAAAATGCTGTTCACGGAACCTACGGATGTTCCGCCGAATTTCATTACTTTCATGAAGATACTTATTTAAATGCAATGTCCTGCAGTTTGCTTTTTACAGAACGATTGGTTGTTTACGAATAAAATTGAATTTGAATTTTGCCTGCTTATACAAGCGTGAATCACGTAGATACACAAAAACTATCCATTAACCCCTAAGGGTCATGGTCCACATGGATGTGACTGTATGTGGATAGTACTTCATCATAGTCCTTGTTTCTACTCTTGTTTTTGATAAGTGTCGCAAAAGTAATAATAAAAACGTTCAATCTATCACTTTTTTCGGTTTTTTTCTGATAAAAAGAATCTTTCGCCTGCGCTTTATCCGGTCATTCGCCTTCACTTTTATGACATTTTGTTACTTATTTATCAAATCTATTATTATATTTGCGAAAACAATCGCACAAAATCAGCTTATGAACCCATTAAATACTTCCGTATTGTTAATATACACCGGTGGAACAATTGGTATGATTGAGAATGCCGCGACAGGTGCTCTGGAGAACTTTAACTTCGAGCAACTGCAAAAGTATATCCCCGAACTGCAAAAGTTCAATTTTCCAATTGACACCTATCAGTTTGATCCTCCGATGGATTCGTCGGACATGGAACCGGATATGTGGCGGAAGCTGGTACGCATTATTCATGACAACTACAATCGTTACCACGGCTTCGTCATCCTGCACGGAACGGACACGATGGCTTATACCGCTTCCGCACTAAGTTTTATGCTGGAAGGACTGGACAAACCTGTTATCCTCACAGGCTCACAGCTTCCCATCGGCGTACTCCGCACGGACGGAAAGGAAAATTTGATGACCAGTATCGAGATTGCCATTGCACAAAACAAGGAAGGAAGGGCACTGGTGCCCGAAGTATGCATCTTCTTTGAAAATCACCTGATGCGGGGAAACCGTACGACAAAGATGAATGCAGAAAACTTCAATGCATTCCGTTCTTTCAATTATCCGGTATTGGCGGAAGCGGGAATCCATATTAAATATAATAATGTACAAATTCACGGAAATGGTGAAAAGCGGGAATTGAAACCGCACTATTTGCTGGATACCAATGTAGTGGTACTGAAGCTCTTTCCGGGCATCCAGGAAAATGTAATTGCCACCATTCTGGGGATTGAAGGTTTAAAGGCGGTTGTGCTCGAAACATACGGTTCGGGGAATGCTCCCCGAAAGGAATGGTTTATACGCCGGCTCTGTCAGGCCAGTGAACGTGGAATTGTGATTGTCAACGTAACACAATGCAGCGCAGGAATGGTAGAAATGGAACGTTACGAAACGGGATACCAGTTGTTGCAGGCAGGCGTTGTCTCCGGATATGACAGTACAACGGAATCGGCAGTCACTAAATTAATGTTCTTACTGGGACATGGATATACTCCGGATGAGGTACGCGACCGGATGAACCGTTCGATAGCGGGAGAGATAACTCTGTAGGCTTCATCTATTTCTATTAGGCAGGGATAACTTATTTCTAATAAATTATCCCTATTTTTGTACCCTACAAGAAGAAAGGAATTTCGATGGCAAAAGAGAAAACCGTATATGTATGCAGTAATTGCGGACAGGATTCACCGAAATGGGTGGGTAAATGTCCGTCGTGTGGAGAATGGAATACGTATGTTGAAGAAATCGTACGGAAAGAACCCACTAACCGCCGTCCGGTGTCGGGCATTGAAACACAGAAGCCCAAGCCACTGGCACTTAGCGATATAGAGGCAGACGACGAGCCACGTATCAATATGCACGATGATGAACTGAATCGTGTATTGGGAGGCGGACTTGTACAGGGTTCTCTTGTCCTGATAGGCGGCGAACCGGGAATCGGTAAATCGACGCTCGTCATGCAGACCGTACTGCACATGCCGGAAAAGAAGATTCTTTATGTATCCGGTGAAGAGAGTGCACGACAGCTGAAACTTCGTGCTGACCGTCTCTCTGACACTTCCAGCGATTGCCTCATCGTTTGCGAGACTTCACTCGAACAGATTTATGTGCATATCAAGAATACGAATCCCGATTTAGTGATTATCGACTCTATACAGACTATTTCCACCGAAAGTATCGAATCGTCTCCCGGAAGTATAGCGCAAGTCAGAGAGTGTTCGGCGTCTATTCTTCGTTTTGCGAAAGAAACGCATACGCCTGTATTGCTGATCGGACATATTAATAAGGAAGGAAGTATTGCAGGACCTAAAGTGCTGGAACATATCGTAGATACTGTTCTTCAATTTGAGGGCGACCAACATTATATGTATCGTATTCTACGCAGTATCAAGAATCGTTTCGGTAGTACGGCAGAATTAGGTATTTATGAAATGCGTCAGGATGGGTTGCGCCAAGTGAGTAATCCTTCCGAACTTTTGCTAAGTCAGGATCATGAAGGGATGAGCGGGGTAGCCATTGCCTCCGCCATTGAGGGGATTCGCCCGTTTTTGATTGAGACACAGGCTTTGGTAAGCTCTGCAGTCTACGGAAATCCGCAACGTTCGGCAACCGGTTTCGATTTGAGAAGAATGAATATGCTGCTAGCTGTTCTCGAAAAGCGGGTGGGATTTAAGTTGGCACAGAAAGATGTGTTCCTGAATATTGCCGGAGGATTGAAAGTGAATGATCCGGCTATCGATCTGCCGGTTATCAGTGCAATCCTTTCTTCCAATATGGATGCAGCCATTGAGCCGGAAGTTTGCATGGCGGGAGAAATCGGATTGTCGGGAGAGATACGTCCTGTGAATCGAATTGAACAGCGTATCGGTGAAGCTGAAAAGTTAGGTTTCAAACGTTTCTTGCTACCTAAATATAACTTGCAAGGGATCGATACCCAAAAACTGAAGATAGAATTAGTACCGGTGAGAAAAGTAGAAGAGGCGTTCAGGGCTTTATTCGGATAAGACACTGATGCATAAATAGCCCGTTTTTCTAATTGGATAATCGAAAACAATATCAATAATAACTAAATGACACAAGAATACCAACTCCGTATACTTCCCGAAATCGCAGCAAACGAACAGAAATTAAAGGAATATCTTTCTAAAGAAAAAGGTCTGAATTTACGTGACATCACCGCTACCCGAATCTTGAAACGGAGTATTGATGCACGCCAGCGGACTATCTTCGTCAATCTGAAGGTAAGGGCATACATCAAGGAAATGCCGCAAGAAGATGAGTACGAACGTACTATATATAATAATGTAGAAGGAAAACCGCAAGTGATTGTCGTTGGCGCAGGTCCCGGCGGATTATTCGCTGCATTACGCCTTGTTGAACTTGGATTACGCCCTATCGTCATCGAACGTGGAAAAGACGTGCGCGAACGTAAAAAAGACCTGGCACAAATCAGCAGGGAACACACTGTTGATCCAGAATCGAATTACAGTTTCGGAGAAGGAGGTGCAGGAGCTTACTCGGATGGGAAACTCTATACCCGGAGCAAGAAGAGAGGAAATGTAGATAAGATTCTGAACGTATTTTGCCAGCATGGAGCTTCAACTTCGATATTGGTGGATGCGCATCCGCATATCGGAACAGACAAATTGCCACGTGTCATTGAAAATATGCGGAACACCATTATCGAATGTGGCGGAGAAGTACATTTCCAGACACGAATGGATGCATTGATTATTGAGAACGATGAAGTCAAAGGTATCGAAACAAATACAAGAAAGACTTTTCTCGGACCCGTGATACTGGCAACCGGACATTCGGCGAGAGATGTATATCGTTGGCTGGCTGCGAATCATGTGGCGATTGAAGCGAAAGGCATTGCAGTCGGTGTCCGTTTGGAGCATCCGGCAATGTTGATCGATCAAATACAATACCATAATAAGAATGGACGGGGCAAATACCTGCCCGCTGCTGAATACAGCTTTGTAACACAGGCAGAAGGCAGAGGAGTATATAGTTTCTGTATGTGTCCCGGAGGTTTCATCGTTCCTGCCGCCAGCGGACCGGAACAAGTGGTAGTAAACGGCATGTCTCCTGCCAACCGTGGGTCACGGTGGAGTAATTCGGGAATGGTAGTGGAAATTCAACCGGAAGATTTGGGAAATGAAGAATTAAAAATGAGGAATAAAGAATTGGCTGCGCAACAAGATGAACAGCTGATGGCACTAAACCCGAATTTGAAAAGTTCACAACTTTCAGAGATTAATTCACAGTTACTATCTGTTCTTCACTTTCAAGAGGAATTGGAACGTCAATGCTGGTTGCAGGGAGGCAGACGACAGACTGCTCCGGCACAACGCATGCTGGATTTTACCCGCAAGAAATTGAGTTACGATCTGCCCGAGTCATCCTATAGTCCGGGATTGATTTCGTCTCCACTTCATTTCTGGATGCCATCATTTATTAGCAAAAGGCTATCTCTTGGTTTCCAACAATTCGGACGAAGCAGTCACGGATTCCTGACAAATGAGGCAGTAATGATTGGTGTGGAAACACGAACTTCTTCCCCCGTTCGTATCATACGCGATAAGGATACTCTACAACATGTCACCGTTCGCGGATTATTTCCTTGCGGAGAAGGCGCAGGCTATGCCGGAGGAATTGTGTCTGCCGGGGTGGACGGCGAACGATGTGCAGAAGCAGCAGCCAACTATTTCAATCATTAATTAAACTTACACTAAAATGAATTATCAACCCGAAATAGCAATCGTAGAAGCCAATACATTGACCTGTCTCGGTCTGAAAGGAATCCTGGAGGAAATGATTCCTATGGCAACCATACGGACTTTTCATCACTTCAGCGAACTGATGGACGATACTCCCGATATGTATGCCCACTATTTCATTTCCGCACAGATTTACGTGGAGCACAATGCTTTCTTTCTCCCCCGGAAACGAAAAACGATTGTATTGGCAAGCGACAGTCCGCAATTCCAACTGTCCGGCGTACCTGTACTCAACATTCACGAATCCGAAGAAGAGCTGGTGAAAAACATATTGAAACTTCACCAACATGCTCACCATGACGATTATCCGGTAAAAGATATGCCACCCATGCCTCCGATGCAGCCTCATCAGGAAATTCTATCCGCCCGTGAAATAGAAGTGCTCGTACTGATAACCAAAGGATTAATCAACAAAGAAATAGCAGATAAACTGAATATCAGCCTGACTACCGTTATCACTCACCGAAAAAATATCACGGAGAAATTAGGCATTAAGTCCGTCTCCGGGCTGACTATTTATGCTGTAATGAACGGATATATCGAAGCTGACCGAATCTGACCTCTTAAAAAATAAGTCATAATCCTAATAAATGAGGATTGACCGTCATCTATATTTGCCGTTACTTTGCACCAGATAAATTAACAGCAGATGAAGACAAAGAATATTATGATTGCCCTCACGCTCCTGACGACAGGTACAGCATGGGCGGAAGATTTCCCGAAAGACTCACTAAAAATAGTAGACATCGAAGAAGTGGTAGTGATTGCCACTCCGAAAGAGAATCGTAAGTTGCGTGAATTACCGGTGGCAGCCACTGTTTTATCGCAAGATAATATGCGCGCCAATCAGGTGAACTCTGTGAAAAACCTGACAGGCATCGTCCCTAATCTGTTTATCCCCGATTATGGTTCCAAACTGACCACTTCCATTTATATCCGCGGAATCGGCTCACGTATCAACACTCCGTCCGTAGGACTTTACGTAGACAACATCCCTTATATCGACAAATCCGCTTTCGACTTCAACTATGCTGATATCGAACGTATTGACATTCTCCGAGGACCACAAGGTACTCTCTACGGACGTAATACGATGGGAGGACTTATCAAAGTGCACACAAAATCGCCTTTCACTTATCAAGGTACTGATATCCGCATGGGAGCAGCGACCTACAATAATTATAATGTGTCACTCACCCACTATCACCGGACATCCGACCGCTTCGCTTTCTCTACGGGTGGCTTTTATGAACATACGGGCGGCTTCTTTGAGAATTCTGCACGAAACAATGAAAAGATAGATAAAAGTAATGCCGGTGGTGGACGTTTCCGTGGTATCTATATGCCGACATCCAATCTGAAAATAGATATGACCCTTAGTTATGAATACAACGATCAGGGCGGTTATCCCTATTATTATACCGGAATTACTCAAAACGGCATAGCAGAAGCTAAAAGCAAAGGTAAAGAACTGACTGAAGACCGGGCAGATTATATCGGAAAGATTTCATATAACGAACGTAGTAGCTATCGCCGTGGATTAATGAATGCAGGAGTCAATTTGGAATACCAGGCCCAGAACTTCATTCTTAGTGCCGTCACAGGCTATCAAAATCTGAATGACCGAATGTTCCTTGATCAGGATTTTACAGAAAAGGCGATCTATACGCTGGAACAAAAACAAAAGTCAAATACAATTTCCGAAGAAATCGTATTGAAATCAAAAGCCAATAAAAGATGGCAATGGGCAACGGGTATTTTTGGTTTATATCAAACATTGAATACGAAAGGTCCCGTGACGTTTTGGAAAGATGGAGTGAAAAATGTTATTGAAGGAAATGCAAACAATATTTTTGCAGGCATGGGCCCCACTGCTCCTGAATTGCATCTAACAGTAAACAACCCGACCATATTAGTAGGTGGTAATTTTGATACTCCCATTTGGAATGCCGCAATCTTCCATCAATCAACATTAAATGATCTTTTTGTAGAAGGATTATCACTGACTGTAGGATTGCGCTTAGATTATGAAAAAATGAATATGAAATATAATTCAATCAGTGATCCTACGGATTTCAATTTCAGCATGAAAATGGCAGCAATGCCACCGAGACCACCTATGGCTTTAGAGGCTAAGAACTTGATTGCCAATGCCGGTTATGATGGAAAAATCTCGGATGACTATGTACAACTACTACCTAAATTTGCTTTACAATACGAATGGAAGAAAGGCAACAATGTATATGCAACCGTATCTAAAGGATATCGTTCCGGCGGTTATAACGTACAAATGTTCTCGGATCTAATCAGTGGAAATCTACAAAACTCCATGATAGATGCTATAAAAGAAAGTACAGAATTTGCCGCAGCTGCCACTATGATTGACAAATATGCAAAAAAAGCAAATGTACCTGAAGTCAAAGAAGCTACTCGTTATAAACCTGAATATTCATGGAACTACGAAGTAGGCACTCACCTGACTCTTTGGGAAGGTAAACTTTGGGCAGACCTTTCTGCTTTCTACATGGATATGCATGACCAACAGATCTCCCAGTTTGCCGCAAGTGGTTTAGGGCGTACAACTCTCAATGCAGGAAAAAGCCATAGCTATGGAGCAGAAGCCTCTCTTCGTGCCAGTCTGACTAGTGAACTAAGTCTGAACGCAAGCTATGGATATACTTATGCTACCTTTACAGACTATGTGGAATACGAAAAAGATACAGAGGGACAACTTTCTGTAAAGGCTGATTACAATGGCAAATATGTTCCCTTCGTCCCCAAGCATACCTTAAATATCGGTGGAGAATATGCCATCACCTGCAGCCCACGTTCTATCTTCGACCGGGTTGTATTCCAAGCGAACTATAACGCTGCCGGACGTATCTACTGGACTGAACAAAACGACGTCAGCCAATCCTTCTACGGCACACTCAACTGGAGAACGAATCTGGAAATCGGTGATGCAATGATTAGTTTCTGGGCACGCAACTTCCTGAATAAAGACTATGCTGCCTTCTATTTCGAAACGATGAACAAAGGTTTCATACAGAAAGGACGCCCTATGCAATTGGGGGTAGATCTTCGATGCCGCTTCTAATCATTATTACTCATAGGAATATTATTTAGTCTTTTTATTGTCAGCTAAAGATTTCATACATATAAGACAATGATTTTTAGTTCATTAGCAGCTGACAATAAGCGCTGACAATAACCCAAAAACAGGCTGGCAATAAAAGATTCGGACTTTTATTGTCAGCCTGTTTCTTTATAGATTGATGACATAGAATACGGGATAGAAGAACGTATGCCCCTATGAAGTATGTATTATAAAGCCGTTATGCTTAATCTATCCAATAGGCATTATTCTGTTAGACCTACGCTATTCTTAACTCTCCATGGCTGTGGTAGCTTCTCTTCACGGCCGTGGAGAGATCTTGTCACGGCTGTGGAAAGAAGTCACCACGGCCGTGACGAACTAAAGATACCGGTACTTTAGTAGAACTATACCGGCACCTTAACGGAACTTTATCGGTGTCCTGGCATTACTTTACCTACAGTTTCATATTAGTTTGTTTATACCTAAGATTATCTTGTCCACATCTAATACACTTCACCACGATTAAGCAAGCTTCTCCGTTCCATCAGGCAAACGCTTCATCTGATAAGCGATACGCTCCGTCCCATTCTTTACATAAATGATGCCGCAACGTTGAAAGCCATACTTCGTCAGTATATGTTGCATGACCTTATTATCCCGGTGAGTATCTACCCGGACATTAGGCCAACGTTCGAAACACCAGTCCAGACAAGCTCCCGACACCCCTTTCTGTTTTCCGTTCGTTGCCAACCGGTGAATCACTCCATAAGGTTCGTCATTGAGCCACGCGCCTTCATAAATTTGTAGATAAGTAGGATCTTCTCCCAAAATGAAACAAAAAGTTCCAAAGATTTCTCCTTGTTCACCAGTACAGACAAAGCTATGACCCTCTTCAATTTCCTGACGAATCAATGCTTCAGACGGATAGCCGTCAATCCATTGAGTCGTATTTCCAGTAGTACGCATAAAAGCACGGGCATAGTCATAAATCTCCATTACTAAAGGGAGATCTTTTATTTCGGTAGACCTGATTTCCATCATTTGAAAAGTTATTCAGAAATAAAACAGATAATAAAATTACTCGTTAATCGCTCCACAATGGGGGCATAGACCTTTCTCTTTTAGTTTCTCCCCGCAATGTCCGCAACGATACTTATACCCAATGTTCCGATAGACCTTCTTCGCAAAAACCAAAATAAAAAAGGCTAGGAATAGATAACCGATATAGATATGTGTCATCAGGATAAAGAAGAAATAACAGAAAATACAACAGGACATCAGTCCCAGCAGATAAAAGATAGCTGCAGCGGGAGTCAATTGCCGGAACAAATCATCCAATACCGCCAAAGCGACTATCAGAAACAACCAGATACTCAACAGGAAAACAGAGAGAATGAAAGGTACTTTGAACGGCGACAAAGTTGGATTGAAATAGAAATGTTCCCACGTTTCCGGCACAAAGACCTGCATAGACTCATAGATTGTTGCACTGAACGCCATCAGCAGACAGAGAAATAATGGATAAACACTGTCTATATCATTAAAATAAACCATCTGCAACTGCTTCCGACGGAAAGCACGGAACAAATAAGCTCCAACAAATAAAGCAAAAATAACCACAAAATAAGAGGCATGTGTATCGCTGAAAAGATGAATAGCCTGCGAAATACTATCAGTCGGTACAAATGACTTCTTGAGTTCTTTCTCACGTATCCAGCCCTGTTCATCTTGCGTATGTGCCAGTTTCACCCAAATGCTGTCTACACTATCGGCAGGATGAACCGCAAACTCTGCAACCACTACCCTATCCCCCCTATTCAACTGAATAAAAGTATCTTTTATCGGGAGGCATTCCAAAGAGATGGAATCATCGACTACTTCCAAGTTTGTATTCCATGTATAATGGCGTTCATACAGGTAAGTCAGCGAATCTTTTGTTTTCTTCGACAGCTCCTCCGAATCCAAAGCAGGCGTTTTATAATAACAAGACGAAAGCAAAAACAGACACAATAGCAAGCCCATGACAGACTTCACCATAGAGAATGCAGAGAACACAAAGTTACTATAAGACACGGACGACATAGAAGACACAGAGAACATGAAGAAGAATTTTCCATCTCTCTTCCACAAACCGTTCAAACGAGCGGTTCCGGAAGGATGAGTTGAAACATTGTCTCCTCTACGTCCTCTGTGACGAATGATTCCGTGATTAATTACCCTCATTGTGCCGCCTTTACTTTCATTTGACAATTCTTACAATCAAATTCCAGACGAAAACGTTTGCCGTCATTCGACACCAAATAATAGGGTTCTTTATAAGGCGAACGGACCCGTTGATGGATAGGACACCAGCCCATACTGTAGCGCAAACAATGTTTGCAGAACATCAGTACCGCATCTTCCAC
>OLNP01002303.1_pt1 | contig 14096 bp, 9 predicted proteins | sample 1671951 | NCBI WGS metagenome assembly OLNP01 (sample SAMEA3136629, study PRJEB25190) | human gut metagenome | biome: human gut; feature: human-associated habitat; material: faeces | place: Austria | collected 2013
CGATCACCTGCTATACAACGGAGAATGCGGGCGAGGGCAAGGATATCCTGGGTTATGACAATCCTGGAACCGTTGTGACCAATGTCAACGAGCGGCCGGATCTGCCGGAGACTGTTATGGCAATCTATAGCGACGGCAGCAAGGAAGAAGTCCCGGTTGTATGGGATGAGATTCCGGAAGAGCAGCTGTCACAGCCCGGCACCATCACGGTCCGCGGCGATGTGGACGGCGCAACGGTCGAGATCACGGTCATTGTGAAGAGCGTCCTCGGCGTGCGCGATACCCGCATGGTCACCCGCACCGGCACGGTTCCCACGCTTCCGGAGACGGTCAAGGTCGTGTACAGCGACGGCACCGAACAGAGCATGGCGGTTGCCTGGGAGACCATTACCGAAGAGGAAGTTGCCCAGGAGGGGACCATCACCAAGCTCGGCACCGTGGAGGGCATCCCGGAGGATATGAAGGCGACTGCGTATATCCGCGTAGGGGAACAGTCGGTCCCAGGCGCGAATGTGGCCGTCCGTGCAGCAGGAGAGACGTATCCGAAGGCAAATGCTTCCTATAACGTTGGAACCGGGCATAATATGTCCGACAGCATCAACGATGGAACCATCGCCTTTAGTCCCTCTTGGAACAACTGGCAGAATGGCGGCGTCGGCCTGGAGGATTCCTGGGTAAGCGTCGAATTTGAGGAAGCGTACACGATCAGCAAGGTTGGCGTGCATTTCTTCACAGACGGACAGACCAAGGAGCCGAGAGAGCTGATCGTCCAATACAGCAACGACGGCGCCGATTGGACCAATGTAGAAAATCAGAGCAAAACCTCTGGGTTTAATGTTGCACAGGGAGATGTGAACACCGAATATTCGATCACATTTGACGCAGTGAATGCGAAGTTTATCCGCCTGTCCATGAAGGGGCAAGTGCGCGATGCAAGCACCTTCAAGCCGGTGGGTATTTCGGAACTGAAAGTGTACTCGGATATTACAACCGCGCCAGTGCCGAGCAGTGATGCTACATTGACGGCATTGCAGCTGAACGGCGAGGATTTGGAAGGGTTTGCACCGACCACCTATTCGTATACATATGTGCTCGGCTACAACGATTCGATTCCGGAGATCACGGCAGTTCCCGCAGCAAATGCATCTGCGTTTGTTGTCCCGCCGCTGACCAACGACGGTTCCGCGAGCATCATTGTTTCCGCGGAAGATGGAACAACCAACCGCTACACCATCCAGTTCCAGCGCAGCGACGCGACGTTGGAGAGCGTGGTACTCTCTGCGGATAAGACGGATCTGGTGGAAAACGAGCTGGTTCCGTTCACCTTGACCGCCACCATGGAAGATGGCACGACCCTGTCCAGCGGCAGCTATACGGTGGAATACACCGTCACGGCGACCGACGCGGAACAAAAGGGTTGGGTGAAATTCAATAACAACGGACAGATCGAAGCGCATACGGCAGGCGCCGTGGAAGCTGTGGCAGAGGTCACTTACCGCGGTAAGACGGTCGCTTCCGAGCCGTTGGCCCTGACGATTGCAGCGGCAACCGAGCCGATTGTCGTACAGTTCTATGATGCTGTTTCGGTTACGACCAAGTTGAACACCGCTCCGGTTTTGCCGGAGAAGGTTACCGCTTACGTGGCGAACAGCTTTGCACGGGAGCTTTCCGTGCAATGGGATGCGATTGATCCCAGCCAGTACGCAGCGTATGGCCAATTTACGGTGGAGGGCACCGTCGAAGGACAGGAGCTCAAACCGACGGCCACCGTCCTTGTAAAAGACGCGATTGCGGCACAGCAGGTTTCCGCAGCTACGCCGTATGGCAATACCCCGTCGCTGCCGGAAATTGTTACGGTTTACAACAGCGATGGAACGACGAACACGGAAGCCCCGGTCACCTGGGAGCCGATGTCCGCAGACGACTTTAAGGTCGAGGAAGGAACCGTCGTGCTGGTCAACGGCGTGGCGGAATTGGACGGAACGGAATTGCCGGTTATTGCGAGCGTCCGTGTGACGAGCCAGGATGTGGTCGTCAGCAAGAACTATGCAGAGCTTCAGAACGGCTACGAGCTTCCGTTTGCCATCGCTTCTTATACCAACGACGTCCCCGAATCGACGGACCGTGTGGATAAGCTGAACGATGGAAAGATCTCCTTTGCAACTTCGGATGCAGAGGGCAAGAATATCTGGTGCGACTGGCAGCGCAATGCTGGCGGTACGGAAAACTGGGTTGCTGTTATCATCGGCAACAGCGGCGCCGTTGTGAACCGCTTTGTGGATACCCTGAAGGTTGGCTTCTATGACGAAGGTTCTTCCGGCGGCACGCAGAAGCCTTCCGATTACCGAGTGGAATACTATACCGGCCCGATCGACTTTACCCTGCCGGATGGCCCCACAACCGCACTGGGCCCGAACAACCCGCGCGGCCATGTCCGCGACATGGCGGACAGCCCGCTGAACGACGACAGCAATTGGCAGGAAGTATCCTATGTGGGCGGCAAGCCCGCGGTAAAGACCGGTGAGATGATGGAAATCACCTTCGACCCGGTGGAGACCTGCATGCTGCGTGTGTACATGACCCCGACAGGGACTGCCTGCCTGGGTGTGACGGAATTGCAGTACTTCGGCAAGGATGCCGTCGCGAAGTCGGACTTTGCCGTCAATGCCATCAAGATCGACGGCGAACCGCTCGCAGACTTTGATGCGTCCAAGATGGAGTACACCGTAGAGCTCACCTCCGCGGCGGTTCCGGCCGTAACAGCAGAGGCGACCAACAATGCATCCGTTACGATTGTCCCGGCCGTCAGTGCAAACGGCACAGCGAAAGTGATTATCGCGCCGGAGGATGGCAGTGTTGCAAATACAAAGACCTATACCATCCAGTTCCACAGCGAATCTACGGCGGACACCTATCCTGTAGTGACAGAGCCGGTGGAAGGCGCAACCGTTACGACCGACCTCCAGCAGGCGCAGGAAGGCCAGACCGTTACGGTAAACATTGCGGACATCGCTGCGGATAAGCAGTTCCACTCCATTACGGTTGTGGATGCAGACAATAACCCTGTTGATACAACCGAAGTGGTGGCTGGCGAACAGTATACCTTCACCATGCCGGCTTCCGCTGTCACCGTCAAGGTGGTTTTGGAGGATAACGACCCGAATCAGGAACATCTCTTGACCGTTTCTTACTCCGGTAAGGATGTCTCCCTGTGGGTGGACGGCGTCCAGCAGAGCTTTGCAGACAAGATCAACCAGTACCGTGTCAACCTGAAGAAGGGCGAAATCATTGCCCTGACCTTTAAGCCGCGCAACGAAGGCAGCGAGTTCCGCGCGATCCTCTGCAATGATGTAGCACAGGAAGTGACCAACACAACCGAGTATCTGTATACCGGCACCATGGACGGTATGGATCAGGCGTTGAGCTTCACGTTTGATATCGTCTATAAGGAGCTTCTGAAGCAAACCATCGATGCGGCCCAGCAGGAAGTGGACGCGGGCAATACGCAGGGCCTGATCCCGGCGGTTCAGGAGGCGTTTGATACGCGCTTCCAGCGTGCAAAAGAGGTTTATGCAGATCAAGAGGCAACCCAGGCGCAGATCGATGCGGCCCATATGGACCTCATGATGGTTCTGCACTTCCTGGACTTCAAGTCTGGCGATAAGACCTATTTGAAGGACTTGATCGACACAGCGGAAGCGCTCGATCTGGACCTGTTTGTAGAGGCAGGAAAGGCCGAATTGGAGGCAGCTCTTGCAAACGCGAAGGGCGTCTATGCGGACGAAAGCGCTTTGCAGCCGGAGGTCGACGAGGCGGCGGAAACGCTCCTCGAAGCGATGCTTGCCCTCGACCGCAAGGCGGACTTGTCGGTATTGAATACCGTCATTGCGAAGGCCGAAGAAATCCTGTTGGTCTTGGACGAGGATTACATCCCCGATGAAGAGGCGAACGAGGCATTTAAGCGTTCCCTTGCCACTGCGAAGTCCCTCACGGAAGAGAGCGGACAGAAAGCGGTCGATGAAGCGGCTGTGGATCTTTCCAATAAGATGGCGGCGCTCCGGCTGAAGGCAGATAAGTCCCTGCTGGAAGAGCTCTTAAAGGAAATGCAGGACGTTGACCCGTCCGATTATACCGCAGAGAGCTATACGCCGTTCGCTGCGGTGATCAAGAGAGCGGAAATCATGTACAACGATCCGATGCTGAGTGTGGACGACGAGCCAGAGATTCAGAGCACGGTGAACGAAGCAAGAGCTCTGTTTACCAAGCTTGTACAGAAGAATTCCGGCAGCAGCTCCGGTGGAAGCCATTCGGGCAGCTCCAATAAGCCTTCCGGAAGCGGTACAACGGTTGCCGTCACCTCGCCGGTCATCACGGCGGCACAGAATGTCCAGACGCAGATCTATGTTGTCTCGGATACGACATTGCCGTTTGCGATCAAGAGAGGCAGCGCCTATTGCTTCAAGATGACTGTAGTTGGCAGCACGACAGCTGTTCCCAGCTTTACCGTTGGCAATGGCGATGTGCTCAAGACGCAGTACGTTGCAAAGGTTGGCAACGACTATTACTTCCGCGTATGGGCTATTGGCACGCCGGGCAGCAGCACAGGCGTCTATACGACCCTGCCAGGACAGAACCCGCAGCTGCACTGTGTTGTGACTGTCAAATAAGAATCGGTTTTTTGCTCCCAATGGGTTTGTAACATCCAATCGGGCAGCGGCGCCCCTGGCCAGAAGGAACTGGCCAGGGGCGCTTTTTCTTGAAAATTTGTGAACTACCCAGCAATCTCCATTTGGGCAGAGTGTTAGGGGGATACCCCAAAACGATTGTGAAAACCAGAATGGAATCAAAAGGCGCAAAACGTGGGGAAGATTCGGCCTGTTTTTGTGGCTGTCAACAAGCTTGCCGCGCGTCTATTGACAAATCGGCATTGTATGGTAGAATAATACTTAAAATTTTTTAATTATATGGGATGGATGCTTGGCTACAAAAGGCTGTGGAGGAAGAATGGAATTGGACTTTTGTGCCGGAAATCCATAAGGAGAATCGCCATGTTGGAGCAAACCTTTCGTGAAATCTATACGAAGTTTAAGCTGAATTTTTATAAAAATATTTTCCACACGATGGATCAATCCAACAATCGGCTGAGTGCTACGGAGGCCTTTTCTGTAGAGGTGATCTATGTAATGAAAGGGCCAACGATCCGGGAGTTTGCCGATTTTGTCAATATTTCGCAGCCGAACGCCACGTATAAGATCAATTCCCTTGTGAGGAAAGGCTATATCAACAAGGTCAATTCCGCGTCGGATAAGCGCGAATACCATCTGGAGGTCACGCAGAAGTTCTTGGACTATTACCGTATAAACGATAGTTATATCCATGAAGTGATGGAAAACATCCGAAAACGTTTTGCCCCGGAAGATGTGAAGCGGCTGGAAGAAATTCTGCGAGTAATTGCGGACGAATTGATGTGACGGGCGGCCATTGGTGGATTCATAACTCCCATGCAAACCGGCCCCGGATGCATATTTTTAGATGTGCTTCAAAAGGAAAAATCTATGATGAGAAAATCCTGTTTCAAACATGGTCTTTGAAACAGGATTTTCTATGGGGAAAAATTGTAAGCCATTTGGAACGCCTCTGCCGCAGGAGACGCCGGGAGAGGCGTTTCAAATGGAAGAGGTCTCGTCCAGCTGGCAAAAAGAAATATGAAATTTGTAAATTTAGTTGAAAAATTGTGCAAAATATGTCATAATGGAGTCCCGTTGAATTGTAATGGCGGAATGACAAATAAATAGGAAATGGGGAGGAGCTTTTGTGGAAAAAAGTAGGAGTAGTTTTTCTGGAAGGATTGGTTTTGTGCTCGCAGCTGCGGGTTCTGCCGTTGGCTTAGGGAATATTTGGCGGTTTCCATATTTAGCGGCAAAATATGGCGGAGGTATTTTTCTCCTGGTTTATGTGATTTTGGCGATTACATTTGGTTTTTCCCTGATGATCGCAGAAATAGCACTTGGGCGGAAAACGGGGCTGAGTGCAGTTGGAGCATATCGAGCGTTAAATAAAAAATATTCCTTTATAGGGACGTTAACGTCCGTTGTGCCGATGATTATTTTGCCCTATTATTGCGTGATTGGCGGTTGGGTCGTGAAGTATTTTGCCGCTTTTCTGAGTGGCCAGGGAAAGGCGGCGGCAGGCGAAACCTATTTTGCCAATTTTACGGCTCAAACGGCACAGCCGATCGTTTGGTTCTGTGTTTATGCCATCGCAACAGCAGTCGTCGTGTTGCTTGGAGTGGAGAAAGGCGTGGAAAAGGTCAGTAAGATTCTGATGCCCTTCCTGGTCGTTTTATCCATTGCCGTTGCCGCGTATACAGTTTGCATGCCCGGCGCTATAGAGGGCGTAAAATATTATCTATTCCCGGATTTTAGCAAATTTTCTACTACAACGGTGCTGGCAGCTTTGGGACAACTGTTTTATTCGATGTCCTTAGCAATGGGAATTATGATTACTTATGGCTCCTATATGAAAAAGGATGCGGACATGGAAAAATCTGTGGGACAGATTGAGATCTTTGACACGGGAATTGCTTTTTTGGCGGGCCTAATGATTGTCCCTGCGGTCTTTGTCTTCTCCGGTGGGGACCAAGCGCAGTTAAGCGCCGGCCCAAGCTTGATGTTTATCACACTTCCGAAAGTATTCGCCAGCATGCCGTTGGGCGGATTGATCGGCAGCGCTTTTTTCCTGCTGGTCCTATTTGCAGCACTGACCTCTTCAATTTCCCTGATGGAGACGGTTGTCTCCATTTTGCAGGATAAATTCCAATGGAGCCGCCGTATGGCATGTATGATCGTGATCATTGGAATGCTGCTTATTGGAATTCCGACGTCGCTCGGCTTTGGCATTTGGGACTTTATTCAGCCTTTGGGAATGTCCATTTTGGATTTCTTTGACTTTATCAGCAATAGCGTTCTAATGCCCATCGTGGCTTTCCTGACCTGCATCTTTATTGGGTTTGTTGTGAAGCCCGATCTTGTAGTGGAGGAAGTAAGGCTATCTTCCAAATTTAAGAGGGAAAAACTGTTCCGAGTGATGATTAAGTATGTCGCGCCAATTTTTATTGTTGCAATTCTGGTCAGTTCCGTGCTGAATTCGCTGGGGATTATAACCATCTGATTGAAAGAAAAAGGGACGCCGCCCGGATAGACTCCGGGCGGCGTCCTTCTGTGTAAAAGGCCTGTGTTTGTATTCAGGAATGCGCAGGCAGGGAAGAAGCTACGTTTATGCTTCCAGACCTTCAAACTGCATGTTGTAATATTTTGCATAGATCCCATTTTTTGCGAGAAGCGTTTTGTGATCCCCGCGCTCCTGAATCCCATCGTCGTCCAGGACGAGGATTTCATCCGCGTTTCGGATCGTGGAAAGACGGTGGGCAATGACAATGGTGGTGCGGTTTTTGGCGAGCCGTTCCAGGCTTTGTTGGATATGCTGTTCACTTTCATTGTCCAAGGCGGAAGTTGCCTCATCGAGGATCAAAATTTTGGGGTTCTTTAAGAATACCCGTGCGATGGATAAGCGCTGTTTTTGGCCGCCGGAAAGCCGTGTCCCGCGTTCCCCAACGTCGGTGTCGTACCCATCCGGAAGGCTGACAATAAAATCATGGATATTGGCATTTTTGGCAGCTTCGATGATTTCCTCCATGGTTGCATCCGGCTTCCCATAGGCGATGTTCTCCCGGATGGTGCCGCCGAACATATAGACGTCCTGTTGGACAATCCCAATCGCGCTGCGCAGGCTTTTGAGGGTTAAACTGCGCACATCTTTTCCGTCTACGGACACAGAGCCCTCCGTTACATCATAAAACCTGGGAAGCAGGGAACAAAGGGTGGTCTTCCCGCCGCCGGACGGCCCGACCAACGCGATGGTTTTTCCAGCGTCAATGTGGATCTGGATGTTTTGCAGCACATTGCTGGAATCGTCATAGCTGAACGAAACATTCTGATAGTCGATCGTTCCTCGGACGTCGGTAAGCTCCTGTGCATCGGGGGCATCCACAATTTCCGGCTGTGTTTCCACCACCTCTAAAAAGCGCTTGAAACCGGAATAGCCCTTTTGGAACATCTCCGTGAACTCAATGAGCACATCGATGGGGTTGATAAAGATGTTGATGTAGAGCGCATAAACGGCCAGGTCCGTCAAGAGGATATCGCCGCGGGCGACAAAGTAGCCGCCGGACACAAGCACGGTGGTAAATAGAATCCCCTGGAAGAAATTATTCCCCGCGTGATAACTGCCCATGCGCCGGTAGTTCCGCTCCTTGGAGTCGAGGAATTCAAGGTTGCTCTTTTCGAATTTTTTCTGTTCCAATTCCTCGTTGGCAAAGGATTTTACAACGCGAATCCCGGCCAGGCTGTCCTGGACCCGTGAGTTGACGCCGGCGATTTTCCGGCGGTTGTCCATAAAGACCGCGCGCATCTTTTTGTTTTGGTCGATGCAAAAGAGCAGCATGATGAGCGTAACCGCGGCCAGAATCAGCGTCATCGGCACGTTGATCCAGAGCAGGAGCGCAAAGGAGCCGAGAATCTTTAACAGCGAGATGAAAATATTCTCCGGGCCATGGTGTGCCAGCTCCGAGATGTCAAACAGATCCGAGACCAATTTGCTCATCATTTCGCCGGTATTGTTGCGGTCGTAGTATGAAAAGGAAAGGCGTTGGAAATGATCGAACAGGTCCTGGCGCATATCGCTCTCCATGCGCGCGCCCATGACGTGGCCCTGATAGGTGATATAATACCGGCCCAGGAAGCGGAGAAAATACATCACCAACAGCCCAATCGCCATCCAGGGGAGAATCCGATAGATTGCCTGCGCGCCGTGCGCAAAGAGATCCTTGGTGGCCCAGTTTAGAATTTGGGGGAATGCCAGGTCAACTGCGCTGACCAGCAGTGCGCAAAACATGTCCATCCAGAAGACGGATTGATACGGCTTATAGTATTTGACAAATTTTTTGAAAACGTGCATAGTACCTCCTCAATGCAAATGAAAACGATCAGAGGGAAAACTCCCGCACAGCTTCCCTCAAAAGGGAAACATATCCCAAATCTGTTCCAGATTCAGGATATGTTTCCCTTTGCAATCGATCAAATAGTTTTTTCGTCCCTTAAACTTTTTCCGGTTCAGGATAGGACTCTCCAAAGGTTTCCACTGTAATGGATTTGATGGTCTGCTCTTCATAAGGCCGGTCGCTGTAATCCCGGCTGACGTTTACAATGCGGTCGGCTTCCTCCATGCCGGAAATCACCTTGCCAAAGGCGGCATACTGCCCGTCCAGGTGTGGGGCGTCTTCCACCATGATAAAAAACTGGGAACCGGCGGAGTTGGGATTCATGGCGCGCGCCATGGAAAGGACGCCGCGCGTATGCTTAAGGTTGTTTGGGAAACCGTTTCCGGAGAACTCTCCTTTGATGCTGTAGCCGGGCCCGCCCATTCCGGTGCCCTGCGGGTCGCCACCCTGGATCATAAAACCGGGGATGACCCGATGGAAGATGGTGCCGTTGTAAAAACCCTTCCCAGCGAGGGAGACGAAATTGTTCACCGTATTTGGAGCAATTTCCGGATACAACTCGGCTTTGATAACCCCTTCATTGGTTTCAATTGTGATAATGGGATGCTGCATAGTGCTCTCTCCTTCCATTGACCATTTGCACGATTCTTTATACCATATAGAGAGGCCGGATGGCCTCCCGTTTGAACAGAAAACGCCTTGCGGTTTCTGTTATGGTTTCATGTTCTCCTAGGCGTTGGAAGGCGGCGAACTTTCTGTGATGCCGGATTTCATTTGCGCCAGGAGATACCGTGAAGATATTATAACGTGCTTTTCCGGAATCATCAAGGCGGCGCCACTATTTTTCGATATAGAAAAGGATTTTCTTTTTTCGAGCCCCTATGCTATAATGGAAAAAGCTTTTGGAAAGCTATGACTTGGAAACAGGACCGATTAGGGATTGTCTACCAAGGAGAAAGAGGCTTTCCTTTTTAGGAAGACCGTATCAAACCCAGAGGTTTTCAATTTGCTGGAGAATGGTAAAAAATCGTTTTTCCGCGTTAATAGCGTTAATAGATACCTCTAACGCGGACGGATCATAGGAATCGAAATGCTATCAATGAAAGGGAAGATGTATGTTGAAATTGATCTCCTGGAATGTCAATGGCCTGCGGGCTTGTCTAAATAAAGGGTTTTTGGATTACTTCCACGCGGCAGACGCAGACGTCTTTTGCCTCCAAGAGACGAAAATGCAGCCGGACCAGGCGCAAATCGACCTGCCAGGCTACCAACAGTACTGGAATTCTGCGTTAAAGAAAGGGTACTCTGGCACGGCAGTCTTTACCCGGCTGGAACCGCTTTCGGTACAATATGGGATCGGTGCGGAGGAGCACGAAGGGGAAGGGCGCGCAATCACCCTCGAATTCCCCGATTTTTATCTTGTGACCGTGTACACGCCCAATGCACAGCGCGAATTGGCGCGCATTGATTACCGCATGGAATGGGAGGACGCCTTCCGCGCCTATGTGAAAGGGTTGGATGAGAAGAAGCCGGTGGTGATCTGCGGGGATATGAACGTAGCGCATCAGGAGATCGACCTGAAGAATCCAAAGACCAACCGGGGGAACGCAGGATTTTCCGACCAGGAGCGCGGTAAGATGACCGAACTTTTGGACAGTGGTTTTATAGATACCTTCCGGTGGCTACACCCTGATCTCACGGGAGCTTATACGTGGTGGAGTTACATGTTTCACGCGAGGGAAAAGAACGCCGGTTGGCGCATTGACTATTTCTTGGTTTCGGAACGGCTGCGTGACCAGGTACAGGCCAGCGAGATCCATGCCGAGGTGATGGGAAGCGACCATTGCCCCGTGGAACTCCTTCTGCAAGATGCATCCGGTGGGAAAAGGCTCTCTGTATAACAAGTTCATGGCAGATCGGTAGAAAAATAGCCGGGGGCCCTTTATTTTAGGATCGTCCCGGCTGTTTCATCGATGGACAGCGGCTGACGCCGGATGGATTTATTCGGCGTTGCCATCTTCTTTTTTCTTTTTTGCCGCATCGAGTTCACTTAGAATTCGTTCCACGGTGGTGCGGCGTGCATCCGCCTCAATGGAAAGTTCAATTGCCAGGCGGGAAAGACCCGCTTCCCCTTCTGGTAAAGCGGACTCTACGCGCTTGCAGACATCCTGCAACGCGGTACTCTGTGCAGAGCAGAACCGCTCATACATATTGGCGCTGCTGTTGTCCTCCAATAGCCCTTTTAGAAGCATATCAATGTCGGGGATGGCAAGCACCGGTTTTAGCATGCAGATGACCGTCAGCATGGCCAAATGTTCGCGTGAATATTTCTTTTGTTCCGGGCGAGGAAGGACGCCGTCCTTGACGTAATTATTGATCATACTGGAGGTCAATAGGTTGGCATCCTTTGTACGCGCCAATGGCTCCAATTGCTTATTCATATAGGTCAGGACCTGATCCATATACAGATAGATTTCCGGCAGGCGGTCCCAATCCACCGGACGGTATTGTTGAATTCGTTCGATCCATTCTTGGACTCGGGCGGCAGCTTCGCTCATAGAAACTCCTTTCTAAAAAATGTTTGTAACGGAATGCGGGTCCTTTAGGACCTTCCCGAATGGGCAAGCATCCCATATACAAACAATTATGTGGATTCGTTCTTTTTTTGATTTAGGTAACGGCTGGGGGGAACCCCCATGTGCCGTTTGAAAACACGCGAAAAATACAGCTGATCGGAAAAACCAGTGGAATAGGCGACCTCTCCCACGGAGAGATTCCCTGCCTTGAGAAGCGCAGCCGCCTTGTTGATTCGGTAGCGCATTAAATACTCGTTCGGCGGCATGGAGACATGCTGCATGAAAATGCGGTATAGGTGGCTGCGGCTAATACCAGCGCTCTCTGCAACGTCCTCGATGTCGATGTCTCTCGAATAGTTGTAGTCGATAAATTTGATGGCCTTTTGTACGTACTCGTACCCTGTTGTCCGCTGCGTAGAGGCGTTCCCTAAATGATCGATTAACTCTGCCATGAAAAGGTAGAGCCCTCCCAGCATGCGGGCTTCGGCAGCAGGGGTGGAACCGGATACATTGCAAATATCGGTTAACAGGCCCTCTAGCTTGCCATCATGTTCATAATGAAAGACAGGATTTTCTTCGTTTAACCCCGTTTGATCCACCAGCTGTTTGGCATCGCTGCCATTGAATCCCACCCAGCAATATTCCCATGGTTCTTCCGTATCCGCAGCATAGGAAGCAACACAGGACGGCACGACTAGGAAGCCGTCTCCTACGGAAAGATTGTATTCATTTCCCTTAACAGAAAAAATACCGCGCCCCGAAACGATATAATGAATCAAATAGTGGTCGCGGATCGCAGGTCCCCAGCTGTGGCCCGCAGCGCAGCGCTGCACACCGCAACTGTACACCGCAAGCCCCAAATTGTTGTGGTGGGGCACCTTAAAGGAACGCCGGAATTCTTCGTTCGTCATGCCAATCCCTCCAATGAAACGCGGGTGTTGGGTATTTCTATTATAATTCCTCGGGCGCTTTTGTGCAATGACTCTGTGGCAATTATCGAAAAAGAAAACCTAAATTATACCAAAAATTCATTGAAATTGGTCTTGTTATCGGTTATAATATGAATTGTTATTTATGAATTTTTTAATACATAGTAAATATATTGTTTAAAATTGAGATATGCCAGATGTAAAGCACTTAAAGGGTGGTTTGTTTTTCGATCCACCTTATTGTATATTATCTTTAGGAAGAATGGGGAAATTCAAATGGATCCACAAAATGAAGCATTGCTCTCATTAACAATACTGTTGACCGGCCTTGTGGTGGTATTTGCCGTATTGATCTTTTTGATCTTGATTATCAATGTCTATGGCAATATCATTTACAAGGTAACGCAAAAGCGGCACAAAGGAAAAGACAAAACAGAAGATGTTCGTGCGCCTGTTTCTGCACCGGAACCTGCTCCCATTGAGGTAGAGGAGGGAATCCCCGACGAGGTGGTTGCGGCCATTTCTGCAGCGGTCTATATGACATGCGGCGATTCCGCTCCCGTGATCCGTTCCGTTAAGCGTGCTGCCACAAATCCGCGTTCCCTTTGGGGGGAAGCGGGCAGGCTGGAAAATACACGCCCCTTCTAAAACAACGATTGATTATGTAAGGAATGTTTTGTAACGGACAGGCCATTCAGCCTGACACAATTTGAAAAAGAAAGGGCTGACATTTTCAGTGCAAATTATCAATGAATTTGTAAATTCCATTTTGGATATTTTGAGAAGTTCCGGTTTTATGACCAACGATTGGCGCAACTATATCATGATCGGAATTGCCTGTATCTTGATCTACTTGGCAATTAAGAAGGAATTTGAGCCGCTTCTGCTTTTGCCAATTGCGTTCGGTATGATGATGGTAAACCTGTATCCAGCGATTATGGCCGAACCGACAGCCACGGCAAACGGAGGCTTATTCTACTACTTATATCAGGGCGTAAAACTTGGTATTTATCCGCCTTTGATTTTCCTGGGGATTGGCGCCATGACAGATTTCGGCCCCCTGATCGCCAACCCGAAGAGCTTTTTGCTTGGAGCTGCCGCGCAGTTGGGTATCTTCCTGACTTTTATCGGCGCGATCTTTATTGGGAATCTTGGTATCCCGAATTTGTCCTTTACTGCACAGGAGGCCGGTGCAATCGCGATTATCGGCGGCGCAGACGGCCCGACGGCAATCTTTGTGACATCCAAACTGGCTCCGCAGCTCTTGGGGCCGATCGCTGTAGCGGCGTATTCCTACATGGCCTTGGTCCCGATTATCCAACCCCCGATTATGAAGGCGTTGACGACCAAGAAAGAGCGTGCGGTGGTTATGGAACAGCTCCGCCCGGTTTCGAAGCTGGAAAAGATTTTGTTCCCGATCATCGTCACCATCCTGATTTCCCTCCTGCTGCCCGATGCGGCAACGCTGGTTGGCATGCTGATGCTGGGCAATTTGATGCGCGAGAGTGGCGTTGTTTCCCGTATTGCTAACAC
>OLNP01002306.1_pt1 | contig 14080 bp, 12 predicted proteins | sample 1671951 | NCBI WGS metagenome assembly OLNP01 (sample SAMEA3136629, study PRJEB25190) | human gut metagenome | biome: human gut; feature: human-associated habitat; material: faeces | place: Austria | collected 2013
AACTCGCTAAGTGTAAACGATCCTGCCGCAGGCCGGGCACGATTTACGCCGCATATTGGAAAATTTAATGACCATAGACAAAAAATGGCTTAATCGATCTAATAAAGATCCAGGACGATCCTTGCGCTTTACCCGTCAGCCCGTATAATCCTCCACCCGGCGCGCCATGCTGGTTTTCACTGGTGTGAGGCCGTACGTTTTCCCCGCGAAAAGGTGCGGAAAAGCGCGGTAAATAAGGAAAGAGAATTGACTCCGGAGTGTACAATTATTACAATCCGGCCTCTTTAATCACCCATGGCTTCGGTGTCCATCGTTTCATTTTTCGGCGGATATCCAATAAAGCCATTGAATTTATTCAAGTTTAGGTAGAAATCGCCATGAAACGCACTTTTCAACCGTCTGTACTGAAGCGCAACCGTTCTCACGGCTTCCGTGCTCGTATGGCTACTAAAAATGGTCGTCAGGTTCTGGCACGTCGTCGTGCTAAAGGCCGCGCTCGTCTGACCGTTTCTAAGTAATAAAGCTAACCCCTGAGTGGTTAAGCTCGCATTTCCCAGGGAGTTACGCTTGTTAACTCCCAGTCAATTCACATTCGTCTTCCAGCAGCCACAACGGGCTGGCACGCCGCAAATTACCATTCTCGGCCGCCTGAATTCGCTGGGGCATCCCCGTATCGGTCTTACAGTCGCCAAGAAAAACGTTCGACGCGCCCATGAACGCAATCGGATTAAACGTCTGACGCGTGAAAGCTTCCGTCTGCGCCAACATGAACTCCCGGCTATGGATTTCGTGGTGGTGGCGAAAAAAGGGGTTGCCGACCTCGATAACCGTGCTCTCTCGGAAGCGTTGGAAAAATTATGGCGCCGCCACTGTCGCCTGGCTCGCGGGTCCTGATAGCCCTCATTCGGGTCTATCAACGCCTGATTAGTCCGCTACTCGGGCCGCATTGTCGTTTCACTCCAACCTGTTCAAGCTACGGAATTGAGGCATTGCGCAGGTTTGGAGTGATAAAAGGCAGTTGGTTGACGGTGAAACGCGTATTAAAATGCCACCCTTTACACCCTGGTGGTGACGATCCCGTCCCGCCCGGACCATTTGATACCAGAGAACACTAACGATGGATTCGCAACGCAATCTTTTAGTCATCGCTTTGCTGTTCGTGTCTTTCATGATCTGGCAAGCCTGGGAGCAGGATAAAAACCCGCAACCTCAGGCCCAACAGACCACGCAGACAACGACCACCGCAGCGGGTAGCGCCGCCGACCAGGGCGTACCGGCCAGTGGCCAGGGGAAACTGATCTCGGTTAAGACCGACGTGCTTGATCTGACCATCAACACCCGTGGTGGTGATGTTGAGCAGGCCCTGCTGCCGGCTTACCCGAAAGAGCTGAACTCTACCCAGCCGTTCCAGCTGCTGGAAACTTCACCGCAGTTTATTTATCAGGCACAGAGCGGTCTGACCGGTCGTGATGGCCCGGATAACCCGGCTAACGGCCCGCGTCCGCTATATAACGTTGAAAAAGACGCTTATGTGCTGGCTGAAGGTCAAAACGAACTGCAGGTGCCGATGACGTATACCGACGCGGCAGGCAACACGTTTACCAAAACGTTTGTCCTGAAACGTGGTGATTACGCTGTCAACGTCAACTACAACGTGCAGAACGCTGGCGAGAAACCGCTGGAAATCTCCACCTTTGGTCAGTTGAAGCAATCCATCACTCTGCCACCGCATCTCGATACCGGAAGCAGCAACTTCGCACTGCACACCTTCCGTGGTGCGGCGTACTCCACGCCTGACGAGAAGTACGAGAAATACAAATTCGATACCATTGCCGATAACGAAAACCTGAACATCTCTTCGAAAGGTGGTTGGGTGGCAATGCTGCAACAGTATTTCGCGACGGCGTGGATCCCGCATAACGACGGTACCAACAACTTCTACACCGCTAATCTGGGTAACGGCATCGCCGCTATCGGCTATAAATCTCAGCCGGTACTGGTTCAGCCTGGTCAGACTGGCGCGATGAACAGCACCCTGTGGGTTGGCCCGGAAATTCAGGACAAAATGGCAGCTGTTGCTCCGCACCTGGATCTGACCGTTGATTACGGTTGGTTGTGGTTCATCTCTCAGCCACTGTTCAAACTGCTGAAATGGATCCATAGCTTTGTGGGTAACTGGGGCTTCTCCATTATCATCATCACCTTTATCGTTCGTGGCATCATGTACCCGCTGACCAAAGCGCAGTACACCTCCATGGCGAAGATGCGTATGCTGCAGCCGAAGATTCAGGCAATGCGTGAGCGTCTGGGCGATGACAAACAGCGCATAAGCCAGGAAATGATGGCGCTGTACAAAGCTGAGAAGGTTAACCCGCTGGGCGGCTGCTTCCCGCTGCTGATCCAGATGCCAATCTTCCTGGCGTTGTACTACATGCTGATGGGTTCCGTTGAACTACGTCAGGCACCGTTTGCACTGTGGATCCACGACCTGTCTGCACAGGACCCGTACTACATCCTGCCGATCCTGATGGGCGTAACGATGTTCTTCATTCAGAAGATGTCGCCGACCACTGTGACCGACCCGATGCAGCAGAAGATCATGACCTTTATGCCGGTCATCTTCACTGTGTTCTTCCTGTGGTTCCCGTCAGGTCTGGTGCTGTACTATATCGTCAGCAACCTGGTAACCATTATTCAGCAGCAGCTGATTTACCGTGGTCTGGAAAAACGTGGCTTGCATAGCCGCGAGAAGAAAAAATCCTGATTCGGTGAGTTTTCGCTAAAATAAGGGCGGTCAGTTGACCGCCTTTTTTCTTTTCGTAGGGCGGATAAGCACCACACATCCGCCACACAAAGCAACAGGAACATCATGAGCGATAATGACACTATCGTAGCCCAGGCCACGCCTCCGGGACGTGGCGGCGTTGGCATCCTGCGCATCTCCGGCCTCAAAGCCCGTGAAGTTGCCGAAACCGTGCTGGGTAAACTGCCTAAGCCACGCTACGCCGATTATCTTCCGTTTAAAGACGCCGATGGCAGCGTGCTCGATCAGGGGATTGCGCTATGGTTCCCTGGCCCGAACTCGTTCACCGGCGAAGATGTGCTGGAACTGCAAGGTCATGGCGGTCCGGTGATCCTCGACCTGCTGTTAAAACGCATTCTGACCATTCCCGGCCTGCGGATTGCCCGCCCTGGTGAGTTTTCCGAACGCGCGTTTCTTAACGATAAACTTGACTTAGCCCAGGCCGAGGCGATTGCGGATCTTATCGACGCCAGCTCGGAACAGGCGGCCCGTTCGGCGCTAAACTCGCTGCAAGGCGCGTTCTCCGCACGGGTCAACCATCTGGTGGAAGCCCTCACCCACTTGCGCATTTACGTCGAAGCGGCAATTGATTTCCCGGATGAAGAGATCGATTTCCTCTCCGACGGCAAAATTGAAGCCCAGCTCAATGACGTTATTGCCGATCTTGATGCAGTGCGTGCTGAAGCACGTCAGGGTAGTTTGTTGCGCGAAGGGATGAAAGTGGTGATTGCCGGACGTCCTAACGCCGGTAAATCGAGCCTGCTGAACGCGCTGGCGGGCCGTGAAGCAGCAATCGTAACCGATATCGCCGGAACCACGCGTGACGTGCTGCGTGAGCATATCCACATTGACGGAATGCCGTTGCATATCATCGATACCGCCGGGCTACGTGAAGCCAGTGACGAAGTTGAACGTATTGGTATCGAGCGCGCATGGCAGGAAATTGAACAGGCAGACCGCGTGCTGTTTATGGTCGATGGCACCACGACAGACGCCGTTGATCCGGCAGAGATCTGGCCGGAATTTATCGCCCGTCTGCCAGCGAAACTGCCGATCACCGTGGTGCGCAATAAAGCCGATATCACCGGCGAAACGTTGGGGATGAGCGAAGTGAACGGTCACGCGTTAATTCGTCTTTCGGCGCGGACTGGCGAAGGCGTGGATGTGCTGCGTAACCATCTCAAACAGAGCATGGGCTTTGACACTAATATGGAAGGCGGCTTCCTGGCGCGTCGTCGTCACCTACAGGCGCTGGAACAGGCGGCAGAGCATTTGCAGCAAGGTAAAGCGCAACTGTTAGGTGCCTGGGCGGGTGAACTGCTGGCGGAAGAGTTGCGCCTGGCGCAGCAGAACTTAAGCGAGATCACCGGGGAGTTTACTTCAGACGACCTACTGGGGCGGATTTTCTCCAGCTTCTGTATCGGTAAGTAACCGCGCTTGCGAAGCCGCATTCTGACTGTCAGATGCGGCTTCGCTTCATTGTTAGCACTCCTGTTATTCCTCAACCCTTTTTTAAACATTAAAATTCTTACGTAATTTATAATCTTTAAAATAGATATTTAATATTGCGTCCCGAACGATTGTGATTCGATTCACATTTAAACAATTTCAGAATAGACAAATTTCTTGAGTATTATACTGTAGCCTCGTGTCTTTCGAGGATAAGTGCATTATGAATATCTTACATATATGTGTGACCTCAAAATGGTTTAATATTGACAACAAGATTGTCGATCACCGCCCTTGATTTGCCCTTCTGTAGCCATCACCAGAGCCAAACCGATTAGATTCAATGTGATCGATTAGTTTGCTATATCTTAATTTTGCCTTTTACAAAGGCCATCTCTCGTTTATTTACTTGTTTTAGTAAATGATGGTGCTTGCATATATATCTGGCGAATTAATGGATATTGCAAATGTAATATTCACAGGGATCACTGTAATTAAAATAAATGAAGGATTATGTAATGGAAAACTTTAAACATCTCCCTGAACCGTTCCGCATTCGTGTTATTGAGCCAGTAAAACGTACCACTCGCGCTTATCGTGAAGAGGCAATTATTAAATCCGGTATGAACCCGTTCCTGCTGGATAGCGAAGATGTGTTTATCGATTTACTGACCGACAGCGGCACCGGGGCGGTGACGCAGAGTATGCAGGCCGCGATGATGCGTGGCGACGAAGCCTACAGCGGCAGCCGCAGCTACTACGCGTTAGCCGAGTCAGTGAAAAATATCTTTGGTTATCAATACACTATTCCGACTCACCAGGGCCGTGGTGCAGAGCAAATCTATATTCCGGTACTGATTAAAAAACGCGAGCAGGAAAAAGGCCTGGATCGCAGCAAAATGGTGGCGTTCTCTAACTATTTCTTTGATACCACGCAGGGCCATAGCCAGATTAACGGCTGTACCGTGCGTAACGTCTATATCAAAGAAGCCTTCGATACTGGCGTGCGTTACGACTTTAAAGGCAACTTTGACCTTGAGGGATTAGAACGCGGTATTGAAGAAGTTGGCCCGAATAACGTGCCGTATATTGTTGCAACCATCACCAGTAACTCCGCAGGTGGTCAGCCGGTTTCACTGGCAAACTTAAAAGCGATGTACAGCATCGCGAAGAAATACGATATTCCGGTGGTCATGGACTCCGCACGCTTTGCCGAAAACGCCTATTTCATCAAGCAGCGTGAAGCAGAATACAAAGACTGGACCATCGAGCAGATCACCCGCGAAACCTACAAATATGCCGATATGCTGGCGATGTCCGCCAAGAAAGATGCGATGGTGCCGATGGGCGGCCTGCTGTGCATGAAAGACAACAGCTTCTTTGATGTGTATACCGAATGCAGAACCCTTTGCGTGGTGCAGGAAGGCTTCCCGACATATGGCGGCCTGGAAGGCGGCGCTATGGAGCGTCTGGCGGTAGGTCTGTATGACGGCATGAATCTGGACTGGCTGGCTTATCGTATCGCGCAGGTGCAGTATCTGGTCGATGGTCTGGAAGAGATTGGCGTTGTCTGTCAGCAGGCGGGCGGTCACGCGGCATTCGTTGATGCAGGTAAACTGTTGCCGCATATCCCGGCAGATCAGTTCCCGGCACAGGCGCTGGCCTGCGAGCTGTATAAAGTCGCCGGTATCCGTGCGGTAGAAATTGGCTCTTTCCTGTTAGGCCGCGATCCGAAAACCGGTAAACAACTGCCATGCCCGGCTGAACTGCTGCGTTTAACCATTCCGCGCGCAACATATACTCAAACACATATGGACTTCATTATTGAAGCCTTTAAACATGTGAAAGAGAACGCGGCGAATATTAAAGGGTTAACCTTTACCTACGAACCGAAAGTATTGCGTCACTTCACCGCAAAACTGAAAGAAGTTTAATTAAAACACTCAGAGTGGCTATAAGGATGTTAGCCACTCTATTACCCTACATCCTCAATAACAAAAATAGCCTTCCTCTAAAGGTGGCATCATGACTGATCAATCAGAAAAAAAACACTCTGCATTTTGGGGTGTTATGGTTATAGCCGGTACAGTAATTGGCGGTGGGATGTTTGCTTTACCTGTTGACCTTGCCGGAGCCTGGTTTTTTTGGGGCGCTTTTATTCTTATTATCGCCTGGTTTTCAATGTTACATTCAGGGCTATTATTATTAGAAGCAAACTTAAATTATCCCGTCGGTTCCAGTTTTAACACCATCACCAAAGATTTAATCGGTAACACCTGGAACATAATCAGCGGTATTACCGTTGCCTTCGTTCTCTATATCCTCACTTATGCCTATATCTCTGCTAATGGTGCGATCATTAGTGAAACGATATCAATGAATTTGGGCTATCACGCTAATCCACGTATTGTCGGGATCTGCACTGCCATTTTCGTTGCCAGCGTATTGTGGATAAGTTCATTAGCCGCCAGTCGTATTACCTCATTGTTCCTTGGGCTGAAGATTATCTCCTTTGTAATTGTTTTTGGTTCTTTCTTCTTCCAGGTCGATTACTCCATTCTGCGCGATTCCACCAGCACCACTGCGGGGACGTCTTACTTCCCGTATATCTTTATGGCTTTGCCGGTGTGTCTGGCGTCATTTGGTTTCCACGGCAATATTCCCAGCCTGATTATTTGCTATAAGCTCATCAAAAGCGTGGTCTTCGGTTCGCTGCTGGCGCTGGTGATTTATCTCTTCTGGCTCTATTGCACGATGGGGAATATCCCGCGAGAAAGCTTTAAGGCGATAATCTCCTCAGGCGGCAACGTTGATTCGCTGGTGAAATCGTTCCTCGGCACCAAACAGCACGGCATTATCGAATTTTGCCTGCTGGTGTTCTCTAACTTAGCTGTTGCCAGCTCGTTTTTTGGTGTCACGCTGGGATTGTTCGATTATCTGGCGGATCTGTTTAAGATTGATAACTCCCACGCCGGGCGTTTCAAAACCGTGCTGTTAACCTTCCTGCCACCCGCGTTGTTGTATCTGATCTTCCCGAACGGCTTTATTTACGGGATCGGCGGTGCCGGACTGTGCGCCACCATCTGGGCGGTAATAATTCCTGCTGTACTGGCAATCAAAGCCCGCAAGAAGTTTCCCAATCAGATGTTCACGGTCTGGGGCGGCAATCTTATTCCGGCGATTGTCATTCTCTTTGGCATAACCGTAATTTTATGCTGGTTCGGTAACGTCTTTAACGTGTTACCTAAATTTGGCTAAATCTTTCAGGAAGCCAGCCATTCGCTGGCTTCTTGCCTGTCAGGAAATCTCTTTTGTCCAAATGGCAACTCGCCTGATTCTCCTTCACCACGTATGCTTTGCGTCACCTTACTATCAGGACGCTTTAGCCCATGTCCCGCTTTTTGATTTGTAGTTTTGCCCTGGTTTTACTTTATCCCGCCGGGATTGATATGTACCTCGTTGGTTTACCGCGCATCGCCGCCGATCTCAATGCCAGCGAAGCGCAGTTGCATATTGCGTTCTCCGTTTATCTGGCGGGGATGGCGGCTGCGATGTTATTTGCCGGTAAAGTGGCCGATCGTTCAGGGAGAAAGCCTGTCGCCATACCCGGCGCGGCGCTATTTATTATCGCCTCGGTGTTCTGTTCACTGGCTGAAACCAGCGCGTTATTTCTTGCAGGGCGATTTCTACAGGGACTGGGCGCGGGCTGTTGTTACGTAGTGGCGTTCGCCATTTTGCGCGACACGCTGGATGATCGACGTCGGGCTAAAGTGCTGTCGTTACTCAACGGCATTACCTGCATCATTCCGGTGTTAGCGCCGGTGCTCGGACACCTGATTATGCTTAAATTCCCTTGGCAGAGTCTGTTCTGGACGATGGCAACGATGGGCATCGCGGTACTGATGTTGTCTTTGTTTATTTTAAAAGAAACGCGCCCTGCGGCCCCCGCAGCTTCGGACAAACCACGAGAAAATAGCGAGTCACTGCTTAACCGGTTTTTCCTCAGCCGTGTTGTTATCACCACCCTCAGCGTTTCGGTGATCCTCACCTTCGTCAACACGTCGCCAGTATTGCTGATGGAAATCATGGGTTTTGAGCGCGGAGAATACGCCACCATTATGGCGTTGACCGCTGGCGTCAGCATGACCGTTTCATTCTCCACGCCGTTTGCGCTGGGAATTTTTAAGCCACGTACGTTGATGATCACCTCACAGGTGTTATTCCTGGCGGCGGGGATCACCCTTGCCGTTTCACCTTCCCATGCGGTTTCGCTGTTTGGTATCACGCTGATTTGCGCCGGTTTCTCGGTAGGTTTTGGCGTAGCGATGAGTCAGGCGTTGGGGCCGTTTTCATTACGCGCGGGCGTAGCCAGCTCGACCTTAGGTATTGCGCAAGTTTGCGGTTCGTCACTGTGGATTTGGCTGGCGGCGGTGGTTGGTATCGGTGCATGGAATATGCTGATCGGGATTCTGATTGCCTGTAGCATAGTGAGCCTGTTGCTGATTATGTTCGTCGCGCCTGGACGCCCGGTTGCCGCTCATGAAGAAATCCATCACAACGCTTGATCTCAATCTGCTGCTCTGTCTGCAACTGCTGATGCAGGAGCGCAGCGTGACCAAAGCGGCGAAGCGGATGAACGTGACCCCTTCGTCGGTGAGTAAGTCGCTGGCAAAGTTAAGAGCGTGGTTTGACGACCCGCTCTTTGTGAACTCACCGCTGGGGCTGTCGCCCACACCGCTAATGGTCAGCATGGAGCAAAATCTGGCGGAGTGGATGCAAATGAGCAATCAGTTGCTGGACAAACCACTCCACGAAACGCCGCGCGGTCTTAAGTTCGAACTGGCGGCGGAATCGCCGCTGATGATGATCATGCTTAATGCGCTGTCGAAACGGATCTACCAACGATACCCGCAGGCGACCATCAAATTACGTAACTGGGATTACGATTCCTTAGATGCCATTACTCGTGGTGAAGTGGATATTGGTTTTTCCGGTCGCGAAAGTCATCCCCGTTCGCGGGAGCTGTTAAGCTCGCTACCGTTATCCATTGATTATGAAGTGCTGTTTAGTGATGTGCCCTGCGTCTGGTTACGCAAAGATCATCCGGCACTGCATGAAGCATGGAATCTGGACACCTTTTTACGTTATCCGCATATCAGCATTTGCTGGGAACAGAGCGATACCTGGGCGCTGGACAATGTGTTACAGGAGCTGGGGCGCGAACGCACGATTGCTATGAGCCTGCCGGAATTCGAGCAGTCACTGTTTATGGCAGCACAGCCCGACAATCTGCTACTGGCGACCGCGCCGCGCTACTGCCAGTACTACAATCAACTCCACCAACTGCCGTTGGTTGCTCTTCCTCTCCCGTTTGATGAAAGCCAGCAAAAAAAGCTGGAAGTCCCTTTTACCCTTCTGTGGCATAAACGGAACAGCCGTAATCCGAAGATCGTCTGGTTACGGGAAACCATTAAAAATCTTTACGCGTCGATGGCATAACCGAATCGTATGAAACGCGACCCAATTTCACAATGAAATGTAAAAAAGTTGTAATAAATTTATCTGAATCGAACTTTTAGCCGCTTTAGTCTGTCCATCATTCCAGTAAATGATTACTCTTGTCTTCATAATGGACCATTAAGCATGGAGCGAAAAATGGCGACTCACTTTGCCCGAGGGATTTTAACGGAAGGACATCTGATTTCTGTTCGTCTCCCCTCCCAGTGTCATCAAGAAGCCCGAAACATTCCCCCTCATCGTCAAAGCCGTTTTCTGGCGTCCAGAGGTTTACTCGCAGAACTGATGTTCATGCTGTATGGCATTGGCGAATTGCCGGAAATCGTCACCCTGCCGAAAGGAAAACCGGTTTTCAGCGATAAAAATTTGCCTTCGTTTTCTATTTCCTATGCCGGGAATATGGTCGGCGTGGCGTTAACAACCGAAGGTGAATGTGGCCTCGATATGGAACTACAGCGTGCGACACGCGGGTTTCATAGCCCACACGCGCCCGATAACCACACCTTTTCCAGCAATGAATCGCTATGGATCAGTAAACAAAACGATCCTAACGAAGCGCGGGCGCAGCTCATCACGCTGCGCCGGAGCGTGCTAAAACTAACCGGTGATGTTTTGAATGACGATCCGCGCGATCTGCAACTACTGCCCATTGCCGGACGCCTGAAATGTGCTCATGTAAATCATGTAGAAGCGTTATGCGACGCGGAGGACGTGCTGGTGTGGTCCGTGGCGGTCACGCCCACGATTGAAAAGCTCAGTGTCTGGGAGTTAGATGGCAAACACGGCTGGAAAAGCCTGCCCGATATTCACAGCCGCGCCAACAATCCTACCAGCCGGATGATGCGTTTTGCCCAGCTCTCTACCGTGAAGGCTTTTTCGCCAAATTGATAGACAACCACAGGAGTCATCATGTCTGAAAAATTGCAGGTGGTTACGTTACTGGGGAGCCTGCGCAAAGGCTCATTTAATGGCATGGTTGCACGTACCCTGCCGAAAATTGCTCCGGCGAGTATGGAAGTCAATGCGTTGCCTTCCATTGCCGACATTCCCCTGTATGACGCTGACGTACAGCAGGAAGACGGTTTTCCAGCAACGGTTGAAGCTCTGGCGGAACAGATCCGTCAGGCTGACGGTGTGGTGATCGTCACGCCGGAATATAACTACTCGGTACCGGGTGGGCTGAAAAATGCCATCGACTGGCTTTCCCGCCTGCCGGATCAACCGCTGGCTGGTAAACCGGTATTGATTCAGACCAGCTCAATGGGCGTGATTGGCGGCGCGCGCTGTCAGTATCACCTGCGCCAGATTCTGGTTTTCCTCGATGCAATGGTGATGAACAAGCCAGAATTTATGGGCGGCGTGATTCAGAACAAAGTTGATCCGCAAACCGGGGAAGTGATTGATCAGGGTACGCTGGACCACCTGACCGGGCAATTGACCGCATTTGGTGAGTTTATTCAGCGAGTTAAGATCTAAATAAAAACCCGCCAGCAATCATGCATGGCGGGTTTTTAACGCGCTATCGATTTTAGTGAGCGTCGATAAAGACAATCTTCAGGATAAACAGCAGCGCAACGATGATTACGCACGGGCTAAGGTCACGCAGACGTCCGGTACCAATCTTCATCACGCAGTAGGAGATAAAGCCCAGCGCGATACCTTCAGTAATCGAGAAGCTGAACGGCATCATCACAGCGGTAATAAACGCCGGAACAGATTCAGTAAGATCCTGCCAGTTCACGCGAGCAAGACTTGAGGTCATCAACACGCCAACGTAAATCAGCGCACCAGCTGCAGCGTAGCCTGGCACCATCCCCGCCAGCGGCGACAGGAAGATAACCAGCAGGAACAGCAGACCAACAACCACTGCCGTCAGACCGGTACGACCGCCAACGGAAACGCCGGAAGAAGATTCAATATACGCCGTAACAGAAGAAGTACCGATAAACGAACCGGTCACCGAAGAGATACTGTCGACATACAGCGCCTGCTTCATGCGCGGGAATTTACCTTTCTCATCAGCCAGACCTGCTTTATCGGTCACGCCAATCAGCGTACCGGAGGAGTCAAACAAGTTGACCAGCATGAAAGAGAAAATCACCCCTGCCAGCCCAAGGTTAAACGACCCGGCTAAATCTACATGACCCACGACACTCATTACGCTCGGCGGCGCAGAAACGATGCCATTATAGTGGACATCACCCAGCATCCAGCCCAGCAGCGTTGTCACCACGATGGAAACCAGCACCGCCGCGTGAATATTGCGCGAGGCCAGAATGGCGATGATGAAGAAGCCGAGGATCCCCAGCAGCACGCTGTGAGAAGTCAGATTACCGATGCTCACCAGCGTTTCCGGGTTAGCGACAATCACACCTGCGTTTTTCAGCCCCATCATGCCAATAAACAGACCGATACCACTGGTGATGCCCACACGTAGACTTACCGGGATGTTGGCTATCATCCAGTAGCGAACGCGGAAAATCGTCAGTAACAGCAGACCAATCGCGCCCCAGAAGATTGCGCCCATCCCGACTTGCCACGGCAAGCCCATCGCCTGTACAACGACAAAAGCGAAGAACGCATTCAGGCCCATTGCCGGTGCCAGTGCAACTGGCAGGTTAGCAAACAGCCCCATCATAATACTGCCGAATGCAGCAATCAGACAGGTCGTGACGAAGACGGCGCTGGTATCCATGCCAGCAACGCCAAGAATTTGCGGGTTAACAAAAACGATGTAAACCATCGTCAGGAAGGTGGTAAAACCGGCGATCACTTCGGTCCGTGCCGTCGTGCCATGTTCGCGCAGTTTAAACACGCGTTCCAGCATCCCCTGGCCAGAAGCCTGGGTTGTGTGTTGTTGACTCATTATCTATTTCCGAACAAGGAGGGAAAATCCGTCGCTATCGTATACCAAAATGAGACAATATGGACGGCTGAAGATAACTTTTTTTCATTGTATTTGCTTATACGGCAACGATTGCGTCATGCGAATTGGCATGACGAAAACGTTAAACTAACGATAAAGGAAAGACATGTCCCAGATAGAAGCGGTATTTTTCGACTGCGACGGTACGCTGGTCGATAGCGAGGTCATTTGCTCTCGCGCCTATGTCACGATGTTCAGGGAATTTGGCATTCACGTTGACCTGGAAGAGATTTTTACCCGTTTTAAAGGCGTAAAACTCTACGAAATCATCAACATCATCAGTAAAGAACAGGGCGTGACGATGATCCAGGCCGATGCCGAGCACGTTTACCGTGCGGAAGTGGCGCGCCTGTTTGATAGCGAGCTTGAGGTGATTGCAGGAGCGAACGAATTGCTGGCTAGTGTGAAAGTGCCGATGTGCGTCGTCTCTAACGGCCCGGTCAGCAAGATGCAGCATTCGCTTGGTAAGCTCAACATGCTGCACTACTTCCCGGAAAAACTGTTCAGCGGCTATGATATCCAGCGTTGGAAGCCCGATCCGGCATTAATGTTCCATGCGGCAAAAGCGATGAATGTGAACGTTGAAAACTGCATTCTGGTCGATGACTCCAGTGCCGGTGCGCAATCAGGGATAGATGCCGGAATGGAAGTGTTTTACTTCTGCGCTGACCCGCACAATAAACCGATCGTTCACCCGAAAGTCACCACCTTTACCCATCTTTCGCAATTACCGGAACTGTGGAAGGCGCGTGGTTGGGATATTACGGCATAGTTATTCACACTCCCTTCACTTACTCCACTTAAATTGGCACGCAAAGGTAAGTAAAGGGAGTTTGATATGTCTGTTTCACGTCGGGTAATTCATCACGGACTGTATTTTGCGGTTTTAGGGCCGTTAATTGGTGTTCTGTTTCTTGTCCTCTACATATTCTTCGCAAAAGAACCGCTGGTTCTTTGGGTGATAATACATCCAATTTTTCTCTTATTGTCGATAACTACGGGAGCTATTCCTGCGTTGTTAACCGGTGTAATGGTTGCCTGTCTGCCGGAAAAGATCGGGTCACAGAAACGTTATCGTTGTCTGGCTGGTGGCATAGGTGGAGTTGTTATCACCGAGATCTATTGCGCTGTTATCATACATATTAAGGTCATGGCTTCCTCAGTGTTGTTTGAAAACATTCTTTCTGGTGACAGTCTCGTTGTCCGCATCATTCCTGCATTGCTGGCAGGTGTGGTGATGAGCAGAATCATTACACGTCTACCCGGACTGGATATTTCATGTCCTGAAACAGACTCTTTAAGTTAAGCGGGATGTTTTATCTTTTGGCTACTCAAAAGCAGACAGGATGTTTCTATGACTCAAAATATCAGGCCGTTACCCCTAT
>OLNP01002321.1_pt1 | contig 14027 bp, 7 predicted proteins | sample 1671951 | NCBI WGS metagenome assembly OLNP01 (sample SAMEA3136629, study PRJEB25190) | human gut metagenome | biome: human gut; feature: human-associated habitat; material: faeces | place: Austria | collected 2013
TCCGATCTTATATGCGCCTGCCCGCGCTTTCCTGCGTGAACGGAACGCCCGTCCTCGCGTGGGTGGAATCTGCGGTCACGGATGAAGAAAGCGTTGTGAACCCCGCCGCCAGTACGGTCTATACAGCGGAATATCGCGGCGGCACATGGCTTGACGCGCGCAAAGCAGCGGACGCCGCAGGTATTGGCTCTATCTGCATCGGCGCGCAGAACGGCGCGCCCGCCGCCGCCTATACCTCTGACGGCAAGCTCTATTGCGGCAGCCAACTGCTGGCCGAGAACGTGACCGGCCGGGCCGTATACGGCAGACTGCCCGGCACGACGGCGGACTCCTTTATCTGGAATGCCGACGGCGCGCTGCACGACGAAGCGGGGAACACAGTCCCGGTCGAAGGCCTGGGCCGCGACTTCGTGATCGTCGGCGACAGCATCTATTTTAACCAGTCCAACGGCGCAAACGCCAATCTGGCCGTCCTGCAATACGACGCTGCGAACAAGCATTGGAGCGCCCCAATCCTCCTCATCGGCGATGAACAGTATCTGGAAAACCTGAACGCCGCGATGCTGGGCGACAAGACCTATGCCCTTGGCATGCACACGACCGTGACGATCGGCACGGACAGCGTGGAGGACTCCAAGGATCTTGTCTGGACGCAGATCCAGCCCGTGAGCGATCTGAAGATTTCCGACGTCAGCTTCGACAGCGACGCGCTCACCCCGGACGAAATGCTCCCCGTTACGCTCACCGTCACCAACGCCGGCGACCACGCGGTCACAGAGCTTGCATTCACCGTAAACGGCACAAAATCGATGCAGACCTGCAAACTCCTGCCGGGCGAAAGCACGGGATGCACTGTCAATATCACTTGTCCATCGGAGAAAAAAGAGATCACCTTCGCCGTGCAGGAGCCCGATCAGGACGACTACACGCCGGAGGACAACACCACCGCCTGCACCATCGGAAGCGCGGACGCAGAGACCGAGCTGACCCTCATTCAGATCGGCAGCCGCAAATTCCTGCAGGCCGTCGTCGTCAACCGCGGTCTCGAGCCCGCCAGCGGCAGCGTCCTGTTCACCGGCCCGGATGGCGAACTCCTCGCCGAGCGCACCTTCCAGAACCTGACCTACGGCGGCACGGTCATCGCCGAATTCGAGCCGGAGTCCTTCTCCGACCTGTACGGCGAGGATGTGACAGCCACCGTCACGCTCCAGCAGGACGAGCCGAACACCATGAACAACACCGATTCCGTCCCGGTCTTGCTCACTTCGACCGAAATTCTCTCAGCCCAGCGCACCGGAACCGCTGTCACAGCAGAGATCGCCTGCATGCAGGACGGTGCGCGCGCCATCTGTGCGTTCTACGCGGCGGACGGACGGCTGCTGCGCACGGTGATCCAGCCGCTCGAGTCCGGGAAAATCAACAGCCTGACCTTCCAGATCGATTCCAACGCCGCGCAGGCAAAGCTGTTCGTTCTGGACGCGAAAAACGCCCCCGCAGCAGCCGGAAAAACCGTCCAGCTGAACGGCTGACGGCCTGCTTCAAGATTTTAACCGCGCCGGAAGGAAAATCCCTTCCGGCGCGGTTTCGTGTATTTACAAAAATTCCGGTCAATGCTATACTATACAAATTGATTGAAACGCTTTTCTGAAAGGAACGGTATCTATGGGTCTGCCTGCGAAGCTGGTGCGCGCACAGCTCAATTTCTTTAAACCCTTTGTCGCCAACTGCTCTCTGGAGATCACCCGGAAGGGACAGGACAAGCTCGGCGAGCTGATGGAGGCTATCCACCGGCGCGACGTGATCGTCCGCGACCATGACTTCGGCCCGTTTCAGGGCGCGTGGATCATGCCCAAGGACGAGCGGCGGCAGGGCGTTGTGCTCTATCTACACGGCGGCGGCTACACCTGCGGCAATCTGGACTATGCCAAGGGCTTCGCGGCCACGCTTTCAGACGAGTGCGGTGTGCGCGTGTTCTGCGCAGCCTACCGTCTGGCCCCGGAGGACCGCTTTCCGGCTGCGCTGGACGACGCGGTCGTGAGCTATCAGTATCTGCTCTCCAAGGGCTATCCCGCCAGCCAGATCCTGCTCTGCGGCGAGTCCGCCGGCGGCGGACTCATTTACGCCCTCTGCCTGCGCCTCAAGGAGCTGTGCCTGCCGCTTCCGTGCGGCCTGATCGGCATTTCGCCGTGGACCGACCTGACCGGCTCCGGCCAGTCCTATATCGACAACCGCGACATCGACCCCTCCATGACGCCGGAGCTGCTGCAATTCTATGCCGCCTGCTATACCGACGACCCGAAAGATCCCCTCTGCTCGCCGCTGTTCGGCGATCTGACGGGCCTGCCGCCGTCGCTGCTGTTCGTCGGCGGGGACGAGGTCATGCTCGACGATACGCGGATGCTCCATAAAAAGCTGCTCGATTCCGGCTGCAAGAGCCAGATCGTTATTGCGCCGGAGCGCTGGCACGCATATGTGCTGTATTATCTGAATGAAAATATGTCCGATTTTGACACCATCGGACGGTTCATGACGCGTGTGCTCTCTCCGGTGCGCAAGCTGCGCTGGATGCGGCTGGACAACGCCGCGAAAATTTACCCGGCGGCCAAGCGCCGGAACTGGACGAATTATTTCCGCCTGTCTGCCACGCTGACGGAAGACGTCGATTTGGGCGTGCTGCGCGCGGCACTGGATGTGACAGTGCGGCGTTTTCCGTCCATCGCTGTCCGGCTGCGCCGAGGTGTGTTCTGGTACTATCTCGAGGAGATCACGAAGGTTCCCGCGATTGAAGAAGACAAGAGCTATCCGCTTGTCCACGTTCCGTTTGACGACGTGCGCAAATGCGCCTTCCGCGTGCTGGTCTACGGCAGCCGCATCGCCGTGGAGTTCTTCCACGCAGTCACGGACGGCACGGGCGGTCTGATCTTCCTCAAAACGCTGGTTGCGGAATACCTGTGCCAGAAATACAAGATCAATATCCCCGCCGAAAACGGCGTTTTGGGCCGCTTGGAGGATCCTGACCCGGAGGAGCTGGAGGACAGCTTCCTGCGCTACGCGGGCGACATCACCGCCAGCCGCGCCGAGCAGACCGCCTACCACATGAGCGGAACGCCGGAGCCGGACGGCTTTTTGAACCTCACCACGCTCATGCTGCCCGTCCCCGCTGTCAAGGAAAAGGCGAAGGAATTCGGCGTCAGCGTGACAGAGTTCATTGCCGCCGTCATGATGAAGGCCATCAGCGACCTGCAGAATGAAAAGGTTCCGCGCCGTATGCGGCGCAAGCCTGTCAAGGTCCTGCTGCCGGTCAATCTGCGCGGCCTGTTCCCGAGCCGGACGATGCGGAACTTTGCGTCCTATGTCACGCCGGAGATCGATCCGCGCCTGGGCGACTATTCTCTTGCGGAGATCTGCCGGATCGTTCATTACCGGATGGGTCTGGAAAACGATCCCCGGATGATGGCGGCGAAGATCGCGACGAACGTGGCGAGCGAACGCTCCGCTGTGCTGCGCGTCATGCCGCTGTTCGTGAAAAATATCGCCATGAAGGCCGTGTTCGATCTGGTCGGCGAGTGCAAATCCTGCCTGTGCCTGTCCAACCTCGGTCTTGTCAGACTGCCGGAGGAAATGGCTCCGTATGTTGCGCGGATGGACTTCATCATCGGCGTGCAGGCCAAAGCTCCGCACAACTGCGGCGTCGTCAGCTGGAACGGCACCATGTATATCAACATGATCCGGAACATCCGCGAGCCGGAGCTGGAATCTCATTTTTACCGTGTGCTGCACACGCTGGGGCTGCCCGTCAAGGTCGAGAGCAACCAGCGTTGGGCATGAATAGGAGGCTGTGAAACATGTATTGTGTCAAATGCGGCGTTGAACTCGCTGACAGCGAGAAAAAATGTCCTCTGTGCGGGACGCCGGTGTTCCATCCTGATATTCCGCGCAATCTTTCCGAGCCGCCCTTTCCGCCGGACAAACGCATCCGGCCCGAGGACGTGAACCGTTCCGGCGTCCTGTTCGTGCTGACCATCGCGGCGCTTCTGCCCGCACTTTTGTGTCTGCTGTGCGACTGGCGCATCAACGGAACGCTTGTCTGGTCCGGCTATGCGGCGGGAGCGATTGCGCTGCTGTATGTCGTTATCCTGCTGCCCATGTGGTTCCGGCGGCCCAATCCCGTCATATTTGTGCCGGTCGATTTCATCGCGGTGGGACTGTACCTGCTCTATATCAACTTTGCCACCGGCGGGCACTGGTTCTTGTCCTTTGCATTCCCGGTCACAGGTGCGATCGGCCTGCTCATCAGCGCAGCTGTTGCCCTGACGCACTATCTGCGCGGCGGGTATCTTTACATCTACGGCGGTATGCTGATCCTCGGCGGCGGTCTGGCCGTGCTCATCGAGTTCCTGATCAATCTGACGTTCCAGATCCACGAGACGCTCTTCTGGTCATTTTATCCGATGGTCGCGGGCATTGTGCTCGGCCTGATGCTGATCGTCATCGCCATCTGCAAGCCCCTGCGCGAATCCCTGCACCGGAAATTCTTCCTGTAAGACAGCAGGAGAACAAAAATCGCTTTTTGCACAGTGAAAAACACGCATGGACCCGGCTGGGTTCATGCGTGTTTACATAATATAATGAAGCGTTTATTCGTACAGATAGACGCGGGACTCGTATGGGCGGGTGAGGAAGCTGTTTTCCTCGCGGGTACCGTCGTAATTCGTCAGAAGAAGCTTCATGTCGCCAAGTGAGAAGTTATACGGCGCCTGAAAGCGCACAGGCTTGTCGGTGAACGAACAGATCACCAGCAGCTTCTGCTCCTTTGTCTCGCGGGCGTAGACATAAAGCTTGTCCGAACCCCTGTAATATTCCTGATAGCTGCCGTCGCGGACGACGGGCAGGCTTTTGCGCAGGGCAATGGCCTTTTTATAGAAATTCAGGATCGAATCCGGATCGTGCAGCGCCTGTTCGACGTTGATGTCCTTGTAATTTTCGTTTACATAAAACCATGGCGTACCGGTCGTGAACCCGGCGTTTTCGCCGTCTGTCCATTGCACGGGCGTGCGGGCAGAGTCGCGGGACGCGCGGTGATAGAGCGCAAGGCGCTTTTCCTCCGGCCAGTCCGGGTGCTGGTTGCGGGTCTGCACGTCCTCGTACATACTGGTGCTTTCCGGCCGCCAGTTCGTCATGCCGAACTCCTGACCCTGATAGATGAACGGCGTGCCCTTCAAAAACAGATAGCTGACAGCCAGCATTTTTCCGCTCTCCACGCGGTACTGTTCGCTGCCGTAGCGTGAGATCACGCGCGGGTGGTCGTGATTTTCGAGATACAGCGCGTTCCAGCCGCGCCCGTCCAGCTGCGTCTGCCAGCTGGAAAAGGCCCGGCGCAGGCGCTTTAAGGAGAAACTGCGCGGCATATAGTCCGTAAAGAAGCAGTCGGCGCACATACACTGGAACTGGATCATCATGTCGATCTCATTCGTGTCCGACTCTTCGATGTAATCCAGCGCCCGCTGCGGCGTGACGAGCGGCGCTTCAGCAATGGTCATGCAGTCGTAATTTTCCAGCACATCGCGGCGGAACTCCTGCAGATACTCGTGGATGTGCGGGCCGTGATTGTAAAACCGGATGCCCTTGAAGATCGGGAACAGATGGTCGTCCGGCAGGCCCTCCTTTTTGGAAATAAAGGTGATCACATCTTCACGGAAGCCGTCGACGCCGAGATCGAGCCAGAATTTGAGGATCTTCTTGACCTCTGTTCGGACAAGCGGATTGTCCATGTTGAGATCCGGCTGCTTGACGGCAAACAGATGCAGATAATATTCCTGCCGCAGATCGTCCCACTGCCATGCCTTGCCCTCAAAATGACTGTCCCAGTTGTTCGGCAGTTTTCCGTTCGGCTTTGCGGGCCGCCAGATATAATAATCGGTATACGGCTCGATGCGCCGCCGGGATTTCTGGAACCATTCATGCTCGTCGCTCGTGTGATTGACGACCAAATCCATGACAAGCTTCATCCCGCGCTGGTGAAGGCCCTCCAGAACGGCCCGAAACGCTTCCATGCCGCCGTATTCCGGTGCAATGTCCATGTAATCCGAAATATCATAGCCGCAGTCCGCGCCGGGCGACGGATAGAGCGGCGAGAACCAGACGCCGTCAATGCCGAGCTCCTTCAGATAGTCGAGCTTCTCCAATACCCCCCACAGATCGCCGATCCCGTCACCGTTTCCGTCGCGGAAGCTCCGGGGCCAGATCTGATAAAAAACCATGTCCTTAAACCATCTTGTATGACGCATATTCATTTCTCCCCATGCCGTTCGTTGGTTTCCATAACAACAATATTATTGTAACATATCACCGCAGTTTCGCTATATGGAAACCTGAACAGATTTTCAGGCCCGCTTTCGTCCAAAATTGACACTTGCGGGAGACTGGAAAAACACATACAATATAAACAAGTATATACACCCATAAGAGGTAAAAGGAGGACGACCCATGCGGCTGCAGTTCCCGGAAGGATTTTTGCTTGGCGTCAGTTCCGCCTCGGCGCAGATCGAGGGCGGCGAGGTCGGAAGCAACTGGAATGACTGGTACCATCAGGGCCGGATCAAGGACGACTCTGACCCCGCGGTGGCCGACGACCATTGGAACCGCTGGCGCGAGGACTGCGCGCTGATGGCGGGGCTGCACCTGCCTATCGCCCGCATGGGCGTGGAGTGGGCGCGCATCATGCCCGCGCGCGGCGAGATCGATGAAACGGCGATCACGCATTACCGCGCGGAGCTGGAATATATGCGGCAGCTTGGCATCCGCCCGCTGCTGACCATCCATCATTTTTCCAACCCCATGTGGTTCGAGCGTCTGGGCGGCTTTTCAAAGCGGGAGAATCTGGACGATTTTCTGTCCTTCGCAAAGCTTTGCGCCGAGCGCTTCGGCGATCTGGTCAGCGACTGGATCACCATCAACGAGCCGAACGTCTACGCCACAAACGGCTATTTCTTCGGCGACTGGCCTCCCGGCCATAAAAGCTTTTCCGAGACGTTCACGGTGCTGGAAAATATGGCCTTCTGCCACATCCGCTGCTATCAGATGCTCCACGCGACGCGCGAAGCCATGGGCTATTCCGACACCATGGTCGGCTTTGCGAACCATCTGCGCGTATTTGAGCCGGAAAACCCGAAAAATCCCATGCAGGCCGCCACGGCCAGAGCCGTCGAGTGGCTGTTTCAGGGCGCAATTACGCAGGCTATGTCCACAGGCGTGTTCCGCCTGCCGCTGAAGAACCACTGGAAGCTGCCGAAGGGCGAATACTGCGATTTCCATGGCGTCAACTATTACACGCGCTCGACCGTCACGGGCTTTGCCGACGGCGTCCGGAAAAACAGCCCGCGCAACGACCTCGGCTGGGAAATCTATCCCGACGGTCTGCCGCAGGTCGCAGCCAAGCTGGAAAAGCTGCTCAAGCGCCCCATCTGGGTCACGGAAAACGGCACCTGCGACAATCAGGATGCCTTCCGCGCCCGGTATATCTACGAGCACCTGCACGCCATGCTCCGTTCCGGCCTGCCGTTCGAGCGGTATTATCACTGGTGCTTCTGCGACAACTTTGAATGGCTCGAGGGCGAGAGTGCCCGTTTCGGCCTCATCAACGTCGATTACGCCACCCAGACGCGCACGATCAAGCGCTCCGGTGAGTTCTACGCCGATATGATCCGCAATGACGGCGTAACGGACGAGGCCTATAACACGTATGTCAGAGGGGAGGTCTACCGCGTCGAATGATCACAGTCAAGCACGGCGTGTTTCATCTGCAAAATGAAAAAAGCTCCTACCTGTTCCGTGTACGGGACGGCTTTCTGGAGCACCTGCATTTCGGCACGCGCCTGAGCGCGTCCGACGCAGACGCACTTGCCGTCCGGCCCGGCAACGGCTGGGGAGACAGCACGCTTTACCGGGAAGGCTCCAACGCCAACTGTCTGGATATTTTTCCGCTGGAATGGAGCGGCTGCGGCAGGGGAGACTACCGCGAAAGCCCCATGGAGCTGCTGCAGAACGGCGCGCCGATTTCCACGGAGTTCCATTATACCGGCTGCGAAGCGCTGAAATCTGCTCACCCCTCCGCGCTTCCGGCCTCGCGCGGGCAGACGGTTCTTGCTGTCTATCTGGAAGACAGCGCGGCCAAGCTTCGCCTCACGCTTTTATACGGCGTCCTGCCCACGGTCTTCACAAGAAGAGCGATTCTGGAAAACTGCGGCGATACGCCCATCTCTATCCGGAAGCTTATGAGCGCCAACACGGACCTTCCGGGCGACTGGACGCTGCACACCTTTTCCGGCGGCTGGATCGCCGAAATGCAGCATACCGAAACGCCCGTCACTATGGCGCGTACTTGTCTGGAAAGCACGACCGGCGCGTCGTCCAGCCGTGCGAACCCCGGCTTCCTGCTTGCCGCCCCGAATGCGGCGGAGACGGCAGGCGAGGTCTGCGGCTTTAATCTGCTCTATTCCGGCAGCCATTATCTGAGCGCGCAGAAAAGCCTGCAGGGCCTCACGCGCGTGATGCATGGCATTTCTCCCGCAAATTTCAATTGGGAGCTTGCGCCGGGGGAGCGGTTCGAGACGCCGGAGGCTGTCATGGCGTGGTCCGATGCCGGCTTCGGCGGCATTACGGACTGCTTCGGCCGCTATGTGAACGAAGCGCTCATTCCGCCGTATTGGAAAAACCGGCCCCGTCCCATCGTCTATAACAGCTGGGAGGGCTGTATGTTCGACTTCACGGAGGCGAAGCTCCTGCGGCTCGGAAAGCTTGCAAAGCAGCTGGGCTGCGAGCTGTTCGTGCTCGACGACGGCTGGTTCGGCAAGCGTGACAGCGATACCAGCAGCCTCGGCGATTACTCCGTAAACGCCAAAAAGCTCCCGAACGGCCTGAAGGGACTCGGCAAAAAGCTGAATGCGATGGGGCTGCAGTTCGGCCTTTGGTTCGAGCCGGAATCCGTCAGCCCGGATTCGGAGCTGTACCGTCGGCATCCGGACTGGGCGCTGCATGACAGCCTTGGCCGTACCGATCTTCTGGGCCGCCACCAGCTGCTGCTCGACCTTACGAAGCCGGAGGTGCGGGATCATATCGTCGAAAGCGTCGGCGGGATCCTTGATTCTGCGCCCATTTCCTACGTCAAGTGGGACATGAATCGACATTCCTGCGCGCTTGGCGCAAAGCAGCATGAATTCATCCTTGGACTTTACGACGTGCTGCGCCGCATTTTTGAGCCGAGGCCGGAAATTCTGCTTGAAAGCTGCTCATCCGGCGGAAACCGGTTCGACTGCGGGATGCTCTATTTCTCCCCGCAGATCTGGTGCTCGGATGATACCGACCCTGTCGAGCGTCTGCGCATCCAGCAGAGCCTCAGCTACCTCTATCCGCCCTCGTGCCTTGGCGCGCACGTGTCGGCGGGGCCGCACGCGCAGACGCTTCGCGCAACGCCGCTTCCCACGCGCGGAAACGTCAGCCTGTTCGGCTGCCTCGGCTACGAGCTGGATCTGACGGAGCTGCTTCCCGTTGAGCAGACGGAGATCCGCGCGCAGATCGAGTTTTACAAGGCACACCGCCGCACGCTTCAGTATGGCCGCTTCACAAGAGGCAAAACGGACGGCGGCGGGACCATCTGGCAGGCGAAGACGAAGGAGGAGACGGTCGCGGGCGTGTTCCACGGCGTACAGCACGCCGCTCCGGGCTATGAGCGTCTGCGCGTGACCGGTCTGGACGAGAAGAAGCAGTACCGGCTCGACAGCCGCCCGCAGCTGCTGCGCGTCGGCGATTTCGGTTCGCTTCTGCGCCATGTGCTGCCCGTGAAGCTGAACCCGAACGGCCTTGCCGTGCAGACGGCGGACAGCTATTACAAAATGTACGACGGCCAGCAGACCGTCACGGCCTCCGGTGCGGCCTACAGCGCCGGGATCATGCTTGCGCCGCGCTTTGCCGGGACCGGCTACGATGCGGACGGGCGTATGCAGGGCGATTTCGGCTCCAATGTCTATTTTATCCGGGAGGTGCAGTCATGAAAAATCCTGACCGCCGCAATAAATATTTCTTTGGCCTCGGCACGATCGGCCGTGATATGTTCTATGCGTTCGAGGCAAACGCGCTTTTGTATTTCCTTTCCAATATTCTCTCGCTGCCCATCCATGTGTTTGCGGCAGTGAGCCTTGTGCTGTCGGTCCTGCGCATCGCCGACGCGCTGAACGACCCCATCACGGGCCTTGTCATTGACAATATCCACACAAAATGGGGCAAATTCAAGCCCGCGATCCTGGTCGGCGGCGTCGTGTCCGTGATCTTCTATCTGATCCTGTTCGGCAATGTCGGCACCGGCACGGCCTATGTCATTTTCTTCGCAGCCGCGTATGTCCTCTGGGATATCAGCTATGGCATCAATGACATTGCCTATTGGACGCTCCTGCCCGCCCTGACGCAGGATCAGAAGCAGCGCGAGAATTACGGCGCGTTCGCGCGTATCTGCGCAAACATCGGTATGTACATCATCATGGTTGGCTGGCAGCCCATCACCGCCGCCCTCGGCAATACGCCGAAGGCGTGGATGACGGTCGCCGTCTCGGTGAGCGTTATTTATCTGGCAGGACTCTGCTTCCCGCTGTTCGGCGTAAAGGAGAACCGCGAGATCAAGGAGGACGACGAGAAGTTCACCATCCGCGATATGTGGAACGCCATCACAAAAAACGATCAGCTCATGTGGACGACGCTCTCCATGGCGCTGTTTATGGTCGGCTACTGCACGACGACCGGCTTTGCGACGTACTATATGCAGTATCTCTACGGCGATATCAATATGTACGCCATTCTGGCCGCCGTCTGCGGCGTGGCACAGCTGGCGGCACTGATGATCTTCCCGCTGTTTTCCAAAAAATATGACCGCCGCCAGCTCTACACCGGCGCGACGGTCTTTGTGGTCGCGGGCTATCTGGCCTTCTTCTTTGCCGAGCATTCTATCGGCCTGATCGCCGTCTCTGCGATTTTGATGTTCGTCGGTCAGGCGTTCATCCAGCTGCTGATGCTCATGTTCCTCGCCGATACCATTGAATACGGCCAGTGGAAGCTGGGCCGGCGCTCGGAATCCATCACGTTCTCCATCCAGCCGCTTGTCAATAAGATCGGCGGCGCGCTCTCGACCGGCCTCATCAGCGTCAGCATCATGCTGGCCGGCATCAAGACAAAGGGCTCTGACACGGCAGCCGCAGCCATCGACGCATCCGGCAAGCTGACCATCAAGCTGGCCATGCTGGCCATCCCGCTGGTCCTGATCGTCGCGGGCTATGTGATCTATCTGCGCAAATATAAGATCAGCAAGGAATTCTACGACAATATGCTCGCCGACCTCAAGCTCCGCGAGACAAAACCGGCGGCAGACCGCTGACCGGAACCGCCCGCTGGGCAGCTGCAAATTTCGGAGCATCTTTCACGCAGAAGTCTGAATGTTCTATAACCGGCAAAAGCCGCCCCGCCGGGCGGCTTTTGCCGGTTATATTGTTACTCCGTCCGCAGCGCTACGACCGGGTCCTTCTTTGCCGCGAGGGACGACGGGATGAGTCCTGCGAGGAAGGTCAGCAGCATCGAAATGGCGACCAGCGCCGCACCGGCCTGCCACGGCAGCTTTGCGCCAAGCGAGGCAATGTCGGTCAGATGCTGTACGACCGCGTTGATCGGCAAAATCAGCACCAGCGTCAGTCCCACGCCAAGCAATCCCGCAATCAGACCCTCGATCAGCGTTTCGGCGTTGAATACCCGCGCGATATCGTGCTTCGACGCGCCGATGGCGCGCAGAATGCCGATCTCCTTTGTGCGCTCCAGCACGGAAATATATGTGATAATGCCGATCATGATCGACGAGACGACCAGCGAGATCGAGACAAACGCGATCAGAACATACGAAATGGCGTTGATGATCGTCGTGACCGAACGCATCAGCAGCGCAACATAATCCGTATATGTGATCTGCTCCTCCTCAGGCAGCGCGTCATTGTAGCGCTCAATGCAGTCGCCGAGGGCGTCCTTGTCAGAAAACGTGGCGGCGTACAGATTGACCTTCGACGGTTTGGAGCGTTCTACATATCCGAGCGCCGAAAGCGTGTCCTCAAGAGTCGAATCCGAATACGCGGCGGGAACATATGTGTCATAGAGATACTGCACCTGCTCGTCTGTCAGCTCCGCCGCGTCCATCGCGGCGGCCAGCTGCTCGGACGAAAGCCCGGCCAGCTGCGCCGAGACTGCTTCGGCATACTGCGCTGCAATCTGCTCACGCAGCATCTGTGCAACATAATCGAACAGCGTTTCGTCGTCCATCTGCGCAATGTACCCGCGTACGGTTTCCGGATCAGTTCCCATCTGCTCCGCATAAGAGTCCGTCATCTGCGCTTCAATTGTTTCACGCGTCATGCCGTCCATGGCCTGCTGCACGGCGCCGTCCAGATACTCGCCCGGTGCCTGCTTTGACATATCTGCGTACATCTGCGCCTTTTCCTGCGTGTCCGCGTCCGACAGAACGGCTCCGACCGCCTCGCGCATCTGCGCCGCGTCAGGCGCTTCCTCGTCGCCTGTTTTGAACGGCAGGCCTGTCAGAACATCCGTTTCGGGATCGTCCAGCTGCTGCCGGATGACCGCGCTTTCGGAGGCGGCGTCCAGCACATACTGCGTCAGTGCACTCGTATACCCCAGCGACCCGCGCACCATGCTGTTCGCCGCGTCCGGGTCCGGCCGCAGCACGCCGACGATCTTCAGCGTCGTGCCGACCTCGTCGGAGCCGTAGAGATATTCCATCCCCGCCTCGCTCTGGCTCAGATCTGCCCAGCTGCCGTCCGCGTTCTGGGCGTAATGCTCGAAGGGCAGGATCAGCTGGAAGGTATGGCCGCAGAGCTCCTCATAGCTCCAGCTTGCGTCTGATTTTTCAATCGTCTCCTGATTCATGGCCGCCTGCATGGCGTCTGTCATTTCCTGCTCAGTCTTGAGGCCCATTGCATACATGACCAGATCGGAGATCTCATTGTTTTCTCCCACGACCAGAACGACCTCGTCATAGCTTTCCGGCCATCTGCCGTAGAGCACATCGTACTGCGACTTCAAAAGCGGGGAGATCCCCGTCCCGTCCTCGTCCGGCAGCAGCTCCTCCCAGACGTCCATGGCGGAATAATAGCTGCCGAACTGCGAAAAATAACTGCTGTAATCGCCGCCGTACATACTGCTCATCATGTTCTGCAGCAGCTCCATCACGTCGGCCTTGACAATATTGTCGTCTGCGTCCTTTGTGTAGACCGGCAGCGACAGGTCATAGGCATACTGGATCGAGGTCAGATATTGATGAATTTCGCTGTCCGGGTTATCCAGATAGCGCTTGAACGCTTCCAGATCGTTTGTCTGCGTGCCGTTCTCGTTCAGGCTCTGCATCAGGTCGTACATGACGTTTGATGCGTAGACGCGCCCGTCCGTATGCGTTTTTCCGGCCTCTTCGCTGTGCACGCCCATCAGCGCTGTCACCATGCCGGACATATCCGCGCTTTCCGCTTCGATCGTTACCGGATAAGACGAAAGCGTGTCCTCCTGCACGTCGTTGATATACGTTTGAATGCCGTTGGAAAGGGACAGAATTAAGGCAATGCCAATGATGCCGATGGAGCCCGCGAAGGCGGTCAGGATCGTGCGGGCCTTCTTCGTCATCAGGTTATTGAGACTCAGCCCCAGTGCCGTGAAAAACGACATGGACGTGCGCCGCTTACCGGATTCCGGCTGCACCGGCGGCTCCGCCGCGTCTTCATACGGCGCGCTGTCCGCCAGAACGCTTCCGTCGAGCAGCCGCACCGTCCGCGTAGCGTAGCGCGCGGCAAGCTCCGGGTTGTGCGTGACCATGATAATGAGCTTTTCGTCCGCGATCTGCTTCAGAAGCTCAAGCTGCTCGGCGGATATTTTTCGGACAGCGGCATTCAGACCGAGATTTTAGAGCAGCAGGATATTGTCCGGCTGTGCAACCTGGT
>OLNP01002330.1_pt1 | contig 13979 bp, 5 predicted proteins | sample 1671951 | NCBI WGS metagenome assembly OLNP01 (sample SAMEA3136629, study PRJEB25190) | human gut metagenome | biome: human gut; feature: human-associated habitat; material: faeces | place: Austria | collected 2013
ATTCGACTTCCGTGCCGTCTGCGACGTCCTTCATTTCGAACTTGCCGAGCAGGTCCGCGATCTTTTGCGGTTCGCCGTCCACCGTCAAGGTGACGTCCTTGTTGTTGTACGTCGCTGTCAGGTTCTGCTCCTGCGGCTCTGCTTCGGGATTTGCAACCGCAAACGGCAGGACGGTCGCCTGCTCTGCGCCCTCTGCTTGATACGTGAAGTCCTCGAAGGTGATGTCGGTGTTGACCGTTTGGCCGCCGTTGAGCGCGATCACGCCGATTTTGATATCCTCTGTCGCGGCATTGCCGACGGAATTGCAGGTCTTCTCGTCAATTTTTACCCAGATTGCATTGTCATAGCTGTAATAGGCGGTAAAGGTGGTACCGTTTTTCTCCAGCTTGAGCCATGCGGGAACGTCCTTCTGCTCGTCGGGGAGTGTGGATTCATCATAGCTGCCCTCATAGCGCATGCATTCGAAGATGTTTCCGCCGAGGCGCTCGTGATAGCGGCGCATAGCGCCCATCAGGTGTTTCTCATCGGTGAAGGCCACGAGCCCAGCGGTCTGGAAGGAAGCATAGAGGTCTCCGGTGACCTTGACCGTTACAGTAAAGTTTTCATCCTGCGGGACGCTTACCACCATGTTCTTAATGGCCATGGAGTCCCCGTCCGGTTTACCAACATCGCTTCTCTGGGAGGTGATGGTGACGGAATTTTCCCCGTTCAACCGGATGTTCGCCGGGTCTTCGCGCACGATGCTCCAAAAGTCCTCATTGAGGATAAACGGTTTGGCCGTGACCGTCACGGTGCACTCCGCTTTGACCTCGGGATCCAGTGCGGAGGATGCGGTGATGACTGCGGTGCCCGGCTTCACGGCGGTTACCTTTCCGCCGGAGACCGTTGCAACCGATTCATCGCTGGAGGACCAGACCAGATCCTTGACCAGGGCGTCTTCCGGTAGCAGGGTGGCTTGCAGCGTATCCGACTGTCCCTCTTCCAGGGAGAGTTCCGTGCGGTCCAGCACAATGGATTCCAGGGAAGTGGGCTTTTCGCGCAGAATCTTCACTGCACAGCCGCCGCCGGCCTTGACCGGGATGGAAAGCGTATCTTCCTTGGTGACGGTCCTCGCCTCAAAGGTCATGCTGTTTTTATCGCCGGTGCCGTCGCGATAGATCAGGGCATAATACGTGCCGTCGCCCAGGAAATCCAGGGGGAATTCCGCATCACGTGCATCCACGGAGACGCAGGCGCCATACCAATCTTCCCCATCGCGGCGCACCATGGTGGTGAAGTCGCCCGGATAGCCGTCGATCAGCTTGGTGTCGTCCCAGACGACCGGCATATTCTGATAGAAGGAGTACGCCGGGCTGCTGCGGTAGTCTTCAATGCTGCTGGCTAGGCAGTGCATGCCGCTCTGCACGAGCACGGACAAGGCCAGCTGGAAGCCCGTCGTCGTCTGGTTGCTTCCACGAGGATAGATCTGTTCGGTGACGTCCGCCGGGCCGATGGCTGCGCGGGTGAACGGGATCACAGAATACTGGAATGGCGTGAGGGAGTGCTCTTCGCCGCGGATGGCTTCACGCGTGAGCACGTTCGGATAGGTGCGGACCTCACCGCTGGGCTTATTCGCGCCGTGGGCGTTGACGATCAGGCCGTATTTCGCGCAGTCCTTATAGATATCCTCATAGAGCTGCATCCGGTCCTGTGACTCGCTGTCGAAAAAGTCGACCTTGATGCCCTTGATGCCCTTTGCCGCCCACTCCGGCAGGCGCTCTGCGCGCTTCTCCGGCGTGTTCAAATCATCGCAGATGACCCAGGCGATCAGGCCGACGCCCTTTTCATCCGCATACGCCTGGATCTCGTCGTACCAATCAAAATAGCCCTCGTAGGCATAGCGCTGGCCGTCCGGGTTCGAGGCTTCCGGCTGCCAGCCGCGGTCCATGATAAAGTATTCCCAGCCCATCTCTGCGGCAAAATCGATGTAGCGCTTGATTTCCGTCGTGTTGCTCTGCATGTTAAAGCCGCCGACCAACCAGGTCCAGGAGGAAACGCCGGGCTCCACCCAGGAATAGTCGTCCTGCACCTCCGGGTCGGGGTCCGGGCTGAGGTTTTCGACCATGGTGTTCTCTACAATGTCGTCCAGCCCGCCGATGATTGCCGTGCGCCATGGGGAGACAAACGAAGCCTCCGCGTTGATCGGATTCGACCCCTGTTCCAGGGACGGGACAACCTGCAACAGGCCCGTGCCGTCCGCCTTCACCATGGAGCCGGAATAGCCGCCGCTGAGGTCCGCCTCGGTAATCAGGGCGAAGATGTCGTCCGGGGTCTTGACGAGCAGGGGGATGGACTGGTTGCCAGTGACGTTCTCCACCGGGTTTTCGGAGAAGGAACCCTCATAGGAGAACCCGCCGCTGCCGTAGGGCATATGCCAGAGAGTGGAACCCTGCGGGACCTGGAACGCGGTATTTTCCGCGGTAATCTCAAAATCTTCGTCCGCATGGATCGCATAACGGACGGCGATGCCGTCGTCATAGGAGCGGACTGTCACGTCAAACGGGACGCCGTCCTTGGTAAAGGAAATGGTGCGCTCCTGCGCGCGGTTGACGTATTCCGCCTTTTTGCGGGAGGGGACGGTGTAGGTTTCGTCGATCTGCTTGATCTCCGAAACGCCGCTGTATTCCAGCCCCGTGGAGAAATCCGCCACGCTGGTTTCCATGCCCAGCGCCGCCCAGTCGAGGACGGTTTTGCCCTCCTGCATGGCGATGTAGGACAGGCTGCCCTCAGAGCTCAGCCGCAGGACGGCCTCAATGGAGCCGTTGGGGGAGGGAAGCGTCCAGACGCGACCTTCCACTTCGTCGCCCACGATGAATTCCAGCGATGCGCTGCGGGTGATCCCATCCAGGGTCGCTTCGCAGGTGATCTGCGCCACGCCGTTTTCGTTGGCCGTTACGATGCCGTCCGCTGAAACAGATGCCACCTCCGGATGGTCGCTGGTGAATACCAGGTCGCCGGGGGCAAAGACGGCGGCGTCCCCGTTCACCAGGGTACCGCTGACAGAGACCGGCACCTGCTCGCCGGGCTGCAACATCTGGTTATCCGCCTGGAGCGAGATGGACTTTAAGTTCTGCAAAATGGATTCGTCCAGCAGCAGCTTGGCGTCCGCCCAAGTGCTGTGGTCGCCCTGCTTGTCGCCGTCCCCGCCGTCCGTGGTGATGAGGGTCAGGGTTTTCGCATCCGCAGGGATGTCCACATGGATGGGGAGGGGGCCGCTGTCCATCTTGCGGACGTCGCTCCGGTAGGCCTCTTCACCGTCGATCTCCACCACAAATTCGCAGGAGCTCTTTTCTTTCTTGTCGTTGTTGTCGCCGTCGTGGATGCCGACGACCGCTTCAAACGCTTCGACGCCCATGTTTTCGATCGAATAGGTCAAGCTGGACGGCGCATGGATGCAGATGCCCTTTTCGTAGACGATATGGCCGCCGTTGCCATCCCGGAATTGGATGGGGTTTTCATCCAGGCCTTGGTCCTTTTGGGGTTCCCCCCAAGCGGTTGTCATGTCCGTCCATTGCAGGTCGCTGAGGTAGACGACGCCCTCCTGCTCTTCCACCAGCACTTGGCTGGGCTGCGGAGCAACATCCAGCGTGGCCCCCTGCGCAAACGCGACGGTTGCGCCGGAAGCGGCCATCTGCACAGCCAATAGCATGGCTAGAAGCGCTTTTGCCTTTTTTCCTTTCATGATAACTCCTCTCTCCTTCTCGGCGGGTGACCCCCCGCTGTTTTTTAGAGTAAATCTCTAAATATATTCAAGAAGATATCTTGATATTTAGAGCATTTTGTTAATTTATTAAAACACAGGATATATTTATATTTTATTACAAATTTGAATTATAAAAGAAATATTTTGAAATTAAAGCGAATGGAAGAGAAGAATCCCCCTCTCCGGGCGATGTGCTGGCCCGGAGAGGGGGATAAAATTTGCTTTGGCATAATGCAGCCCGCCGGATAGGGTTCTGTTTCCCGGCTGGAATGGGTCAAAACATGCGCTCCAACTCCTCCATCTTTTGCCGGAGGAAGGCTTTGGTTTCGGAGACGCTAAAAACGTGGCGGCTGTTTTCCAGATAAGTAAAGAAATCCTCGAAACAGGAGGTTAAAGATTTTTCAAACAAAAGCATAACCCGGAATTGATGGGGGGTATGCTCATAGGAAAAAGCGATGGAGCCATCCCAAAATGCGATCACTTCCAAATGTGCCGGGAAGGGTGTTGGGTTATTGCGCAGCAAGATGCTTTTGAAGGCGGGCGGCTGTTCTTCGCAAAAGCGCCGGAGAAGTTCCCAGCGGTCGCGCGGCTCCAGAGGGGCGTAGATGGAGCTGGGGGTTTGCCGGAAACGCCCGGTACGGCAGAAATAGTCGATGCCTTCCCGTGTGAAAAAGCCGATATAGGCATGCTTTTCTTGTAAAAAAGCCCTCTGCCTATCGCAGTAACCGAGAAACGCTTGGATGATCTCTTCCCGGCCGGGAATATCATAGATGTATTTTTCGAACAGTTCCCGATCCATCGACTGGAGGATGTGCGGGCTACAGGAGCAGACCCAGTGCGGTGCGGCGCACTTTTGGAAAATGTTTTGGTAAAAGCGGATATTATCTGTGACCGTATCCAGAGTGGAGAGCATGAGATTGGCGTTTTTCCGGGCGTCGTTAAAGAGCTTGCGGAAAAAGGCAACATATTCCGCGCCGCGCAGGCATACCGCGTATTTTTGATTATAGGAAAGCTGTAGGGCGCATTCGCTGGTGACAATCAGATAGGGGAGGGAATTGCTGTTTTTAAAATGGGAGGTGATGTTGTCATAATAGTAGTAAGGCTGATAGGATTTGAGGGAGAACATCAGCTCCACGACAGCCCGCAGACAGCCTAAGTTGTAGTGGTTATCCTCCTCTTGCGATTCACTCTCCAGGCAAAGGATGTGCTGCACAGAGCATTCGCGCCCCAAAGTCAATGCGGAGAGGGTGTGGATCAGGAAATCGTAGTCCGGCTGTGCGATGACCAAAATTTCCCCGTTTGGCCGTGCGGTTTCCGCCCCCACCACCGCTTGGACAAGGTTGTTGACCGGAAGGACCCCTGTGCGGACTTCTGAGCATCCGGAAGGAAGGGGCGGGGGTTCCGGAGGAGGAAGCGTTTCAGCAGGTTGCGTGCCCACATATTGGTTGAAAAAATTTAAAAATTCAAGCGTGTGGCGCCTGCGTCGGTAGCGCTCCTCCCCCATGCGTGAAATATCGTAAGCAGCCCTCAGTTCGAAGGCTTGCGTGGGGCTTAGCCGGAGTGCGTCCACAAGGCGGCTCAGGATCTCGGTGCTGGCGGGCAGCCGTTCCCCGTTGATGAATTTGTAGAGGCTGGACCGGTCGATTTTGCTGTTCCGTGCCAAGCCGTAAATGGTGAGCTGTCCCTTGTCGATCCTTGGCTGGATCAAGGCTTGTAATTTTTGCGAAAATACCGACATAAATTGTACTTGTTCCTCCTTCCTCTACCTTTTCTTTGCTCGAATAATATCCTTGTTTCCCTTCCTAAAAGGTTCAAAAAAATGGCACAATTTGCTTTATATCCAGTATAACATACTGAAAAAGGCTTTGGTAGCATGCTTTTCCTATAAAATTTGTGAATCAAACCGCTCGGGTTTTGTGAGGAAGCAAAGGGGCAGGCGCTGGCAAAAATATCTGCGGGATACAATCCGGCGGGCGCTTTGCCTCAGGGGTACGCCGGTTTTTGGATAAAACATTCCAAAATTCCGTTAAAATAATGAAAAGACAAAAGGAGGAAAAAGATTTATCCTTTATAAGTACCCCAAAAATCTTCCGGAGGGCAAAAAGATGTTTGCCTTGTCCGCCGGGGGGGAGCAAACCAATCCGCTTACAAGGACTGTTTGTGAAATACGGGGCTGGGACGGCAATCCGGCTGTTCCAGCCCTGTATTTTTTAGAACGGCACGCCTCTTGTTTGGATTCCATTTGTCATCCATTTGTAACCATTTTCTTGAAAAATTTCAGGAAGCCGCCGTGTATTGAGTATGACAGAACAAAGGGGGCGGATACAGAAAGGATAGGAGGGATTTGATTGAAACAGATGAAGCAAAAAGGGATTGCGCTGGCAATCGGGTTGGCCATGCTTTGCAGCGGATGGCTGACCGCGTGCAGCGGGCAGAGCAATGGGACGGACGCGACAGCAGCCGCTGAATCCCCCTCTGCGGAATACGGCGCGATGGATACGGTGGGCGGCGCGATGCCGCAAGCGGCAAATGAGGAAAGCGCCGTGGAGACGGATGCGGGCGCAGGAGGCTTGGATACGGCGGCGCGGCCCACGGACGGCGAAAAACTGATTGAAAACTTATACTATGAGATTGAGACCTTACAGTTTGACGACTCGGTTGAACAAATCCAAAGCTTGTATGAGAGCTTAGGAGGCTATGTGCAGGAGTCCAGCGTCGAGGGCCTTTCCGGGCAGAGCCTGCGCTTTGCGCACTACATCCTGCGGATTCCCCAGGAAAAGGCGGCCCAGCTCAAGGAGCGCACCGCGGAGCTCGGGAATGTCCTGCGGACAGATTCCAGCGTGCAGAATGTCACCGACGAGTATTACGACATTGAAGCCCGCCTCAAAAGCCTGCGCACCCAGGAAGAACGGCTCCTGGCGCTGTTGGAACAATCTGGTTCCCTGGAGGATATTGTGCAGTTGGAACAAGCGCTTTCCGATGTGACCTATGAGATTGAAAAGCTGACAGGCACCCTGCGCAATTATGATTCTTTAATCGAATATATGACCGTCACCATCGACCTACGGGAGGTCACCAGGGAAACCGAAGTCACCCAGGCGCCTGTCACATTGGGGGAACGGATCGCCGCGCAGTTCCATTCCACCATGGCGGGCCTGGGCCAATTCGGGGAGGCCGTCCTAGTTTTTGTGGTGGGCGGCCTGCCGGTCTGGATTCTCCTGGCAGCTGTATGCCTGGCCGTGCTCCTCATTGTGCGGCTTTGGAAGCGTTCCCGCAAAAAAAAGAAAGGGCAACTGCCCGAAACCCATTCCGATGATCCAGATGATCCAGAAGAAAACTCGAACAAAGATCCCAATATAAATGAATAAACGGAGGAAACAACGATGAAACGATTCAAGAAAATCACCGCGATGGCGCTGGTATGCGCCCTGTTGATGAGTATGCCGGCGCTGGGCGCGTCGGCAGATACAGAGCCGGTTGCGTCTGTGAACGAACCTACGCTGATCAGCGAGGAGCAGCAGGAGCAAAACTACGCTTCTGCCGCCGCAGATTTTTCCATCAAGCTCTTCCAGAACAGCATGGATTCCCAGAAAAATAGCGTGATTTCCCCGCTCTCGGTTTACCTGGCGTTGGGAATGACTGCCAACGGCGCGGAGGAAAACACGCTCGATCAATTTGAATCCGTATTGGGGGGCGGCAAGGTCAGCCTGGAGGAGATCAACCGCAACAATGCGAAGCTCCTCTATGGCCTGCGCTCCAATGAGGACCGCAAGCTGCGCATTGCAGATTCCATCTGGTTTGATACAGCAAAAGAGCTGACCGTGAACCAATCCTTCCTCAATACGAACGCCCAATACTATGGCGCGGGCATTTTCCAGCAGGATTTCAAGGAGCCGGGGACATTGGACCGGATCAACGGATGGGTGAGCGACAATACCGAGGGAAAGATCCCCGCGATCCTGGATGAAATGGACCAGGACGCCATCATGTATTTGATCAATACCGTCCTGTTTGAAGCAAACTGGATGGTCCCCTATGACGAGAGCCAGGTGGAGCAGGGGACCTTCCATGCGGCGGGCGGCGGCCAAAACGCTACCTTTATGACCTCCAAGGAGACCTATTTGAAGGACGGCGGCGCACAGGGCATGCTGAAATATTTCAGAGACGGCCGCTTGGCGTTGGCCGCAGTGCTGCCCCCGGCGGGACAGAATGTGGAGCAGTATGTCAAGTCTTTGACCGGCGAAAAGTGGCTCTCCCTGATGCAGTCCGCCGGGGTGGAAGAGGCGAACAGCCATCTGCCCAAATTCAAGTTTGAATATGAGAAAAAACTCGCAGAGCCGCTCAAGCAGATGGGCCTGACCGATGCGTTCGACGTGCAGAAGGCGGACTTTACCGAACTCGGCACGTACCAGAACCGCAACATCTCGGTCAATGAAGTGCTGCATAAGGCGTTTATCGAAGTCGACGAAGCGGGCGCAAAAGCCGGCGCCGCAACGGCGGTCGAGATGATCGCACGCATGTCCATGCCGGCCGGCGAGCCGGTGGAGCTCTGGTTTGACCAGCCGTTTGTCTGCGCGATTGTGGATACCGAAACCAACCTGCCGCTGTTTATCGGCACGGTGCAGAATCCCACAGCGGAATAATCCGCGTGCCAGAAGGCGGAAGGGTGGAAAGGCAAAAGGAGGGACGGGCGATGGCAAAGAAAGCGGCAGCGCTATTTTGTGCAGCGTTGTGTGCAGCGGCCCTCGCTGCATGCCGTGCGGAACCGCCGGCAGGGGGCTTTGCCGCTTCCTCGCAGCCGGCCCCTTCCAGCAACGGATCGGAGATCCTAGAGGGGGATGCATCCGAAGCGGAAAATCCCCCTCAAGAGGCCGAACGTTCCGAGGAAGACCAAATGGCCTTGGCAGCGGGCAAAGCGGTCTTTGACTGGATCTACCCGCTGGACAGCGCCTTGAACAGCGATATTGCTTTGATCGCGGTGGATATGACGGCGTTCGATCTCTCAGAGGATGGAAAAGAAGATTTGCTCCAGTATATAGAAGAGCAAAGCGGTTATCCTGCCCGGGAAGCCACAGCGGAGCAATTGGAGGACGAGGGACTCCTGGATGAAGACGGTTTCCAGAATGGAATCCTTCTCACGATGTCCTTATCAATGGAAGGGGGCGACTGTGCCACCTTTTCTGCCAGCAAGTACAGCAGCCCTTTGGGCGCTGTTGGGACGAACAATGGAACCCTAAAGTGGGATGGGGACACATGGACAATTGACGGAGAGCAAATGGATGTGTGGATTTCCTGATCCAAATAAAATAGATCAAAAAGCCGCCCGGCAAAACTGCCGGGCGGCTTTTTGTGGCGCAATGGCGGCCCAGAAAGGCCAGAGCAAGAAATCCCCCCTGCTGTAACTGTGTGGTGAAATTTTGCTCGTTTAAAATAAAATCGCAATATAGTTTAGGACACCACAATTTATTCCATTGACAAGGATTTCCATTTAAGATATCATAAACATATATCTAAAATTACGCATAATTTGAGGGAAATATTGTGGATATTCTATTGCGGATCAGCTGGATGTGCAGACTTTTTCGACTGTAGCAAAGTGGATTCACAATAGTGCTCCTTCTGATTCCGGAAAGGAGGGGATAACGGCTGAAGCGCACAGGTTACGCTGCCGCCATGAAAGAGAGCTTTGTCCCACTCATTTGGGGCAGGGCGGCGGTTGCCGCCCACAAAAAACGGTGAAATGGGACTCCTGTTTCACCGGATGAACCGTTTGGATGTTTTAACGACCATCCAAAGATTGTCCAAAAGGGAGAGAAACAAGGTATGAAAAGGAAAAAGAACCGGATCTTAAGCCTGGTGCTGTGCGCATCCATCGTTTTGTCCGGCGGCGTCCCGATGACGTTCGCATCCGCAGCGGATGAGAATGTCGCGGTTGCGGCGCAGGTGAACGAGAATGGGTATGCATCAGAAATCATCGGCAACGTGCGCGTTCAGGTCCTGTCCCCGACGGTTGTGCGTCTGGAAGAACAGGGGCCGGAAGGGTTTGAGGACCGCGAAACCTTCCATATTGCCAACCGTGACAATTGGGAAGGGACGGAAGTTACCCGCGAAGATGCGGACGGCAGCGTCATCCTGCGCACCAGCGCATTTGACATCACCGTTCCCGCGGATGCGCAGGACATTTCCGGCATCACCATTTCCGACAAAGAGGGCAACCTCCTCTGGAAATACAAGGGCCTGCCGACCAGTAAAGTTTATCTGCCCGACCCAGGCGAAGAAGTCTACGCTTGGGAGATGGGGGATACCCCGCGCATGACCGTGCCGGAGTGGGGCTTCACACCGCAGCCGGCGGAAAACACGGAGAATGTGGATACAAACGGCTTTGACACGGAAAACGATGCGCCGGATATGTACGTCTTCCTGCCGCAGGGCGACGGCGTACAGCTCCGCAAGGACTTTAACAAGCTGACCGGCCAGACCGAGATGCTTCCGCTTTCGGCCCTTGGCGCATGGGACAGCCGCTATTATGCAAACACCCAGGAACAGGCGTTGCAGCAGATCAAGGATTATCACGAGACCTATCAGGTCCCGCTGGATAACCTCGTTATCGATACCGACTGGCGCAAGAGCACCGGAACCAGCGGCACCGGCTATGAGATCAACACCGATCTGTTCCCGGATATGGAAGGCTTCCTCCAGGATGCAAACGACATGGGCGTCAACGTCATGTTCAACGACCATCCGGAGCCGAGCAGGGACAATGTGACAGGCGAGGAACGTCTCGCCATCGATGCGGATGAAGTGAAGTTCCGCTTTGATAACCTGACCCACATTTTGGGCCTGGGACTTGAGGGCTGGTGGTACGACCGCAACTGGTCCACGACCATCAAAGCGCCGGAGGGCTTCACCCATGAAGCGATCGGTGCTTCCCTCTATTCGTATGCACAGAAGGCTGTGTATCCGGACGAGCGTTTGTTCATGATGAGCAACGTCGACGGCAGCTCCAACGGCGTCGACATCGGCGCGCCGGATGTTGCGCAGCACCGCTACGGCATCACCTGGACCGGCGACATCGGCGGCCACCAGGAGACATTGCAGGACGAGCTGGAGTTCACCGTACAGTACGGTGCAATCGCCGGCCTGCCGTACATTTCCTCCGATATCGGTACCCATCAGACCAATACCGACAGCATGACGGCGGATGAGTACGTCAAATGGATGCAGTATGGCACGCTGTCCCCGATCTACCGCCCGCACTGCTCTTGGGTTGGTTCCGCGGACGAGGGCCGTATGCCTTGGCTGAAGGGCGAGGATGCGTTGAACATTATCCGCGATTATGTCAACCTGCGTTATCGCCTGCTTCCGACCTACTACAACCTGTCCCATGAGAACTATGAGACCGGTATGCCGTTGGTCAGAAGACTGGACTTCGAATATCCCGAGTATGAGAGCGCTGCCAGAAATGACCAGTACCTGCTCGGCGAGGATATCCTGATTGCGCCCACCATCACCGATACCGAGGGCGGCGATCCAGCGGTTCCCGCAGCATGGCTGAAGACCCCGGACGGGGAGCAGGGTTTGAAGGCAGAGTTCTTCAACAACAAAAATCTGGAAGGCGAGCCGGTTGCAGTCAAGACGGTTGACAACATCAACTTCGACTGGGGCAAGGATTCCCCGGCGTTCGGCGTGAACGACGGCGATTTCAGCATCCGCTTCACTGGCAAGATCACCATCGGCGACCAGGACGTCCAGCTCCAGACCTACAGTGACGACGGCGCCCGTATCTTTATCAACGACGAGATGTTTGTCGATTCCTGGAAAGATCAGGGGCCCACTGCGCTGGCGTCCGAGGGCATCTTGAAGGCCGGCGAAACGTATGACCTGCGCTTCGAGTACTATGACGGAGAGAACGAGGCTGTCTGCAAGATGCAGTACATCCCGCAGGGCGAAAAGCAAGAGGCCATTTGCACGCGCACCGTGTGGATCCCGGAAGGCGAATGGATTGACGCATTCTCCGGCGAGACCATCTATGGCCCGCGCAGCATCGAAGTGGAAGCGCCCATCAGCGAGACCCCGATGTACATCCGCAAGGGCTCCGTTATCCCGCTGGCCGACGAGATGATGACCACGAAGGAGAAGGATTGGAGCCATATGACGCTGGACGTTTATCCGTCCACCCGTCAGAGCGATACCACGACCCTCTATGAGGACGACACCATTTCCAACGATTATCAGGAAGGCATGTTCCGCACCACCGAGCTCTCCACGAAGTTTGCGGACGGCAAGGTTTTCATCGGCATCGGTGCGGCAAACGGAAACTTTGACGGCGACCTGTGCTTCAACGACCGCAGCTGGACCGTACGCATCCATCAGCCGGAGGGCTGGGGCGAGCTGCAGAGCGTGAGCAACGGCACAGACGATCTCTCCTTCACGAAGGTGGAGCAGGATACCGACGCAATGCCGATGGAAGTGGAAGGCGGCGCAGCGGACGGCGTGGTTTACGAAGTCGAAGTCTCCGGCAACGTCTATGAGGCGATGCAGCTGGTTGCTACCTTCGAAAACCCGGTTGACCCGGAAGTCCCGGACCTCGACTACGACGAGCCGCAGACTTACGAAGGCTACAAGCAGCCCGTGGAGCGCACCATCGACGTCAGCGACGAAATGCCGTATGTTGTGGATCTGACTTCCCTGGGCAACCTGGATTGGGTACAGCCGAATGTCAACGACTACAGAGAGACCACAAGAAAGAATACTACCACCCCGCAGATCACGTTCCTCAAACAGAACGCCAACAGTGTAGCCGGCTTTAGCGACTATTGCACAACCTTCAGCTATTCGGACGGCCTGCCGATCCAGAATGTGGAGGCGACCCGCAACGGTTCGGTCATCTTTGACGATGATGCAGGCTTTGAATTTACCGTACAGGCGACCGAGCAGCCGAAACAGTTGATCCTGTTCATCGGCGGATGGAAGAGCCAGGCGAAACTGGAAGTCTTCGATAAATCCGCGGACACGGAGATCGACACCTATACCTTTGGCGATGAAGAGAAATCCTATTACCGCATGGTCACCATCGACATGACCTCCGAAACCGGCACGGACCTGGTGGTTCGTTACACCAAGACGAGCGGCAGCAACATCACCTTTGCGGCGGCTGCGCTCCGCGACCCGAACGCAGAACCCGGTGAAGAAGTCAACAAGATTGTGGAACGCACGGTTGAAGTGACGGATCAGTATCCGGCGAAAGTCAACTTGACAGAAGAGGGCAACCTCGACTGGATCCATCTTGGACCAGCGGCGACTGCCAACTTGAACCGCAAAGCGGTCGAGAATGAGCAGCTGGTTCTGACGAATTCCTCCGATCTGGTTCGCTTTGACGACCATCCGACGGCATTCAGCTGGACGGACGGCTCCCCGGATAAGGAAGCGACCGATCTGATCACCGGTATGCAGCAGAGCAAGCTGGGCAGCGACTTTACCTTGCAGGTGAAGGCAGGCCCGCAGGAAAAGACCTTGAAGCTCTATATCGGTGGATGGAAGGGCGCAGGCCGGTTGACGGTTTACGATGCTTCCGGCGTGACGGAGAACCAGGTCTATGATTTTGAAAACATGGACACCAACTTCTACCGCACCGTTACCATCAATATGAAAGCAGAAGAAGAGAGCACCCTGTATGTGCGCTATGAGCTGATTGAACGCAACGGCGGCAACATTTCCTTTGTGGCTGCAACGTTGAATGGGCCCGAGCAGGCAGCAAACGTGGATCTCGGCCTGGAAGCACCGGAGACGGTCGCAGCGGGCAGCGAGTTTGAAGTGAAGGGCACGATCGGCGGCCTGGATACGCTGGAAAGCCCTGTAGCATCCCTGCAGATGGTCATGACGTATCCGGAAGGCCTGACCTGCACAGAGGTTGTCCCGAACGCAGTGTTGGGAGATACTTTGAGCTACAGCATCCATGACGGCGAGCTGGAAGTGAATTTCCTGTACATCTCGGATGTGATCGACGAGGGCCTGCCGGTGGACCTGGACAGCCTGTTCACGGCGAAGTTTACCGCATCCGCAGATATGGCGGAAGGCGATTACACGTTTGGCTTGAAAGATGTGATGCTGAGCGATTGGAATGGCGAAGAGGTCCCGTATACCGCAGAAGGCGCATCCGTACATGTGACGGAACTGCCGAAGGAACCGCAGCTGCTGACGGTACAGTGGAGCGGCAACGCATCGATGAGCGTCGAGG
>OLNP01002332.1_pt1 | contig 13972 bp, 9 predicted proteins | sample 1671951 | NCBI WGS metagenome assembly OLNP01 (sample SAMEA3136629, study PRJEB25190) | human gut metagenome | biome: human gut; feature: human-associated habitat; material: faeces | place: Austria | collected 2013
GGCCCTGTGCAGACCCTATGTGGACTTCGCAGCGGCAGATGCGCTGGCGGAGCGGACGCTGCACGAGCTGTTTCCGACGTAAAAAAACGAAAAAATCCGTGATTTCCTGTTGTTTTTTCGGAGAGACAGTGCTAAGATAGTGTCCGGAAAAATTTCAGGAGGCGAACATGATGCAGCTATTGGTGATCGTTCTGAACAAGCTGGAATGTCTGGATAAGCTTCTCACGGCGCTGGAGGAGGAACATATCCCCGGCGCGACCATTCTGGACAGCCGCGGCATGGCGCAGCAGCTCGAGGCGCACGACGAGCTTCGGTTCCTCGGCTCCCTGCGGATGCTGATGAACCCTGCGCACAAGGAAAACAAGATGATTTTTATGGTGTTGGACGGTGAGAAGGTGCGCACGGTCAGCCGCGTCGTCAATGAGGTAACGGGAGGACTGGATCAGCCGGACAGCGGCATCCTCTTCACGGTGCCGATCTCGTATGTGGAAGGACTGGGCAAATACCAATGAATCTCAATACCCTGCTGGACCTGGCCATCATGATCTTTGCGGGCATGTTCTGCGGGCGCATGGCAAAGCATGTGCATCTGCCGAACGTGACAGGCTATCTTGTGGCGGGTCTTCTCATCGGGCCGAGCGTTTTCGGCCTGCTGTCGGAGGATTTTCTCACGACGATCAATATCATTTCCGATGTGGCGCTGGGCTTCATTGCTTTCTCCATCGGCAATGAGTTCAAAATGTCCTATTTCAAGCGTGTCGGTGTTGCGCCGATCGTCATCGCGTGCCTCGAATCGCTGTTTGCGGTCGTATTTGTGGTGCTCGGCCTGCTGATCGCGAGACAGCCGCTGCCGTTCTCGCTTGTGCTGGGCGCGATCGCGGCAGCCACGGCTCCGGCTGCGACCATCATGGTCATCAAGCAGTACCGCACGAAGGGCCCCGTGACGGAGACGCTGCTGTCCGTCGTCGCCATCGACGATGCGACAGCCCTTATCCTGTTCTCGCTCGCCGTCGCTGTGGCGCAGGGCCTGACAGACGCGGGCGCGTCGTTCGGCGCGTCCCTGCTGTCACCGCTGCGCGAGATCGGTGGCGCAATCGTGGTGGGGGCAGCGCTCGGCTTTATTTTCCTGCTGCCGCTGCGCTTCTTCAAGAAGGCTGGCAACCGCCTGTCACTCATTGTGGCGTTTGTGTTTGCGGGCATCGGCATCGCTACCCTGTTTGATTTGTCATCCCTGCTGTTGTGCATGGCCATGGGCGCGGTCGTGGCGAACTTCTCTCCGGATGTCACGCAGATTATGGACATCTGTGACGGTGTGACGCCGCCGATCTTCCTGCTGTTCTTCGTCGCGTCCGGCGCGGACCTCAAGCTGTCTGTGCTGCCGACGGTTGGCCTCATCGGCGTGATCTACATCGTGCTGCGAGTGGCCGGCAAGGCCTTCGGCGCTTCGCTTGGCGGCATCGTGTGCAAGTGTGACAAGAACGTGAAAAAGTACCTTGGCCCGTGCCTGCTGCCGCAGGCTGGTGTGGCCATCGGTCTGTCGCTGGCAGCCGGTAAGATCGTGCCGCATTTTGCACCGCAGATCCGCGCGGTCATCCTTTGCGGTACGCTCATCTATGAGCTTATCGGCCCGGCCGTGACGAAGCTCTCGCTCAAAAAGGCCGGAGAGATCACGACGAACTAAAGCAATATGGTACAGCAAAAGCCCGGGACGGAAGCCCCGGGCTCAGCTTGTCAAAAAAGTCCCTTCGGGCCTTTTTCGCCAAGCTGTTTTCAGAATTGCAAAATCAAATTATGCAGCATGATTTTGCAATTCTGCCGCTGCGGCGGGTTATTGAACGCGAAAGGACACCCTGACGGTTTCCTTTCACACTATCCTTCCCTCCGAAATTTTCGGCCGGGCAGTTTTTCAACAGTCTGGGAGGCTCGATCCGCGAGCCTCCCGATGCTTTTTTCTTGTTATTTCTCGATCGTCCATTCCTGAACATTCCAGAAAATGCCGACGCCGTGGTGGCCGAGTACGGTATCCGCCGCGATGCCCTGCAGACCGTCGACGGCGACATAGTTCGCGTCGATGTAGCAGATGAAGGCATAGGCGGGATCGGCGGCCAGCGCCTCCTGGAACTTGGCGTAATACTGGCGGCGCTGCTCCGGGTCGGAGGTCTCGCGGGCCAGCTTCAGGTAGCTGTCCACGGCGGCATTGGAGTAGCCGGAGTAGTTTGCGCCCTTGTCCGTGCCGAAGACCTTATAGGTGTGGTCGTCAGCGTCGAATGGGCTGCCCCAGCCGATGAGGCAGGCCATCTGTCCGCCCCAGTCCATCTGCGCGGGAATGTCGACCGTGCAGTTGATGCCGATATCGCGCAGCTGCTGTGCGGCAGCCTGTGCAATGTCGATGCGGTCCTGCTCACCGGCCATCACGCTGATGACAAAGCCGATCTCCTTGCCGTTTCGCTCGTAGAAGCCGTTTTCACTCATCGTGCAGCCCGCGTCCTCCAGAATGGTCTTTGCCTTTTCCGGGTCATAGTCGTAGTGCTCTACATTGGAGTCGTTATAAATGTTGCGCTGCAGGGGACTGTAGGCGGCCATGCCCTGCCCGAGCAGGACGGAGTCGATGATGGCCTGCCGGTCAATGCCGTAGCAGATGGCGGGGATGAGGTCGCGGTTCTCCGTCCAGTAGTCGTTCCAGAAGTTGAAGAGAATGCCGCGGTAGTCTGCCGTCGTCATGTCATAGCAGGTATAGCCCTCCTTGTCCGTAAAGTCCTTTGCGTTTTTCGGATCGAGCAGGGCCAGATCGATCTCGCCGGACTTCAGCTGCAGAGCCTGTGCATTGTCGTCCGTGACGATCTTGAAGATGATGCGGTCGATCTTCGGCGCACCGAGGTAATAATCCTCGTTTTTGACCAACACGATGGACTGCCCGGCGTCCCAGCTCTCCAGCTTATACGGGCCGGTGCCGACCGGATGGCGGAAGAAGTCCGACTCCTGCATGTCCTTGCCCTGCAGCAGGTGCTGCGGCAGAATGGCCATGGTCATATAGTCAAGAAAGGCCACGTTCGGTGCGGACAGGCGGAAGACGACGGTCTTGTCGTCGGGAACGGTGATCTCCTCCACGTCTTCGAAGTTCGGCGCGTTCTCCGAGCCGTTTTCGGGGTCCATGATGGCTTCAATCGTGAACTTTACGTCCTCGGCCGTGAACGGCTCGCCGTCATGCCACTTCACGCCGTCGCGCAGGTGGAAGGTGTAGGTGCAGGCGCTCTCATCGTATTCCCACGATTCAGCCAGACCGGCAACGACCTCGTTGCTGCCGTTGTGGGCGGTCAGACCGCTGAAGAGCAGCACGTTGATCTCGCCGTGCTCATCCATGGCGGGGTTGATGCGGGTGTAGTCGCCGCTGCCGTAGACGAGCGTCGTGCCTTCGTCTTCGGTCACTGCCGGGCTTTTGCTGCATGCGGCCAGCGCCAGAAGGGCACTCAGCACCAGCAGCAGTGCAAGAATTCGTTTCATTGGGGGTGGTCCTCCTGTCATTTCGGGCCCTTTCGCCCGTTCTCGTGATGCATTTTAGCATACGAAATTCGGTTCCGGAAGCTCCCCCGGGGGATATTCGATGCAAAAAGATCGAAAAAAGTTGTGCCGGCTTTGTTTCGTGAAAAAGTGGCCATAGCCGCTTTGACCTATGTTCGGAAACAAAACCGGACTGGCATCTACTGAATCTGGTCCACACCGGGACGGTCCGCCAGCACCTGACGCACCTGACGCCGCCGCAGAAATACCGTCAGCCAGCACACCGCCATGGTGATCAGACCGCAGACGGTCATGCAGAGGCGGTAATCCAGCACCTCTCCCAGTGCGCCGATGGCCAGAGAGAGCGCCGCTCCCGCCGCTGTGCAGAGCATGGACTCATAGGCATTGAGCCGGGCGCGCAGCCGGTCGGGGATATAGCGCTGGACTGCCGCCTGACGGATGGTGGCGCTTTGAATGCCCAGAAAGCCGCAGATCGCCCGATTCACCAGCATCAGGGGATATGGCAGCCACAGCAGGCAGGTGTCCATCAACTCATAGGTCTGATACACACCGAACAGAAAGCCAAAGCGTTTTTTCTCCGGGAGAGAGTAGCGGTAGCGGATGGCTCCGCCGATGGTGCGCCCGGCAAATTCCGCAACGGAGAAAAAGGAATACATGGCGGTAGTGAAGCCCGGCGCCGTGCGGAAAAAGGCGATGAGCAAGGGAGAATAGCCCGAGGCCATGCCGTTGGTGACAGACATGTACGCATAGAGCCCGTGCAGGCCGTGCTCCTGCCGCAGATAGGCGGCTGCTTCCCGGACATCCCGCCACCATGTTTTCAGTGACAGCAGCGGCTCCTGATCCCGGCGGCTTTCCTGCACGCGAATGCGACTTTCCAGGAAGGCCGCCAGTACCGAAAGAGCGGCCTGTATCAGCAGCAGCCGTCCCACGCCCAGCTTATCGTACAGCACCGCCGCCAGCGGCATCATCAGAACCTTCAAAATGGGATAGAGCATGGCTGAGACGGTGTAGGCCCGCTCTTCCTGCCCCTTCGGCAACAGCAGGGGATAAAAGCTGTTGTAGGCCAGCTCGTCGAAGGCCCCGAGGCACGACACAAGCAGGGAAAAGGCCAGATAAGCAATATAGGAAAAGGAACTGTGCAACAGAAACAGTCCTGCTCCGGCGTAGCACACGCCGTTGAGCAGGTCGCCCCACACCAGAAAAGGCTTACGCGGCAGACGATCCATCATGGGAGCGACGACCAGCGGCAGCAGCACCATCGGGATCAGCTGGATGGCGACCACCAGCGCCGCTGCCAGCGTGCTGCCGGTTTCGTCAAAGACCAGAAACGATAGGGCAAACTGACTGATGATGCCGCCTGCTGCGCCCAGTGCTGTGGCGGCAGTAATGCGGGTAAATTCCCGCGTCCAGAGTGTTTGTTTCATAGTGTTCACCTCGCGGCTATCATTATCGCACAGCTCCTTACAAAAAGAAAGCATGTCATCATGGGAAAATTATTCCCAGAATGACACGCTTAGATTGGCAAAAACACTATATTACAGGAAACTCCTCCAGCAGGCGGCAAGCTTGGCGGTACTGGCGGTTCGCCTTGTACCATGCCAGCACCCACTGCAGGTGGAACCGGGTGAAGCCCATGGGGTATGTCTCCTGCAGCTGCCGGAAGCAATCCAGCAGCTGCGCGCCGTAGGCGCTGTCGTGAAGGTAATCCGCATGCTCCAGCCGATAGCGTACCAGCGCCAGCATCTGCCGCTCTGTCTCGCAGGCGGTCAGAGACTCCGCCTGTTGGACGGCTGCCAATGCCTGCTCCCGGTGCCCTAACTGTTCATGGCAGATGGCGAGCTTGTGCAGGTCCAGAAAGCTGGGATGCGGGAGGGCGGAAAAGTAGGGCAGGGCTTTTTCCGGCTGGCCGAGCTGCAGCTGCGTGGCAGCGGTATTGTAGCGGAGGGATGCCAGACTGTCCGTGTCGCCAAGAGCCTCTGCCAGATGCTCCGCTACAGAAAAATGGGTCATCATTTCCTCCATGCGGCCCAGATCTGAGTAGCAGTTTCCTATAAGAATACGGCAGGAAAGCATCATATGGGGATAACCTGCGTCTGCCGCCGAGCGGTAGGCGTCTCGCAGCACCTCGATGGCGGTTGTATACTCCCCCTTCGCGTAGAGGGCTTTCCCGTGGAGCGAGGACAGCAGCGGCAGCGGTTCCAGCCGCGCGGCCTCGTCCCACCGCCCCTGCAGAGCACGCTGCAGAGCCAGCTGCCGGGTGGAGAGAAACGGCTCCCATTCCTCCGACAGGGGCTGCATGGTATCTGTGTAAAAGGCAGCCAGCAACAGGATGTCCGCCGCCAGCGGACTGCAGGCAAGTCTCTCCTGCTGGGGCAGTACCAGCTGCTCATAGCAAAGGAAAAAGCCAGGACTGCCGGAAAGCAGGGCGTTCCAGCAGGGCTTCAGATCCTCCGGCTCCGGTATCCAGACAAGGCCCAGACGACGAAGCAGAAGCTCCGTCACCTCCGGAGAGGGCTCTGCCTTGCCCTGCTCGATCTTGGACAGGTAGGAGGAAGTGCAGATGCCCAGGCACAGGCCGTCCTGACTCCAGTCCCGCCGGAGACGGGCCTGGCGAATCAGCAGCCCGGCGATCCTGGTGCCCCTCATCTGATGAGACCCCGCAGAATGCATGCAGCCGAATGGAGGGCAAAGAGTCTGCGCCCGATGTTGGCAGCAGGACCAGTCTGTCCGATTGTTCCTTTTTTCATTTTTTGCTTCCTCCAGAAAATCAAATTGCGGATCGTCTCGACCGGAACACCGATTAGCCCCTCCCGCGTCATACTTCTGGGCTTCTACACGCGGAGCCCCGTACTCCGGAAGGAATACGGGGCCAATACGGTTCGGTCAGAGATCGAAATAGCGGTCGAACTCCGCTGGGTGCGGGATGCGGCTGATCTCCTGCGCGTCGGCGCGGAGCGTTTTGACGAGCGTCTCGAGCAGCGGCATCGGGAACACGCCGTCGCGCGTGAGATAGTCGTGATCCGCTTCCAGCGCGTCGAGCGCTTCGTCGAGGCTGGCGGGCAGGTGGCCGAGGCGCTTGCGCTCGTCTGCCGGGAGGTCGAAGAGATTGAAGTCAAACGGCCCCCAGCCACGTCCTGCCGGATCGATCTCGCGCTCAATACCGTCGAGGCCTGCCATCAGAATGGCAGCGTAGGCAAAGTACGGGTTGCACATCGCGTCCGGGTTGCGGAGCTCGAAGCGTTTCTTGTCCGGCGATTTAACATAGGCCGGGATGCGCACGACGGCGCTGCGGTTCGCCATGGCATAGCCGATGGTGACAGGAGCCTCGAAGCCGGGGATGAGGCGCTTGTAGGAATTCGTGCTGGGGTTCGTGATGGCGCAGAGGCTGCGGGCGTGCTTCAGCAGGCCGCCGATGAAGTGCATGGCCGTGCGGCTGAGCTGGCCATAGCCATCCGGATCGTAGAACACGGGCTGCCCGTTCTTGCGCAGGAGCATGTGTACGTGCATGCCGTTGCCGGCCTCGCCGTAGATGGGCTTCGGCATCAGTGTAGCCGTCATGCCGTTCGCGGCGGCCGTATTGCGGATGACGTATTTCGCGGCCATCGTAGCGTCTGCCAGACGGGTCATCTCGCCCAGCTCGACCTCGATCTCCAGCTGGCCGGAGCCGCCGACTTCGTGGTGGTGATACTTGACGTCCACGCCCCACTTGGCAAGCTCCAGACAGATCTGGTTGCGCAGGTCAAACGTGCGGTCGCCGGGCAGATCGGCGTGGTAGCCATCGTGCGGGCCGGTGTGAAAGCCGTTATTCGGGAATTCCCCGGCGGACCAGACGGACTCGCTGCACTGCAGGCGGTAGCCGACGGCATCCGGGCGCAGGGTGCGCGTCATGCCGTCAAAGACATGGAATTCATACTCCGGTCCGATGATCATCTCGTCCGCGACGCCGAGAGCCTGCATGTGGGCAATGGCGCTCTTGGCGACATTGCGCGGATACTGGTCGAACGGGCGGTTTGCCGGATGGTCGATGACCATGACATCGCCGATCATCGTGAGCGTCGGCGCCTTGACGAACGGGTCGACGACCGCCGTCGTGATGTCCGGCAGGAAGACCATGTCACTGCGCTCAACCTGGGCATAGCCGTAGTTCGAGCCGTCGAAGCCAATGCCGTGCGTCATGATGTCCTCGTTGAAGCGGGCTGCGGGGATGGACAGGTGCTTCCACCTGCCGCGAAGGTCGATCATCTTGAAATCGAGAAATGCGATGCCGTTCTGGCGGATAAAATCCTGGATCTGCTGTACATTCTGAAACATGAAGGTTCCTCCTGCTCACATAATTTCCGCGGGGATAGTCCGAACTCGGAAAGACTGCGATTGGTAAAAATGACGGAGATTCTGGATTTGCGCTCGCTTGCATTATAGTAAATTCACGAAAGAAAAGCAAGCCCATTCCGGGCTCTGCAGAAAATTTTGTATATCACGATGAATATACACGGACGAATGTCCGCGGGCGGTGTAATTTGCGGAAAAACCTTGACACCGCGGACCCTTGATGGTAATATAATACCAATAATATAGGCGTTGTGACCGGGAAGAGTAGCCGGCCCGTCTGCCGCAGAGAGCGTCCGTCATTGGCTGAGAGCGGGCGCGGCGGACTCCGTGCGAAGCGTGCGCCCGTGAGCGCCGGGGAGACCCCGTTGGCCGCGTCAAGGCCGGAGCAAGAAATCAGAGTGGAACCGCGAGCACTGCCCGCCTCTGGAGCAATCCGAGGCTGGCAGTTTTTTGTTTGGAGGCGAAAGAATGCGGTTAAAAGAAACCATAGAGGCATACCGCCGCAATGATCCCGCAGCGCGCAGCGGCTGGGAGGTCTTCTGGTTATATAACGGCCTGCACGCCACGATGTATTACCGCGTGGCGCACTGGCTCTATGAACACCGGCTGCGCTTTCTCGGCCGCTGGGTCTCACAGTTTGCGCGGCGGCGCACGGGCATCGAGATCCATCCTGCTGCGAAGATCGGCAGGCGGCTCGTCATTGACCACGGCACCGGCATCGTCATCGGCGCGACAACGGAGATTGGCGATGACTGCCTGCTCTATCAGAACGTCACGCTCGGCGGCACGGGCATGACGAGCGGCAAGCGCCACCCGACGCTCGGCAACAACGTCATGGTCGGCAGCGGCGCGAAGGTGCTCGGTCCGTTCATGGTCGGCGATAATGCCCGTATCGCGGCAAACTCCGTTGTGCTGCACGAGGTGCCGCCGGACTCCACCGTTGTCGGTGTGCCCGGCCGCGTCGTCCGGCGCAACGGCGAGAAGCTCGACCATATCCACACGCCAGACCCTGTCCGGCTGGAGCTGGACGCCCTGTATGCGCGTATCGAAAAATTAGAGGAAAAATTGAAGGAGGATCAAGATGTATCTCTATAATTCCCTGAGCCATAAGAAGGAGCTCTTCACCCCCATCGACCCGAAGCTCGTCAAAATGTATACCTGCGGCCCGACGGTCTATCATTTTGCCCACATCGGCAACCTGCGCAGCTATATCATGGAGGACGTGCTCGAGAAGAGTCTGCGCTACATGGGCTATCCCGTCAAGCGCGTGATGAACATCACGGACGTCGGCCATCTGGCCTCGGATGCCGATACCGGCGAGGACAAGATGCTCAAGGGTGCGCGCCGCGAGCATAAGACCGTCATGGAGATCGCAAAGTTCTATACTGATGCGTTCTTCGCTGACTGTGCCAAGCTGAACATCAAGCGGCCGGATGTTGTGGAGCCTGCCACGAACTGCATCCCGGAATACATCCACATGGTGCAGACCCTGCTGGACAAGGGCTATGCCTATCTTGCGGGCGGCAATGTCTATTTTGACACGTCCAAGCTGGAAAAATACTATGTCTTCAACGACCATAAGGAGGAGGACCTTGCCGTCGGCGTGCGCGAGGGCGTCGAGGAGGACTCCAACAAGCGCAATCAGAATGACTTCGTTCTCTGGTTCACGAAGTCCAAGTTCGAGGATCAGGCCCTGAAGTGGGACTCCCCGTGGGGCGTCGGCTATCCCGGCTGGCATATCGAGTGCTCCTGCATCAGCATCAAGCACCTCGGTGAATATCTGGATATCCACTGCGGCGGCATCGACAATGCCTTCCCGCATCACACGAACGAGATCGCCCAGTCCGAGGCCTTCCTCGGCCACAAGTGGTGCAATTACTGGTTCCATGTCCATCACCTGAACACGGAGTCCGGCAAGATGTCCAAGTCGAAGGGCGAGTTCCTCACGGTGTCCCTGCTGGAGGAGAAGGGCTACGATCCCATCGCCTACCGCCTGTTCTGCCTGCAGAGCCATTATCGCCGCAACCTTGTGTTCTCGTGGGAGAACCTCGACAATGCGGCACAGACCTACGAAAAGCTCATCGCCCGCATCGCGGCCCTGCGCCCGGAGGACGGCGCGGTCGACGCGGAGGCCTTCGAGGCGCTGAAGGAGCGCTTCCTCGGCGCGCTGAACGCCGACCTCAACACGTCGCTCGCCGTGACGGCCGTCTATGATGTGCTGAAGGCAAAGACGAACGATGCCACGAAGCTCGCAGCCCTTGCCAGCTTTGACGAGGTGCTCGGCCTGAACCTGCTCTCCGCGGCAGAGAAGGCACGCAGCGCCCGGCCGGAGGAGGAGCACGACCCGGAGATCGACGCGCTCGTCGCCGCCCGAACCGAGGCAAAGCGCGCGAAGAACTGGCCGGAGGCCGACCGCATCCGCGATGAGCTGAAGGCACGCGGCATCGAGGTCATCGATACGCCGCAGGGCGCAAAGTGGAAGCGCATCTGATCGAAGGAGATACCATATGAAGCTGATGATCCTGGACGGGAACAGCGTCATCAACCGCGCGTTTTACGGCGTGCGGCCGCTGACAACCCGTGACGGACTTTATACCAATGCGATCTACGGCTTTCTGAATATTCTGGAAAAAGAGCGCAGCGAGGAAAAACCGGACGCGCTGTGCGTGGCGTTCGACCTGCATGCGCCGACGTTCCGCCATCTGCGCTATGACGGCTACAAGGCTACGCGCCACCCCATGCCGGAGGAGCTTGCCATGCAGATGCCGGTCATGAAGCAGGTGCTCGCCGCGATGAACATCCCGGTCTATGCCTGCGAGGGCTGGGAGGCGGACGATGTGCTCGGCACGGTCGGCCGTCTGTGCGAGGAGGCCGGGTGGGACTGCGTTATCCTGACGGGAGACCGCGACAGCCTGCAGCTCGTCGACGAGCACGTCTCCGTGCGCCTGGTGCACACGCAGGGCGGGCAGACGCGGACGGAGCGCTACACGCCGGACGTCTTCCGCGCGGAATACGGGCTGGAGCCGAAGCGCCTCATCGATCTGAAGGCTCTTATGGGCGACAGCTCGGACAATATCCCGGGTGTAGCGGGCGTCGGGCCGAAGACGGCAAACGACCTGCTGAAGCGCTTCGGTACGCTCGACGGCGTCTATGCCAATCTTTCCCGGGAAAACATGAAGGGAAAGCTGTTTGATAAGCTCGAAAACGGCCGCGAGTCAGCCTACCTTTCCTATGAGCTGGCGACGATCCGCAGCGATGCGCCCATCGACTTCACGCCGGAGAACAATCTCATCCGGCCGCCGAAGCGCCGGGCGCTGCATGACCTGTTCACCACGCTGGAATTCCAGCGTCTCATTGACCGCTACGGCCTGCGCAGCGCCGCTTTGGAGCAGGACGAGTCGGAGGAACCGGCGCAGCCCGTGACAGGCTCCTGCACGCTTCTGGACGTGCAGACCCCGGAGCAGGCGCAGCCGCTGTTATCAGGCGTGACGCTCAGCATTGCTGCCGCGGACGATCTCTCGATGCTCGTGGCCGCGCCGCACATGGACGGCCCGGACCAGACGGCCTATGTGCTGCGCCGCGAAACGCTCGGAACGGACTTCGTGCCGCTGCTGCTGCGCCTGTTTGCGGCGGACGTGCCGAAGACCGTGCACGACAGCAAGCCGCTGCTGCGCGCGCTGCTGGCTCTCGGCGTGGAGCCTGCGGGGATCGTGTTCGACACGGCTGTGGCGGCTTATCTGCTCGATGCGACGCGCGGGGCATACGCCCTGCCGCAGCTCGCGCAGGACTATCTGCACATCCCGCCTGCGGACGAGGCCTCGCTCCCGCAGGAAAGCGTCCTTGCCATCCGGACGGCCTGCATCGACGGCCTGACGGAGGAGCTCGGCAAGCGCCTGCGCGAGCAGGGCATGCAGCCGCTGTTCGAGAACATCGAGCTGCCGCTGTGCCCGGTGCTGGCGCAGATGGAGCACGACGGCATCCTCGTCGACGCGCAGGCCCTGCATGACTTCGGCGAGATGCTCTCCGAGCGCATCGACGCCTGCGAGAGCCTGATCTTCGGCTATGCCGGAGAGACGTTTAACCTCAATTCCACGCGCCAGCTCGGCGTATTCCTGTTTGAAACGCTCGGCCTGCCGCCCGTCAAGAAGACAAAGAGCGGCTATTCCACAAATGCCGAGGTGCTCGAAAAGCTCCGTGACCGCCATCCGGCCGTGCAGGCCATCATGGACTACCGCATGCTCACGAAGCTGAAGTCCACCTATGCCGACGGCCTGCAGAAGGTCATCGGGCCGGACGGCCGCATCCGCACGACGTTCCAGAACACGGTCACGGCGACGGGCCGCCTTTCCTCCACGGACCCGAACCTGCAGAACATCCCCGTGCGCACGGAGCTGGGCAGCGAAATTCGCCGCATGTTCGTCCCGCGCCCCGGCTGGGTGCTGGTCGACGCGGACTACAGTCAGATCGAGCTGCGCGTGCTGGCGCACATTGCGGATGATACGCGCATGCAGGAGGCGTTCCGCTCCGGCGAGGACTTCCACGCCGTGACGGCCTCGCAGGTGTTCGGCGTGCCGCTGGAATCCGTCACGCCGCTCATGCGCCGCCATGCCAAGGCCGTGAACTTCGGCATCGTCTACGGCATCTCGGAGTTCTCCCTGGCGCAGGACATCGGCGTGTCCCGTGCGGAGGCCAAGGCCTATATCGACAGCTATCTCGAAAAATACAGCGGCGTGCGTGCCTATATGCACGATATCAAGGAGACGGCGCGCGAAAAGGGCTATGTGGAGACGATCTTCGGCCGCCGCCGCGCCATTCCGGAGATCAAAAGCTCGAATTTCAACGTCCGCTCCGGTGCGGAGCGCATCGCGCTCAACACGCCCGTGCAGGGCAGCGCGGCGGACATCATCAAGCTGGCCATGGTGCGCGTGTTCCATGCGCTCGATGGGCTGCAGGCCCGGCTGCTGCTGCAGGTGCACGATGAGCTGATCGTCGAGTGCCCGCAGGAAGAGGCGCAGCAGGTCATGCAGATCGTCACGAATGAGATGGAGCACGCCGCTGCGCTGCGGGTCCCGCTCGTGGCCGAGGCCAAGCAGGGAGAAAGCTGGTACGCTGCCAAATGATCGAAATTCAGGAAATGACCGCCGCCGATGTGGCGGACATCGCCGCGCTGGAGCGTCTGTGCTTCTCCGCGCCTTGGAGCGAAAAATCCATTGCGGAGGAGCTGGATACCGGCTTCAGCCTCTGGCTCACTGCGCGGCTGGACGGCGCATTTGCGGGCTATGTCGGCGCGCAGCTCGTGCCGCCGGAGGCCGATATGATGAATCTGGCCGTCGTGCCGGAGCTGCGCCGCCGCGGTACGGCACAGGCGCTTCTGCAGGCGCTGCAGGAAAGGCTGGCTGCGCGCGGCATCGGCTCTCTGACGCTGGAGGTCCGTGACTCCAATCTCCCGGCCCAGCGGCTCTATACCGCAGCGGGCTTTGCCTGCATCGGGCGCAGGCCCAATTACTATCTCGCGCCCCGAGAGGACGCGCTGATCCTCAGAAAGGAGCTCGATCATGCGGATCCTTGCCATTGAATCCTCCTGCGACGAGACTGCCGTTGCCATCGTAGAGGACGGAAGGCGTGTCCTGACGGACTGTATCGCCTCTCAGGTTGCGCTGCACCGCGAATACGGCGGCGTTGTGCCGGAGATCGCCTCGCGCAAGCATATTGAGGCCATCTACGGTCTTGCCGAGCAGGCGCTGGAGAACACCGGCCTGACGCGCGGCGAGCTGGACGCCGTCGCCGTGACCTATGCGCCCGGCCTTATCGGCGCGCTGCTCGTCGGCGTGAATTTTGCCAAGGCGGCTGCACTGGCGCTCGATGTGCCGCTCATTCCGGTCCACCACATCAAGGGCCATATCGCGGCCAACTATCTGGCCTACCCGGATCTGGAGCCGCCGTTTCTGTGCCTTGTCGTCTCCGGCGGGCACACCATGTTCGTCGATGTCGAGGACTATACGAAGCTGCGCATTCTGGGCGGCACGCGCGACGACGCGGCCGGGGAGTGCTTCGACAAGGTCGCGCGGCTGCTCGGCATGCCATACCCCGGCGGTGCGGCCCTTGACCGCGCGGCGCAGGGCGG
>OLNP01002367.1_pt1 | contig 13830 bp, 9 predicted proteins | sample 1671951 | NCBI WGS metagenome assembly OLNP01 (sample SAMEA3136629, study PRJEB25190) | human gut metagenome | biome: human gut; feature: human-associated habitat; material: faeces | place: Austria | collected 2013
GGCGAGCTGGAGATCACCGACCTCAACCGCATGTACCTGGAGGACGGTACCTTGTCCGTCGTCACTTTGGGACGTGGCTTCGCATGGCTGGACACTGGCACCATGGAGAGCCTCTACGAGGCAGGCGAGTTCGTGCGTGCAGTTGAGCGCAGCCAGGATATCCCTGTTTGCGTGCCCGAGGAGATTGCTTGGGAGAATGATTGGATCGATACCGATCAACTTCGTGAATGCGCGAAGAAATACGGCAAATCGGTTTATGGCCAGCATTTGAAGCGTGTTGCTGAAGGCGAGTTCGTTAATAAGCGCCGTTAGCCATTATGCAAAACGCCCTCGCTTTGTGCGGGGGCGTTTTGCTGTATATGCAGTGCAGTTCTGCCAAGCCGTTATGTTGACTGCTATTCTATAAAAGATTACGAAGATATCAATTTCCCAATAGAGGGTTTCTATTCAAGGAGGATGGCGTGGCTGAGACTTTCGAGCCCAAGAACATCATCGTTACGGGGGGCTGCGGGTTCATCGGCAGCAACTTCGTGCACTACATGGTCAACAACCACCCCGGCGTGCACGTGACCGTGCTGGACAAGCTGACCTATGCGGGCAACCGCGAGAACATCGCGGGCCTGCCCGACCGCGTGGAGCTCGTGGTCGGCGACATCTGCGACGCCGAACTGTTGGAGCGTATCGTCCCCGGCCACGACGCCATCGTCCACTACGCCGCCGAGTCCCACAACGACAACTCCATCGCAGACCCCGAGCCCTTCCTGCGCACCAACGTCGAGGGCACCTTCCGGCTGCTCGAGGCCGTGCGCAAGCACGGGATCCGCTACCACCACGTCTCCACCGACGAGGTCTACGGCGACCTGGCCCTCGACGACCCGGCGCGCTTCACCGAATCCACGCCCTACAAGCCCAGCTCCCCGTACAGCTCCACCAAGGCGGCCTCTGACATGCTCGTGCGCGCCTGGACCCGCACCTACGGGCTTCGCACCACGATCTCGAACTGCTCGAACAACTACGGCCCCTACCAGCACGTGGAGAAGTTCATCCCGCGCCAGATCACCAACATCATCGACGGCGTGCGCCCCAAGCTCTATGGCAAGGGCGAGAACGTGCGCGACTGGATCCACACCGAGGACCACTCGAGCGCCGTGTGGACCATCCTCACGAAGGGACGCATGGGCGAGACGTACCTCATCGGCGCCGACGGAGAGCGCAACAACATCACGGTCCTGCGCATGATCCTGGAGATGATGGGCAAGGACCCCGACGACTTCGACTGGGTCCGCGACCGCCCCGGCCACGACCGCCGCTACGCCATCGACTCCACGAAGCTGCAGACCGAGCTCGGCTGGCGCCCGACGCACAACGACTTCGCTGAGGGGCTCAGGCAGACCATCGAGTGGTACCGCGCCAACGAGGCCTGGTGGCGGCCGGCCAAGGCGGCCACCGAGGCGCGCTACAAGGCGCAGGGCCAGTAAGGGGGTAGGCATGGCTGAGTTCGAGTTCGAGAAGCAACTGAAGGCCGAGCGCACCAACATCCCCGGGATGCTGGTGTTCGACCTTCCCGTGCACGGCGACTCCCGCGGCTGGTTCAAGGAGAACTGGCAGCGCGCCAAGCAGACGGGCCTGGGGCTGCCCGACCTGGGCCCCGTGCAGAACAACATCTCCTTCAACGCGGAGCGCGGCGTGACCCGCGGCATCCACGCCGAGCCTTGGGACAAGTACATCTCCGTGGCAACGGGATCGGTCTTCGGCGCGTGGGTGGACCTTCGCCCGGGGAAGAGCTTCGGCGAGGTCTACACGTGCGTCATCGACCCCTCCAAGGCCATCTACGTGCCCCGCGGCGTGGGCAACTCCTTCCAGGCGCTCGAGGACGGCACGGCATACACCTACCTGGTGAACGCCCATTGGTCGGCCGAGCTCAAGAAGACCTACACCTTCGTCAACCTTGCCGACCCCGAGCTCGGCATCGACTGGCCCATCCCGCTTTCCGAGTGCGAGCTCTCCGAGGCCGACAGGAACCACCCGATGCTGAAGGACGCCATCCCCATGGCGCCCCGCCGCACGCTCGTCACCGGCGCCAACGGCCAGCTCGGCCGCGCGGTGCGAAAGCTCGCCGAGGAGCGGGGGGTTTCCGGTTCCTTCGACTTCGGCGACCGCGGCGAGTTCGACTTCTCCGACCCCGCCGACTACTCCAAGGTCGATTGGACGCTCTACGGAACCGTCATCAACTGCGGCGCCTACACCGCCGTCGATGCCGCCGAGACGCCCGAGGGCCGCGAAGCGGCCTGGGCGGCAAACGCCCAGGGCCCGGCGCTGCTGGCGAGAGTCTGCGCCGAGCACGGCATCACGCTCGTGCACGTCTCCAGCGACTACGTGTTCGACGGCGCGCGCGAGGAGCACGACGAGGACGAGCCCTTCAGCCCGCTGGGCGTCTATGGCCAGACCAAGGCCGCCGGTGACATCGCCGTGGCGAACTGCCCGAAGCACTACATCGTGCGCTCCAGCTGGGTGATCGGCGATGGCAAGAACTTCGTGCGCACCATGGCGGCGCTCTCGGACCGCTGCGCCGACCCCGATGACGCGCTCAACCGGGTGACGGTGGTCAACGACCAGTTCGGCCGCCTGACCTTCACCCGCGATATGGCGGAGGGCATCTTCTGGCTGCTCGGCTACCGGGTGGGCGACCGCGAGCCCAGCGCGCCGTGCGAGTACGGCACCTACAACCTCACGGACTCCGGCAGGGTCGCCTCCTGGGCCGACATTGCCGCGAAGGCCTTCGAGCTGCGCAACGGCAACGCCGACGCCGTGAAGCCCGTCTCGACTGCCGAGTACTACGCGAGCGCCAAGAGGCCGGTCTCTCCGCGTCCGACGCATTCTGCGTTGGCTTTGGACAAGCTGGCGGGAACCGGCTTTGTCCCGGCTGATTGGGAAATGCAGATGATGGAGTACATTAAATCGCTTTAACCTGCGATTGCTGATTTGCTATTGGGCTGCTGCGTTGTGGGGCGTAGCAGCCCAATTGTATCATGGCTAATAATTGATGGGAAAGTGGGCGCCATGCAATACGACCCGAAGGTGTTGAGGAAGCTCCAGCTTGTTGAGTTGGGCATTTTGAAGGATGTTGATAAGGTTTGTCGAGAGAATGACATTACCTACTTTTTAGACTCAGGTTCGGTTCTTGGTGCCGTTCGCCATGGAGGATTCATTCCATGGGATGATGATATTGACATTGGTATGCCACGCGAGGATTATGATCGGTTTGTGGCTATTGCTCAAGATGAGCTTGGTGATGGGTACATCGTTTCCAACCCTGAGAACAATCCGTACCAATCGGCTCAATTTACCAAGGTTATGCTGAAGGGAACTCGGTTTGTAAATGATGAAACTGAGGATGCCGGATTTGAGATGGGCGTATTCATCGATGTGCTTCCATATGATGCTTTGAGCTCGAATGCGACGCAAGAGAAAAAGCAAAGGCGCCGCTGCTTTTTATGGCAAAGTTTGTCTTATCTTCGCTGCTCAGGTCATATCGTCGTTCCTCACCAAGGGGTTCTTGGGTCGATCGAGAAAGTCTTATGCCGATGCGCTCACTTTTTTGTTAAGCGTATTTTTTCGGCTGAGGCGATTAATGCAAAATTCGATGGGGTAGCTAGAAGTGCGAATACTGATGATCACGCTAAGTGCCTTCTTGTCATGTCGTATGCGCTTTCAAAGGCCTACCCTGAGAAAATGATGCTTCCGCCTAAGCCCATCATTTTTGAGGGGAAGAGTTTTTTTGGACCGGCAAACCCGATTGGTTTTCTGGAATCGCTTTATGGCGATACTTGGAACCAGCTTCCTCCTGAGCACTTGAGAAGAAATCATGCGCCAAAGTTGCTAGAGTTTGAATCGTAGTTCTGCGCGATCATTTGATGATAGACGAAAGGTGGTTTTGTGCAAAGCGATCTCCAGAAGGGTCTTTCTTTAAAAGCTAATATGTTCTGGAACTCTTTTGGATCAATTGTCTATTTGGGCTGCCAATGGCTGATTACCGTGCTCGTAGTGCGCCTGTCAACTGGATATGAGGATGCTGGGGCGCTTGCACTCGGAATGGCTGTATCTAATGTTTTCAGTCCTATTGGTTACTTTAAAGTCAGAACCTATCAGGTTTCTGACGTTAACAATCGTTTCTCTTCGGGTGACTATATCGGTATGAGGATTCTGACCGTTACAATGTCGCTTGTCGTTATGCTCGTGTACGGTTTTGCAACATGTTCATATTCTGATTTGCCAGTGGTGTTTTGCTACGGTTTATTTTCGTGTGGTCCGATCATCGTTGATGTTTACCACGGAATTGACCAAAGACATATGCGCATGGATATTATCGGCAAGAGTCTAATCATGCGTGGTGCTTTGTCGCTGATCTGCTTCGTAGGCGGCATGGTGTTGCTTAGGAGCTTGACTGCGGCTTTGTTGCTGATGACGATTTCGACATTCATGATTATTTTCTTATATGACATTCGTCAGTGTCGACAGTTTTCTGAGTCGTTGCGGCCCAACTTTTCTAAAAGCACCATACTTGAATTATTCGGGATTTGCTTTCCGATGGTAATTGCGCTGTTATTTTCTAGCGCTGCTCCATCGATACCTCGACAAATGCTAGGAGAAATGTATGGGCCATCGGTTCTGGGCATTTATGCTTCAGTTGCAGCTCCAGTAGCGATTATTCAAATGGGTGCACAGTATGTTTACGCTCCTTTGATTGGCGTTCTTGCTGAACACTTTGCCGATAGAGATGTATCGAAATTTATAGGAGCTATTGGTAAGGTTCTTCTGGCAATGGGCTTTATCATGATAGCTTCGATTTTACTTTTCTTAGTTATTGGGAAATCGCTGCTGGAGGTGTTGTATGGAGCCGATATGGCAAATCATGCGGATCTTTTGATTCCGCTCATTATCTGTACTGTGATTACTGCCCTATCTTGGTTCGTTGGGGATGTCTTAATTGTGATTAGACGCACAAAAGCAAATTGCCTGATGTATGCGATTAGCTTTTTTGTGTCAATTGTTTTATCTTATTTTTTGATTTGGCCGTTTGAATCCAATGGAGTTAGTTTTGCTCTTTCGATTGGATTCGGTGCTGGCCTGCTGTATGGATGCCTCTGCGTTCTGTTGGCATGCCGACAGTTGCGAAGGACTGAGCAATCCTTGGTAGTAGGAAGAGATTAGAGTGGCTAAACCTTTTTTTTCGATTGTTATTCCTGTATATAATTCTGAAAAATATCTCAGTGAGTGTCTCGATAGCATCAAGAACCAGTCTTTTACTGATTATGAGGTCATTCTAGTTGATGACGGTTCTTCTGATGGCAGCCTATCCATTTGCAAAGCTTACAGTTCTGAAGATTCTCGTTTCATTACGATTTATCAGGAAAATGCAGGAACATCGGCTGCAAGAAATACTGGAATACGCAATGCTAATGGAAGTTATATCACATTCATTGATAATGACGATTGCTGGGTATCCTCGGCTGCTTTACAGTCGCTGTTCGATGTTCTGAATGAGTCACGAGCTGATCTAGTTGCATTTCAATCATTCGTATTCTCTGGTGCTGTCCCAAACGCTCCGCTCGTTGAAAATACGTCCTTATCTCAGTATGTTGACTCTCTTTCCTATGCAGATGCGCTGAAGATTTTAACCTCTAAAGGGTATCTGTGTTCTGCTGTTTGGACGAAAGCCTGTTCTTCAAAAATTGTGAAACCTTCGAATGGCGATTGGATTTTATTCCCCGAAGGGATGAGAAACGAGGATACGTATTGGACGGGCAAAGTAATTCAGCGGGCGAAATCCATCGCATGGTGTGATAATCCGTTTTACGCGTACAGAAAAGGGCATGAATATGCACAAACCTCGAAGCCTCTTTCTCTTCAACAGGTTGATGATTTAACTAGTGTTTGCTTCGAGCTGGCGAGTGATATTAATGTCTTAGATTTGACTGAAGATGTGAAAATAGCGCTTCGTTCCTTTCTCGCGTACCCTTATTCTGTTTGGATTGGGCAAAGCTCCATCGTTCATATTCATCCCAGCGATTCTGACTATAAGAAGATGAAGTCATTGTTGCCGGTCTTAGCCTGTTCTGATAATCCATCGGTTGTACTTGTTAGGAGAATCGTAAAGGTATTTGGTTTCAATATCGCAAGACACTTGTGTGCATTGTTTTTAAGATTAAAATACAGGAATATCGCTGGCTAATCGGTTGGCCCGTTATTTGAGCAGGTGGTTAATAGGCCGTGATTAACTACCTGCTGTTCATTTCTGATTATTTTCCTTCGCGCCTGCTTCGTTTTACTAGGTAGTTCTTTGTTGCGAAGAAAGTGTTTACCAGTCCAGTATTTTTGAGGTTGTATACGCCTTGGCCAACCAATCCTGCCATGTGGGGGAGGGGGTTGATCTTGGGGCAGGGGATGCCGCGCAGGCTTGCGTACAGATGCTTCATGCCGGGAGACACCTCGTTGTCTGTGAATACCAAGTTTGCATCCATGCGCTCAAACATGTGCTTAGCGGCTTCGCGCACATTGTCATGCGTGAGGTCGACTTCCTCGATGATGCCCGACAGATACGTGAACCCACGGCTGTTGTGCGCGCGCAGGATGCGCTCATCGGTAACGTTCAGGCGTTCTAGGACGTCCATCATATCGTTCCAGCGCTCAAGCGGCAGCAACGTGTTCGTGTGAGCGAAGTTCTTGGACTTCTCGGGAGTTTCTTCGCGATAGCAGTAATAGGCGGTGTCGAAATAACCGATGCGGTCGGTTTGGCACAGCGTTTCCACCAAGAAGGGGTTGTCGGCCCAGCCGGCACCAGGGATCTCTTTGAATCGGATTCTGTGCTCATCAAGGAATGACTTGCGATAGATGGCTGACCAAATGGATGGATGGTGGCATAGCAAGTGCGCTGCGTCTGCGATTGCGAACGGTTGATGACCGGGATGAATGCGGTTTTTGTAGCTGCAGTTCAGCTTGCGCTGTTGTTTGGTGTCGGGCATCCAAATGCGCCAGTACGGCGTCTTTACGATGTCAAGTGGCGTGCCCACGTCGGCGAACTTTTTCGCAAATGTCAGCATGTCTTTGTACATGTTCGATTCAATCCAGTCATCGGGTTCCACGATGGAAATCCACGTGCCCGTAGCCTCAGCAAGCCCGCGGTTGCATGTGGCGCCGTAGCCCTGGTTTCGCTTGTCGATGATCTTAATGCGCTCGTCCGAGGTTGCGTAGCATTGCATGACGGACAGCGAGTCGTCGGTGCTGCCGTCGTTGAGCAAGATGATTTCGAGTTCCCTGTGCGTCTGTCCTGTGATGCTGTTAAGACATTGCTCCAGATAGGGGCCTGCGTTGTAAATCGGCACGATAACCGATACAAGCGATTCGCTCATGTTCGTCCTTTTCCTCTTGCGTTATTTAAGGCGCAATCAGTCGGTAATTTGCCAAACTAGCCCCATCATAACGTAAAATATACGTTTGCTTGTTAATCACCATAAGGAAGGCTTTCCCATGTGGGGTTTGTTTTTTACAGCAGCGGTTATCGTCGCATTGTCGTTGTTCCTGCCGTCGTATCTTTTACTGCGAGGTTTTCGGATTGATGGAATCGTTGCAGTTTCAAGCGCTCCGTTAATCTCGGTTGCGGTCTACGTTCTTCTCGGCTTGCTGTATGCGCAGTTCGGCATTCCTTCTTCTTGGTTATCTTTGTTCCTGCCCTATTTGGTCGTCCCGGTGATTTTGCTCGCTTGTGGAGCTCGCAAAAGCGCCTACAGTAAATCTCTTCGATTGGGTTTTTCGGAATGGGGACATTCGTCTCGTTTCCCCAGGATAAGCACAGATACTCTGACCCTTATCGGGTATCTCGCTGTTGGAGTTGTGGTCTCTTCCATTTTGTTTGTTTGGTTTCTGGGGTCTCCGGATAATTATGCCCAGGAATACGACAATATCAGTCACCTCGGCTCGATTCAAAGTTTCGTACGTTCGGGTATTTGGTCGCCCTTTTCTAGCTCTTTGTATTCGTCGGCGGACGATTTAGCCATTGCACCTTTGCCAGCTGGTGGGTTTTACCCGACTGCTTGGTATTCGATTGCTGCTTTGGCCGCTACCGCTACAGGGGTTTCAGCTGCATTTGCGGAAAATGTGGCTAATTTCGTATTCGTTGCGTTGGTGTTCCCGTCAAGCTTCTTTCTGTTTATGCGTGTAGCTTTTGATGGGAGCAAGCACGTTGTGTTTGCCGGTGCGGCGTGCATGATGGTATTCTCTGCGTTCCCCTGGATGTTTTTGTATTTTGGCCCTTTGTATCCGAATCTTTCTGCATTCTGCATGGTTCATGGTTCTGTGGCTTTGTTCCTTTTGCTTCTAAGAGAGAGTGCGTCAGCAAAAGACCGGGCCATCTCTGGCTGCCTATTTATCGTCTCTCTGTGCTCGCTGGCTTTTGCGCAACCAAATGCAGTGTTTACGTTAGCGGTCATCTTGTCTCCTTTCTGCATCTGGAAGGCTTCTCGGATTCCTCTGTATTTCAAGAGGCTGAAAAACCATCAGGGTGCTGTCTGCCTTCGAATTGCATTCGCTTTGCTTGCGCTTGTCAGCATTGCTGCAATTTGGATGACGTGCTATCACGCTCCATTCCTGCAACCCGTTGTGCAGCATGAGTGGCCTGCTCAATTTACGCGGCATGAAGCAATAGAGGATGCTTTGGTCCTTGGCTTTATGGCAGATGGCTCGCAAATCGTGCTGGCGTTTCTGGTGCTGTTTGGGGCCGCGGCAACATTGATCTATCGTAAATATCTGTGGGTTTCATTTTCTTATGCCTTTGCTTGCGCGATTTACGTTGTCGACTCGTATTCCGATGGGCCTTTGCAACACATCCTTGGAGGCTTTTGGTATACGGATCCCTGGCGATGTGGCGCCATGGCTTCACTTGTCGGTATGGTGTTGGCAAGTTTTGGTTTGTGGGCATTGGCACATTCGCTCTTGAAGCTGGTTAGTAGATTAACTCGTTTAACCGTGAGCTCGAATTGCAAACGGGTAGGTGCACTCGTAATGGCTGGAATGCTTGTTGCGGCAACGGTTTATCCTGGAGTCGCAGCACCTTGCTCTCAGTCAGGTGATGTCGCCTTCAAGACGGTTGCTGAAGGTATACGGGCCGTGAACAACGGACCTGCTGTATACGATGCAAACGAGAAACAATTTGTTCAGCGGGTCAAGACTCTCATCGAACCAAATGCCCTTGTTATAAACGTTCCCGACGACGGGTCTGCGTTTGCGTTTGCTGTTGATGGGTTGAGGACCTATTATCGCTATACACGCGAATATGATGTTTCCGACGAAAAGCCTGAAAGCAAAGCCATCAGAGACGATTTGTATCGAATCGCCGATGACGATGTCGTCAAGGATGCCGTGCGGGCGATTGGCGCAACCTATGTTATCCAGCTTGACCAAGGTGAGCCGTATCTTGATCGCAAGTATCTGTTTACGTATGAGGGTGGAACAAAATGGAAGGGCATCGACGCCATACGCGACGACACCCCTGGCTTTGAAGTGGTTTTAGCGCAATCCGATATGCGACTGTACCGAATTACTGCTGTATAGCTTTGTCAGGCAGTGTTACATTGCGGAAATGCTTGCATGTGATGGGGCATGCGGTCATGTACTTTGAAGAAGCATAAGCAACCCCCGGCATTGGATTGCTCCGATAGCCGGGGGTTGCGGTGTTGGGCGCACTAAAAGGGCGAGCTCTTACATGCGCCAATATGGATCAAATAAGCCATAAATCGTTATGCGGCTTGCGGCGTGTCGTGGGCTGCATCCGTTGCATCCCACTTTCCGCTTTCGTCAACATGGTACTTGCCGATCCACTGATTAGTTGCCATAGCGCCGTTGCTAAGCAGGTAATAGTTTCCGACCCATTGAGAGGCAGCCATCGTTCCAGACGGATTGAGGTAATACCAGCTTCCATCAATAAGCTGCCAGCCGGTTTGCATGGCGCCTGAACCATCGAAATAGTACCAATCGTTGCCGATCTTCGCCCAGTCTCTGGCCATTGCGCCCGATGCGTTTAGGTAGTACCAAACGCCGCTGTCCGGCATCCAACCGGTTTGCATTGCTCCGCTATCCGCTAGGTAATACCAATTACCCGATGCGAACTTCCAACCGATTTGCATGGTGCCGCTATCATCGAATAGATACCAGGTGCCGTTAATCGCGTTCCATCCGGTGGCCATTTCGCCTGAATTGTTGAACCAGTACCAACTACCGTTGATTAAAGCCCAGTTCGTTTGCATTGCTCCACTTTGGTCGAGCCAATACCAATTGTCGTTAAGGTTGTTCCAGCCTGTTTTCATCGTTCCGTTGGTATCCAATAGATACCAAATGCCATTGATTTGCTGCCATCCTCTTTGCATGATTCCGGTACCATTGAAGAAATACCACTCGCCATCTTTGAGGGCCCAGCCTATCTGCAACTTTCCATTGCTCATGAGATACCATGAACCGTTGTCGAGGACCCATCCATTGTCGACGATCTTGCCGTTAACGTAAGGAACCCAGGTATCGGGCGAGGAGCCTTCCCATTTTATAGTCGAATCTCCGGTCTTGGTTCCGACCAGTTTGTAGGCACCTTCGTTAGTGGTCTTGAAATAAGAGATGGTGTTTCTCGTGTACGAATAGACTGCAAAGTCGTAATCAACAGTTTGCAGAATGCTATCGGAGAACTCAACCAAGTAACTAGACTCACCCGGTGCGCACAATGATTGATATGTAGAGTTCTGAGAGTTGCTTATCGGCGTGGCAAACCAGTCCATAATTGAATAATCGATGGAGCTAGTAGGGGAGAGCGCCTGCGCTTTCGTTTGCCCCCATAACCCACCTGCTGCATCTGCTGTGGTGGAGTTATACGTGCTTGAGCTGTAGCCGGACAGGTTAAGCGAAGGATTGAAGAACAGGATTAACTCAGCGGCAACCGAAGAGTCTATGTCTTCGATATTCAGAAGATCTAGCTGCTGCTGTTTTTCAGGCCAGAGCCCCGTCGGCGTGTTTGGGTGGCCCTTGTAATAATATTTGTACCCGTCGCCGTACATGGTTTCAGTTAGGCTAGCGTATTCTTCGAAGTCTTTTTCGAGGTAGACATAGGTCCCTAACAGCATCATTGCCTTTTTGCCTTGCGCTTCGGCATCAGTGAAGTAGCCATCATTAAAATTGTACAGGGCTTTAAGCTCTTGCACGGTTTGCTCGCCCTTGGCGGAAACGCCGTTCAACATCGTTGCGACGTTCTTTTTCTTGACACCCGGATCGGTCGCTATGGTGTTTGCGAAAGCGTTGCTATCTCCGCTGGTGAACAGATTAGTTCTGGTCATCCACCACTCTGTTCCCGGCTCGATGCTCAAGAGCGCATACATGGAGTCCCAGTGGTCGTGATAGCTGGAATAGCCTGCTGATACCGTGCCAGTTTTGTATTCAGCAGTTTTGGCGCTGTTCCATTGATCAATGAGGGTTTGGTTTTTGGAAGCCGGATCCGATACGTTGAAGGCGTCATTGGTGAACACGTAGGTTGCGGTTCCGTCGGAAAGAAGCGTGATCGAATAATTGCCCTCTGGAATTTTGTTCGCATATATCATCCTATGCACAAGAGAGCAGGTGATGTCGTTGACATACAAGTGGAACTTCGCGTTTGGGCTGATTTGGTACAACGCAGCAACGTAATCTGCGAATGCCGACCAGCTGCTGGTGGTTCTATTCTGCTCTGCGGTGAGGAAAGGCATGGCATGCATACCGCTCGGCAGACTGTCCCAGTTGTACGCGGATGGCCTATCAAGCATGACGATTGACGGGATGACATTTCCTGTATCAGAGGTGCTGATATCCCAGTAAGAAAGGGAGTAAAGAACTACCGGGAAGGAGGCGCTCAGCGGTGCGAGATTGTATTCGCTTGCGGAAATGCCGATGGAATAGGTTGAGCTGTTGACCGTTTGCCCGTTTTTCAGATACGCAACGGTCACAGAAAATGGACCATAATCTTGCAGGTCAACTTGAAACTCGTTGCTTGCTAGCGTGCTCAAGGCTGCTTCACTGCTTACGCTGCGCGTTATGGTGTCGTTGTAGGTCATCGTGGCATTTACGCTAATCGTATCGGCAATTCCGCTGTCTGCAAGTGTGCTTACCGAACCAATTGCAATAGAGATTGAAGTTGATTCGCCTATTTGTGAAACACTTGAAGTGAATGGCTGCGATTCGTTTACGTTGCCTCCTTCTGCTTTATCGGCATAAGCCGATAACGGAAGCATTGCAATCGTCGCCGCTGCTACGATTGCAGCGGCGATCGCGAACCGTTTCGCCACATTTGATGGTGACATATGACTCCTTTCGCCCTTGTTTCCCTTCGACTTTTATTGTAAGGAAGCAAGGATGAAATGGAGTGCGTTTTTCGGCTGATGGATGATACCGTTTACCCAGCTTCATCCATTAGCAATTCATTCAATATACCGACGGATCATATCCTTGCCGAAATCGTTTGCTGCGTAGAACGTTTGCAGTTCCCCTTCGGCGTCAAGCTTCCAGTTGCACTCGTTGAGCAGGCCGTTTTCAGTAGCGAAGGGGGCCTCCGATTACCGCGCATAGCATCATGACGCGTCCAGGTTTGGTTTTGATGGTCTTCCAGAAATCTCCCAGTTGGCGATTCTTTGCGCAAACCGCAACAGACTATATGCCGCTGAATAGGTCGTTCAGGCCAGCAGCCAGCGCGGCCAGCACGAACGTTATGGTGAAGGCGCTCAGGGCCGCGTTTCCGTTGCCCCAATCGTTTCCCGCGAACCATTCTCCCCATACGTCCTGCGTTTCCGCGATTGGGATGCGGACGTTTCTTTGGACCGGCCATGCGGCCAGCCTTAGGCTTCTGCGGTACTGCATCGGGCTCATCCAGCCCAGCTTCTCCTTCGGTCGTTCTTCGTTGTAGTATCTCAGATAGGCGTCGAGCATGCGGCAGAACTCGGGCATCGTCACGCCCGACCAGTCCCGATGGTGGAAGAACTCGAAGCTCCTATGTATGTCAACTCTCTCTTTTCGCCTGAGATTTCAGCCAGGCATCGTATTCTTCCAGGAACCGAACGTTCATCAGGCGGCCGGTCTCAGCGTAGCTTACCCTTTGGAATCCGACGTTGAGGGCCTTCCCCGCTTCCACCAAGGTAATGCCCAGAGCTTGTCTTGCGGGGCGCAGATCCTTCCACGACGGCCCTTTGATTTCGAGCGGGTTGCGCAACGCCCGGAACACCTCGCGGGCGATGTAGCGCTTGAGGCACCTGATGGCCTCCTTCTTGGATTTTCCGTCGCGCTTGCGCTTTCCGACGTAATCCTTGGTCCTCTGATCATACGACATCCTGGTCACTGCGATCTGGTAAAGCGCCCTGTTGGCGCGCCTGTCGCCCCCTCTGTTCAAGCGATGGCGTTCCGTTTTGCCCGAGCTCGCCAGCAGCGGGGCGACGCCGCATAGGGAGGCGAACTCGGCCTCGCTTTTCAGCCTTTCGGGATTTCCCCCGCCGGCCACGGCCAGGGCGGCGGGGGAAACGGTGCCGCAGCCGTAAATGGTGAGCAGGGCAGGGGCATTCGCCTCCAAAACCCGCTTCATCCTCTCCTCGATGGCGTCTGCCTCCCGATCCTGGAGATCCCAGGCTTTTCCCAAGGACCCCAGGGCCAGAATGATGCCGCCAGCGGCGGGGTCGAGCGTCGAGAGAGCGCTTCTGAGATTCTTCCTGGAAAGGCCCTCCAACGACCTTCTCAAATCCTCGGGCGCCGTCACTATCAGGGATTTCGCAGCGTTTATCA
>OLNP01002369.1_pt1 | contig 13821 bp, 10 predicted proteins | sample 1671951 | NCBI WGS metagenome assembly OLNP01 (sample SAMEA3136629, study PRJEB25190) | human gut metagenome | biome: human gut; feature: human-associated habitat; material: faeces | place: Austria | collected 2013
TTCTTTTCTCTATATCATTTTTCAAAATGACCTTATATTTTTTTAATTTATAAAAATATTATCAAAATATTTTTTATGGATATATTTCTTTATAACTGAGATGGTTTTTCTTCCTCGTAATCTGTCACTTCGAATTGTAGCAGAAGACCCTCCCTGTGGTGTATTTCCATTCTCCCCAGCAAATTAATCTTCTCCTGTCCCTCCCCACTTCTTCCCCAGAAATTATAAAAAAATTTCTGATTTCAATGTAGCCAAAGACAGAAAATCGAAGCAGCATCTCACCCAATCTACGACTTCAGAGCTGTGAGAAAACAACCTCCGTTAGAAAGGTCCCTCATTAAAATTATTGATTTTGCGACTTTTGTGTTTTTTACAACGGAGTCAAAATCAATAACTTTTAATGAGGGGCTTTTCATAGAAGACTTCCTCTCGCTGCGACTACAGCCACAGAGATGTTGCTTCGATTTTCGTCTGTTTGTCTAACTAACCCAGAAATTTTTCTTCCAATTCGTGTAACCTTTTTGCTGCTTCTGGATTCTGTTTTTCGAGTCTTCTTTCTAAATGTTCGCGGCTTTCTACTAACTTCTGCCAGATTTCTGGATTTTCCTGTTTTAATTCCATTTCGAGATGCTGGCGGCGTTTTTCAATCATTTGGAAGATAAGCTGTTTGTTCTTGTCTTCTTCAAGATTTGCTGAAAGTTCATCTAAATGAAGCTCCATCCTCCGAAGTACCTCATCCTCATCAATAACTCCGAGATTATGCCATGCCCTCATCTGTCTTGCGAGACCAATTTCTGAAATTGCTTCAAGTTCTGGCCAGTGATGTAAATGGGAAATGACCTGATGGACTCGTTTTTCAATCTCATTTACAGTATCATCACCAAATGCCCATGCAAATTCTTCGAGTGTATTTTCTTCCTCAGCTGGGAGAGTATGTAGCCACAATGTCTTTTTAATTTTTTCTATATTTTTTGTGTTATGTTTATGTGCCGACAATGCTTTTTCTGCATTTTCCTGTAACTCTTTTAAGTTTTCCTGCAAATCTGCCGGAACTCCTTCTAATGGAAATGGCTTTTGTAATCCAGAATCTAAAAGAGCCGCCGTAATTGTTCGTCTGACACAGCCTTCTTCAATCAAAGATCCCATTCCCAAATTGTGAAGCTGTGTGTTAAGTCCCTGCATATGTTCTGTGATATAGAAAGCAATTCCTTTTTTCTCCAAATTATTTTTCAGCATAAGAAGCGTATCTGCCGCTGTAATATCAATATTCGTGATTGTTCCCGCATCCACAATTACCGTTTTCGTATCCTCTTTTAAATGATTTTCAATATCTTCCTGAAACAGCTTGCTATTTGCAAAGAACAGGCTTGCATTAAAGCGGTAAATCACTGTATTTTCAATCGGATGTGCATAGTGATTTTTATTCAAATCATAAAATCCATCTCTTCCAGGTATCCCTCCAAGAAATGCCCTTGGTGGATTTGTCTCACGGATAACAACTGCAACAAAGGAAAGAATTATTCCAATAATTACACCGTAAATAGTTCCCAGGAATAATACCGCCATACAGGCAGCCACAAATATATAAAATTCTTTGCGGCTTACCTTAAATAATCGCACTGCCAAATGCCATTCCACAACATTCATCAGCGCCGAAATGACTATAGCTGTCAGTACCGGAACAGGCAAATATCCGATAAAGCCCGCGGCAAAAAGCAGAACTGCCACCATTGTAACCGCTGCTGTAATCGAAACTGCCTGCGTCTTTCCGCCAAATTGCTCATTCATCGAAGTTCTGGAAATACTTCCATTTACCGGGCAGCTTCCTGTAAACGCAGAGATAATATTTCCTGCTGCACAGGCTAAAATTTCTTTATTATCATCAATTTTGTAACCATTTTTTGCTGCAAAATTATTCTCAGAAAGCAAAGTTTCTGCCATAACAACAACTGCAATCATCAGGCCTCTGCCTGCCGCGTGGCTTAACTCCACATAGAAAATGTCTGGTAAAATAAACTTAGGAAGTCCTTGCTCAACTTTTGCTAACAAAGTAACTCCGTACCTGTCTACATGGAATACCATTGTTGCAATCATTCCTAATGCCATAATCACAACCGCCATCGGAAACTTAGGCATAACCTTTTTAGAAATAATAAGAATTGCCAATGCGCCGACACCTAATGCTACTGACACCCAGTTAATATGCTGTGCTGTCTCATATAAGTGCTTCAATAATTCGGGGAGTTCACCCGAACCAGACTTGCCACCCATGATTTTAGGAATCTGCATCAAAATAATCGTCAACGCAATCCCACTGATAAATCCGCCCATAACCGGAGTCGAAATAAATGTAACAAGCTTGCCTGCTTTCAAAAAATAAAATAAAAGCAGCCACAAACCGACAAATAATGCGATAACTGGGATATACCGCAGAGCATCTGCACTGCCGCTCTCAATTCCAAGACTCGCCAGTGCTGCTCCCGCAATGGCCGCCGGGGCCGCATCTACTCCAAAAATAAATTGCGGTGATGTGGAAAAAAGTGCAAAAAATAAAATGGGAAGCACAGAACCATACAGTCCAAAAACCGCTGGCAATCCTGATACTTCCGCATATCCCATAGAGATAGGAATAGAAACCGCCGCTATCATAATACCTGCTGCGATATCTTTTCCTAGATATTCTTTTTTATAATTTTTCAATGTAGGAAATAAAGAACTCTTCATATATAGTATGCCTTCCTTTCTGCAAAACTTACCATATAATATAGAAGATTCTTGGGAGGTTGTAAAGGGGGATGGGCGAAAACCAGAGCTGTGATAGAAAACCGTCACTGAACACTGGGGACTGCTATAGGAGGGTAATTTAGTTTATTTTACAAATTTTCCGAACACATTTCTTACCAGCGGACCTGCAAAGAAAATCTGCCAGCAAAGTGCCATTGGGAAATTAATTACTGTTGTCTGTAACCACTGTGCGATAATCTCACTTCCTGGATGTTTGAATAATGCAGTTGCGATAAAGCTCATGACCGGACACATCAGGCAGACAATCATAGAACAGATTGCAAGTGTAATGAATATTGGTTTATCTGTTGGGGATACAATACGGAATGCAAGGAATTTTGATAATTTTTCAACTACGAAAAATTCTAAAATAGCTGCAATCGGCCACATAATTGGCATCTCGTGAAATGCGAGTAAGAAAATCTGGTTGCTCATACCACCTTTATCGATTGCGATATTGTAGCAAACCATTGCGTAGACCATGACAAAAGCCATGATAATTGTAAAAATAACGTTCTGTAACTTTGTTTTTGGCATAATCAGCTGCCTCCTTTTTCATTCTGTTTATCAAAATCTTAAATAGCTGTTTTTCTTAAAATAATCTTTCTCATTCAAAATAAATACTTTAAATTGAGGCGTGCAGATTGCTGGAATGATTTTTCAAACACGCTCTAGCTATTTAAACTTCGATGAAATAGCATAAAAATAGGCTGTGTTGTTCGTTATCAACATTTTATACGTTTGCAACTTTATGTTTCATACACCTTTAAATATTTCTAAAATATAGTACTTTCTTAAAACTGCATACCTTTAAAATATTGTGCGTTTCCAATTAGACCAAAATATTTTTACGATATTTAATTTATTTGATACGGCTTGACATTATAGCATAAAGAAAAAATTTATGTAAGTCTTTTTTTATTTTTTTATTTTGTACATAATAATATCTCATTGACATTTTGGTATGTAAATTACCTATTTCTTATTGACCTGTATTGACTTTACTCGATGATACCTCCACATCGTTCGCTGAGTCATCTTGTTATGAAAAATATTCTGCATTATTTAGCTGAAAGTCAATGAAGAAGTACGCAAAAAAAGTTAATTTCACTAATTTTACAGCCATTTTCTACTACTTTATAGTTATTATTTATACCTAATAAGTTCCATAAACCACAAAAAAAGCACATTTTTTTACCTTTATTTCATTTTATATAAATGTTATAATTGTTATGTTTTTGTAAGGAAATTGTAAAAAAGAAAGGATAAACGTAATGAAGGAAAACAAAAACGATTTTAAACCGTATATTCCTGCGGACCAGGTAGTTCCGGAATTTACAGTCACAGCCTTAATTCTTGGTATTTTACTTGCAGTTATTTTTGGTGCTGCTAACGCATATCTTGGACTTCGAGTTGGTATGACCGTTTCCGCATCTATTCCTGCAGCCGTACTTTCCATGGGTATTATTCGTATCATTCTTCGTAAGAATTCTATCTTGGAAAACAACCTTGTTCAGACAATCGGTTCAGCCGGTGAGTCTGTTGCTGCCGGAGCAATCTTTACGCTCCCTGCTTTATTCTTATGGGCAAAAGAAGGTAAGATTGATTCTCCTAGTATTTTAACTATCTTTTTAGTTGCACTTGTTGGTGGTATCCTTGGTGTCTGTTTCATGGTTCCACTTCGTCAGGCTCTTATCGTTGAAGAACATGGTGTTCTTCCTTTCCCTGAAGGAACTGCCTGTGCAGAGGTTCTCCTTGCCGGAGAAGAAGGTGGTAACAAAGCTGGTATCGTATTCTCCGGTCTTGGTATCGCTGCTATTTACAAATTCATCGCTGATGGAGTTAAACTTTTCCCTAGTGAAATTGGTTATGATATTCAGGCATATGCCGGCTCTTCCGTAGGTATTCAGGTTCTTCCTGCCCTTGCCGGTGTTGGTTACATCTGTGGACCTCAGATTTCAAAATACATGTTCGCAGGTGGCACTTTAAGCTGGTTTGTACTCATGCCTATGATTGCATTATTTGGTAAAGATGCTACCATCTTCCCTGGAAGTGAAGTAATTTCTACTCTTGCTCCAGGATCATTATGGGGAACTTATATCAAGTACATTGGTGCCGGTGCCGTTGCAGCTGGTGGTATCATGAGCTTAATCAAGACTTCACCACTCATTGTCCGTACATTTAAACAGGCAATAGGCAGCATGGCTAAAAACCGCGCTACTGCTGATGCTTCTCGTACACAGCGCGACTTACCAATGCCGATTATTCTTGGTATTATCGCTGTTATTGCTGTTGCCATCTGGTTACTTCCAATTTTCCCTGTAAGTTTCCTTGGTGCAGTTCTTGTTGTTATATTCGGATTCTTCTTTGCAACTGTTTCCGCCCGTATGGTTGGATTAATCGGTTCTTCTAACAACCCAGTTTCCGGTATGGCAATTGCTACTTTAATTATTTCTACTTTAATTTTAAAAGCTACAGGAGCTACAGGAACTACAGGTATGATCGGTTCCATCTGTATCGGTAGTATTATCTGTATCGTTGCTGCTATCGCCGGCGATACTTCACAGGATTTAAAGACAGGTTTCATCGTAGGTGCTACACCTAAACTTCAGCAGATTGGTGAAATGATCGGTGTTATCGCTTCTTCCGCTGCAATCGGATATGTTTTATATCTGTTAAATGCTGCATGGGGATTCGGTTCTAACGAAATTCCTGCTCCACAGGCTACAATGATGAAGATGCTCGTTGAAGGTATCATGAATGCAGAACTTCCATGGGCACTGATCCTTGTTGGTGTATTCATCGCTATCGTTGTTGAGATTCTTGGTATTCCAGTACTTCCATTTGCTGTTGGTATGTACCTTCCATTCTCACTGAGTGCCGGTATCATGGCTGGTGGTGTTGTTCGCTGGATTCTTGAGCGCCGCAAAACAGACGATGAAAAAGAAAAGAAAGCTTCTATTGAACGTGGAACATTATTTACTTCCGGTCTGATTGCCGGAGAGGGACTCATGGGAGTTATCCTTGCTATCTGTGCGGTAGCAAAAGTTGACTCTAAGTTTGTTTCCCCTGTTGCCCTTCCACAGATTGCTAGCTTAGTTATTTTCATCATTTTACTTGCTTATTTATACTTCTTATGTGTAAAAAAGAACAACAAAACTAATTAACAATTAAATTACAAAACATATTTCATTTCTGGCAGTGAGAGAACCTCTTTCACTGCCAAAATTATTTATACACTTTACGAACTATATTCTAACCGTTATAATCATATTTACAAATATATGAAAGGAGTCCCTATGGCAAAACAGAAAATAGATAAAAACTACCTTGATTTTATCCCAGTAAAAAATCCAGAAATAAAATATGAAACAAACGACAAGGGAAACATTACCGTCTTCATTCGCTGGGAAGGTTTCTTTAACAAAATTGCCCAGAAATTCTTCCACCGTCCAAAAGTAAGTTCTATCGACCTTGACGATTACGGCAGCTTCGTCTGGAACATTAAAAAAGACATTCACACACTCTCCCAGGAACTCGATGCTCATTTCCCTAAAATGGAAAAATCACTCTCCCGCCTTATTAAATTTCTCGAAATTTTGAAAGACCATCATTTAATTACTTATTCAGAAAAATTAAAATAAAAAAGATATAAACTACAAATAAAATGGCTAACAAAAATCACATAAAAAATTAAGATAAGAAGGGAGCACCCATGGAATTACTGAAAAATCTGATACATTATCTCCCCTATATCCTACTCTTTGCCGTAGCCACTATGTTAATCTACGGCTGGGGATTGTGGCGTTCCATGCACCAGAATCAGGATTTAAACAACCTCCTGACCTCTAAGGGAATCAGCCGGATAAAAAAAGAATTAAAACGCAATGGGAAAATGACAAAAAAGGAACTCTCTGACTGTGTAAAAGACTTAACCGCCAGCCAGCCATTTAGTAAACAGCGAATCGGAGTCACTAATCCAAATCAGTTTTTGGATTCGCTGCTGCCTTATATGGAACGACAGGAAATGATAAGCAAATCTAAACAAAACGGCAAGGTATACTATGATTTGATTCATTAACCAACAGACACCCACGAAGAGAAACGATAGGCTATCGTTTCTCTTCGTGGGCTGACAGTGACTGGATTTAGTTGAATTAATTAGTTGAATTAATTAGTAAAAATCAGGTGCAGCTCATAACCTACATATATAAAAGGCTCCAGTATATATAATATACTGGAGCCTTTTATATCTTATTATCTACAAGCTACACCGCTTATTCTTCAGCAGCTTCCTCAGTCTCTTCTTCCTCTGGAGCATTGTGTACTTCTGTTACCTGTACAACTGTCTCCTCCGGATTCGTCTTCAGATGGATACCTTCTGCAGTTGCGATTGGTAAATCTTTTACTCTGATAGTATCACCTGCTGTCTTACCATCTAAATCGATTTCAACTTTTTCAATCAGATTTTCTGGTAATGCTTCATAACTGATTTCCTCTAATAATAATTCTACGACACCAGATTTTACTTTCTCATGATTTAAGAGTACAACTTCTGCTACAGAATGTACTTTTTCACCTTTTACTAATGCCTGGAAATCCATTTCTACAATCTCATGTTTCATTGCATTGTAGTCAATCTCTTTTAATAAGACTGGCATTTTCTGTCCTTCAACAGTGAGAATTAACTGACTTCCCTTATTACAGGTTCTTAAGATTCTTTCTGCCTCTTTTTTCTCGATTTTCAGCGGCATGGAGCCTTCCATGTTCTTACCGAACACATTGCCTGTAACAAATCCTTCCCTTCTAAGCTTTTTTGCCTTGATCTGCATATCTCTTTTTTCAGCACTTAAAGTATTCATTTGTCTTTTCCTCCAAAATGTCTGATGCTTAGAGGCCCTACTTTATCAGGTCTGATAAGTATTTTTTACGGTTATTCTTTTTAAATAACCTCTTCTTTGTTACGGTGCAATTATAGCACTGCTGTCAGAAAAAAGATTCACAAATATTTTTATTTTCAAAGAATTTTTTTATTAATTTTTAAAAATATTTTGTAAATGTATAGACAATTTTAACAAAACATTTTTTCTGTCACTTAACAGATATTCCATAAAACATTTTTCCAGACATTCATTTTTACTCAAAAGGTGAAGTGGATTTAGAAAATACTTTCTACAAAATGTGTATTATATTCATGGAAACTTTCACAAAAGCAACTGTAGTTCATCATGGACTACGTCAACTGAATAAAGTAAAATATCCCACAAATCAGGAAGAGTACAGATTACTAATTGATTCTTCAAACAAATTCTAAGACTCTTCTTCAAATAATTCCTGCACAGATAACAGACGAAAATGACTCTTTTTCACATAAATCAATCCTTCTTTGGACATTTTCCCAAGTTCTTTGGACAGTGCGGAACGGTCTACGCTTAAGTAGTCTGCAAGCTGCTGGCGGTTAAATGGTATATCGAATTCTTTACTGTTACATAGTACTGCCTGATTCGATAAATAGGATAGCAGTCTTCCCCGGATAGATTTGGAGGAAGTGTTAAAAATTCTTCGGGACAGGGCGAGATTTTTCTGTGCGGAAACCTGTAAAAGATTTTTTATGAGTTCATTATGGAAAATGCAGGAATTGGAACAAAGGTGGAGCATTTTTCCCACATTTAAAAATAAAATTTCTGTATCTTCTGCCGCAATGACATTAACTAACATTTTCTGGTCTGGGATACTGGCATAGGTTTCTGCAAAGATTTCTCCTTCACCGGCCCGCTCTAGCACACTGCGGTTTCCCCAGATGTCATCATTTTCTATTAAAACACTTCCTGATAAAACAACGCCGACACAGGATACGACTTCACCGACCCGGTAAATCATTTCTTCCTTTTTATATTTGCGTTTGCCCGCCTTTAAGCAGGACAACATCTGCTCTGTTTCTTCCGGCGTTGCCCCCTGAAAAAGCACTGTTTTCGATAATTTATAAAAATCCATATTTTTTCTCCCCGTTTGTTGTCAAAACAACATATTTATCAAATTAACTATATTATACTGCGTATAGAAAGTCAATTAAAGGAGGATAACAATGGCTTATATCAAAAATATTTCACATGAAGAAGTTTTACATCTTGCTGACCAGGTTTCTGCCGATAAAGGACAGATTGTCAGCAAAACATTAGCACAGAATGACCATGTAAGTGTGACACTTTTCGCATTTTCCAAAGATGAAGAAATCGCTACACATGATTCTACTGGTGATGCAATGGTTCTCGTTCTTGAAGGAATCGGTCAGTTCACTGTTGATGGCAAAGAATATATTTTACAGGCAGGGGATACCCTCGTTATGCCAGCGAAAAAACCTCATTCTGTTTACGCAAAAGAAGACTTTAAGTGGCTTCTCACTGTTGTATTTCCTTCATAAAGGAATTTTATAGAAGAAAAAGGAGATTAAATTTTATGGAAAACCAAATGTTTTGTTATCAGTGTCAGGAAACTGCCGGATGCAGTGGATGTACCCGCGTTGGAGTCTGTGGAAAACAGCCCGATGTCGCTGTCATGCAGGATTTATTGGTCTATGTTACAAAAGGAATTTCTGCGGTAACTACTACTTTAAGACAGGAAGGAGTAGAGATTCAGCCAGCAGTCAATCACATGATTACACTGAATTTATTTACTACAATTACCAATGCCAACTTTAGCAAAGAAGCAATTATCGCCCGAATTCAGGAAACGCTTTCCGAAAAAGATTTGCTTCTTTCTAAACTTAATACCCTTACTAGCACAGACACTCTGCCAGAAGCAGCTCTCTGGAACGGTTCTGAAAATGAATTTGCCGCCAAAGCTGCAACTGTCGGCATTCTTTCCACAGAAAATGAAGATATCCGAAGCCTTCGTGAATTAATCACTTATGGTTTAAAAGGTCTTTCTGCTTACTCAAAACACGCAAATGTTCTTTTACAGGATAACGAGGAAATTGATGCATTTATGCAGCGTGCCCTTGCCGCAACTCTCGATGACAGTTTATCTGCTGACGATTTAATCGCTCTTACTTTAGAAACTGGTAAATACGGTGTGGACGGTATGGCTCTCCTTGACAATGCCAATACTTCCACCTACGGAAATCCAGAAATCACAAAGGTAAACATCGGTGTTGGCACCCGTCCAGGCATCCTTGTTTCCGGTCATGACCTTCGTGACCTTGAAATGTTGCTCAAACAGACACAGGGAAGCGGTGTGGATGTATACACTCATTCTGAAATGCTTCCTGCACACTATTATCCCGCTTTCAAAAAATATCCAAACTTCGTCGGCAACTACGGAAATGCATGGTGGAAACAGAAAGAGGAATTTGAAAGCTTCCACGGCCCGATTCTCATGACAACAAACTGCATCGTTCCACCAAAGGACAGCTACAAAGACAGATTATACACAACCGGAGCAGCCGGTTATCCAGGTTGTAAACACATTTCTGGTGAAATTGGGGAAGAAAAAGACTTCTCCGCAATTATTGAGCAGGCAAAACACTGTGCAGCACCAGAAGAAATCGAACGTGGAGAAATTATAGGCGGATTTGCCCATAATCAGGTACTTGCCCTTGCCGATGATATTGTTACCGCTGTAAAATCCGGTGCAATCAGGAAGTTTGTCGTTATGGCAGGCTGTGACGGCCGCATGAAATCACGAAACTACTACACAGATTTTGCAAAAGCATTACCAAAAGATACGGTAATTCTCACCGCAGGCTGTGCAAAATACAAATACAATAAGTTGAATTTAGGTGATATTGGCGGTATTCCACGAGTACTTGATGCCGGACAGTGCAACGACTCCTACTCCCTCGCCGTTATTGCCCTCAAATTAAAAGAAGTATTTGGACTTGAGGATATTAATGAACTTCCAATCATCTACAATATTTCCTGGTATGAGCAAAAGGCAGTCATCGTTTTACTTGCCCTTCTCTACCTTGGAGTAAAAAATATCCACCTCGGACCGACACTCCCTGCGTTCTTATCCCCAAATGTTGCGAAGGTATTGGTGGATAACTTTGGTATCGCTGGGATTGGAAGTGTGGAAAAAGATTTAAAACTCTTTGGATTATCAGAGTAACTAGAGCGTGCTTGAAAAATGCTCTAGTAATTTGGGGGGGCTAAACAGACGAAAACCATCTGTCTCCCTCCATTTCCTCTTCAAATCCTCCTTCCTTTGTTTTATTCCCCAAATCCAGCCAAGGTCAGCCTGTTGGAAGATAAATAAATCATATTTGTGGCCTCGGAGCAAGGTTTGGATGCGAGCGCGTAAGCGAACATTCAAACCGCCGCGACTAAAGTCACAAATATGATTTATTTATCTTCCAACGGGCGTCCTCTCATTTAACAAATCAAAGGTTGTGTATTTGGCAGGACTCTGTTAAAATGATACACAACCTTATTTATTGATTTTTTATTTGGAGGTAATTTATGGAATCAGTTCAGAATAAAATTGTGAAAGCCGCTTTATTAGGTGCCGGTACTGTCGGAAGCGGCGTATATGAACTCGTAAAAGAGCGTCAGGAAGATTTTCCACATATCTGTGGTACACAGATTGAGATTGCCAAGATTCTTGTCCGTGATGCTTCAAAAGAAAGAGAAGGAATTCCTTCTGAACTTCTCACTGACAACTGGAAAGAAATCATTGCTGATGACAGTATCTCTATTATTATAGAAGTAATGGGTGGTATTGAACCTGCAAAGTCTTATCTGCTTGAGGCAATGAAGGCCGGTAAGCAGGTTGTTACTGCCAACAAGGACTTAATCGCAGAGCATGGTCATGAACTTTTAGATACCGCAGAACAATACGGCTGTGATTTCAAGTTTGAAGCTGCTGTTGCTGGCTGTGTTCCAATTATTCAGATATTAAAGCAGAGCATGTCCAGCGAAAATATCACAGAGATTATGGGTATCGTAAATGGTACAACAAACTATATCCTCACTCGCATGACACAGAGCGGCTTGAGCTACGACGAAGCATTAAAGGAAGCTACAGATTTAGGATATGCAGAAGCAGACCCTACTGCCGATGTGGACGGTTTAGATGCCGGACGTAAGATTGCTATCATGGCTTCTATCGCTTTCCATTCCCGCGTAACATTTTCTGATGTTTATATCGAAGGCATTCGAAATATTACAGCAAAGGATATTTTCTATGCAAAAGAATTCAATTCTGTAATTAAGCTTGTCGGTATTGCAAGAAAAGATGAGGACGGCATCGAAGTAAAAGTTCTTCCAATTTTAATCCCACAGGATCATCCTCTGGCAACAGTAAATGATTCCTTTAACGCTGTATTTGTTCACGGAACTGCATCCGATGATACAATGTACTATGGCCGTGGTGCAGGCAAACGTCCGACTGCCAGTGCGGTAACCGGGGATTTATGTACAGTTGCAAGACATATCGTTGAAAAACATTCTAATCTTCATGTCTGCTCCTGCTACAAAGAACTTCCCGTGAAAAATATTCAGGATACTTATTCCCGTTTCTTCCTCCGTCTGCAGGTAGCTGACCGACCAGGTGTTCTTGCGAATATCACAAGCGTATTCGGAACAAGTCAGGTAAGTATCGCCCAGATTATTCAAAAGTCCCGCCAAAATGGCAATGCCGAACTGGTTATTATTACCGATGAAGTAAAAGAACTGTATTTTACCGATGCCTTGAACATTTTGAAAAGACTTTCCATAGTTAACAGTATTTCCAGTCTGATTCGTGTATATTAAGAAGATTTTACGTTCATTTCTCATAAATACCTTGAAATACCCGTTGACAAATCAATCGAAATTATTAAAATAGAATGGTAATACTAATTTTAACCCAAGGAAATAGGAGGACTTATTACTATGCGAAAAACCAAGATTATCTGTACCCTTGGACCATCAACGGATAAAGGTGATGTTTTAGAGAAGTTAATGCTCTCTGGTATGAACGTTGCCCGTCTTAATTTTTCTCATGATACTTACGAGAATCAGAAGAAAAGAATAGATAAAGTAAAAGCTTTACGCACAAAGCATAACCTTCCGGTTGCATGTCTGTTAGATACAAAAGGACCAGAAATTCGTCTTAAAACATTTAAAGACGAAAGAGTTACTCTTGAGATGGGACAGGACTTCTGTCTTACTACAAGAGATGTAGAAGGAACAAAGGATATTGTCAGTGTTACTCACAAAGATTTACACAAAGATATCCATGTTGGTTCCAGCATCTTAATTGATGACGGTCTTGTAGGATTAAAAGTAGTGGCTATCAAGGGGCAGGATATCCACTGTAAAGTAGAGAATGGCGGAACTATTTCTAACCGTAAAGGTGTTAACATCCCTGGTGTTGAACTCTCCATCCCATTCATGAGTGAAAAAGATAAAGAAGACCTTTTATTCGGTATCAAACAGGACGTTGACTTCGTTGCAGCTTCTTTCACAAGAACAGCAGACGATATCAAAGAAATGAAAGCGTTCTTAAAGGCAAACGGTGGCGAAGATATCCGTATCATCGCTAAAATCGAAAACTCTCAGGGTGTTGATAACATCGACTCTATCATCGAGGCCTGCGAAGGTATCATGGTTGCCCGTGGTGACATGGGTGTAGAAATCCCTGAAGAAGAAGTTCCAATCATCCAGAAGATGATTATCAAAAAAGTAATCGCAGCAGGTAAAGTAGTTATCACAGCTACACAGATGCTCGATTCCATGATGAAGAACCCTCGTCCTACTCGTGCCGAGACTACTGACGTAGCTAACGCTATCTACGATGGAACAAGTGCTACTATGCTTTCTGGTGAGACAGCAGCAGGTGCTTATCCTGTAGAAGCTGTTAAGATGATGGCAAGAATCGCTGAACGTACAGAGAAGGAAATCAACTACCGCAAACGTTTCAATGATATGGCTAAATACACTGACCCAGGTATCACAGACGCTATCTGCCATGCTACCTGCAGCACAGCTTACGACCTCGACGCAAAGGCAATCATCACTGTAACTAAGAGTGGTTTCTCTGCAAGAATGATTTCCAAAT
>OLNP01002373.1_pt1 | contig 13796 bp, 9 predicted proteins | sample 1671951 | NCBI WGS metagenome assembly OLNP01 (sample SAMEA3136629, study PRJEB25190) | human gut metagenome | biome: human gut; feature: human-associated habitat; material: faeces | place: Austria | collected 2013
ATAATGTTTTTACACGATTATAGCAAGGATTGCAACCGGCTTTTCGGACTGACCCTGTATTGTCCGAGGCGCCGACATGTGGCCGCAGGCTATGCCATCCACCCGTGGTGCTGCATGTGGTTTGCCGTTGCCGGGCGGTTGGCTTGATGCGCCATGGCCATGCGCCCGGCATCATGGCGGCAATGAATCCGCGGCGTTTCTGAATCATTGCATTGACGTAAGGGCATGCGTTTGGCTGAATTGTGGCAGGTGGCCGGTGAAGTGCGGGCGCAGTTGTCGCTTTGCGCGAAGGCCGTGGCATTGACGCGATACGAGGTCTTGTGCGGTGCTTCAGGGCTGTTGCCGTTTTGCGGCATGCCCACATCCGGGCAGTGAAGTGCCCGGCATGAATTGTCGAAGAAACATTGTTTGATTGTTGGAAAGGTGATATTGGCAATGCCAATATGCAAGCTTTGCTTTTCTTTTGAGCGGTAAACGAGACTCGAACTCGCGACCCTCGGCTTGGGAAGCCAATGCTCTACCAACTGAGCTATTACCGCAACACTATGTAAAACTTAGATATTTGAGCCGACACCCGGACTCGAACCGGGGACCTATTCATTACGAATGAATTGCTCTACCAACTGAGCCATGTCGGCTTCTTGATGCAAGCCTTTGTCTTTTTGCGTGTGCAAAGGTAATGCTTTTTTTTATTCTGGCAAAATATTTGTGTCAAAAAGTTCAATAAAGTTTTTCTTTTAAATATTGCCCCGTTATGCTTTCCTTGCATCCGCTCACCAATTCAGGCGTGCCGGCTACCACGATGTTGCCTCCGCGGTCGCCTCCGTCGGGGCCCATGTCGATGATATAGTCGGCGCATTTTATTACGTCGAGGTTGTGCTCGATTACGATTACGGTGTGCCCGCGGTCAATCAGAGCGTCGAAAGCGCCGAGCAGGCGTTTGATGTCGTGGAAGTGAAGTCCCGTGGTGGGTTCGTCGAATATGAACATCGTGGGCTCCTGTTTTTCCATGCCGATGAAGTAGGCCAGTTTCACTCGCTGGTTTTCTCCTCCCGACAGCGACGATGAGCTTTGGCCCAGCTTGATGTAGCCAAGCCCCACGTCCTCCAACGGCTTGAGGCGCTTTACAATCTGCTTCTGCCCGAAGCTCCCGAAAAACTCTATGGCCTCGGATATTGTCATGTTGAGCACGTCGTCTATGTTCTTTCCTTCATACCTTACGTCGAGTATGTCTTTCTTGAACCTGTGTCCATGGCAGCTCTCGCACTCCAACACAAGGTCGGCCATGAACTGCATCTCCACCGTTATCACTCCGGCGCCCTTGCATTCTTCGCAACGTCCGCCGTCGGCGTTGAATGAGAAATACTGCGAGGTGAAGCCCATTTGCTGCGATAGCGGCTGCTGGGCGAACAGGTCTCTGATGGCGTCGTAGGCCTTGACATAAGTTGCGGGGTTTGAGCGTGTGCTCTTTCCAATGGGGTTCTGGTCTACAAACTCAATGTGCTTGATAGCCTTGATGTCGCCCGTCAGCGAGCTGAAGTCGCCCGGTGCGTCGCAAACATCGCCGAGCGTCCTCTTCATTGCCGGGTACAGAATGCCCTTGATAAGCGACGATTTGCCCGAGCCGCTTACCCCGGTGACCACTGTCATGACGTTGAGCGGTATGGTGGCGTTCACCCCGCGCAGGTTGTTCATGCGTGCACCGTTTATCTTTATGCTCATGTTCCATTTGCGCCTTCCGTGCGGCAGCGGTATCGACTCTTCGCCGCTGATGTATTTTATGGTGTGGCTCAGCGGGTATCTGGCCACGGCATCCTTGTCGATGTGTGTGGCATTGCCGGCGAAGACTATCTCGCCGCCGAGCCTTCCGGCGTCGGGGCCAACGTCGATAAGGTAGTCTGCCGCACGTATTATTTCCTCGTCGTGCTCCACAACTACCACCGTGTTGCCCAAGGCCTGCAGCCGGCGCAGCACCCTGATGAGCCTGTCGGTGTCTCTGCTGTGCAGCCCGATGCTCGGTTCGTCAAGGATGTACAACGAGCCCACGAGGCTGCTGCCCAGCGATGTGGTCAGGTTGATGCGCTGGCTTTCGCCGCCGCTCAGTGTGTTCGACATCCGGTTGAGTGTCAGGTATCCCAGTCCTACGTCGAGCAAAAACTGCAGTCGGTTGTTTATTTCGGCAAGCAGCCTGCTCCCAATCTCCCTGTCATGGTCGCTCAACTGCAGGTTGTCAAACCACTCTTTGAGCCGTGTTATGGGCATTTGCACTATGTCTGATATGCTGCGTCCGCATATCTTGACGTAGTCGGCCTCCTTCTTCAGCCTTGTGCCATGGCATTTCGGGCAGGTGGTCTTGCCCCTGTAACGGCTTTGCAGCACGCGATACTGTATCTTGTATTGGTTTTCCTTGACCATGTTGAAGAAGGCGTCGATGGACACCTGGTCGTGTATGTCCTTGCCATTGTCGCCCGGCAGCCCGTGCCACAGCTGGTCTTTTTGCTGCTGTGTGAGCTTGTAGTAAGGCTCGAATATGGGGAAGTCGCTCTCTGCGGCACGGCGGCAGAACTCGTCTTGCCATATCCTCATCTTATCGCCGTGCCAGCACACCACGCAGCCGTCGTAGACACTGAGCGACGAGTTGGGTATGACCAGTTTCTCGTCGATGCCTATCACCTTGCCGAAACCTTGGCATTCGGGGCATGCCCCGACCGGCGAGTTGAACGAGAACATGTTGTCCGACGGTTCTTCGAAAGTCATCCCGTCGGCTTCAAACTTTGTCGAGAAGTCGTAGCTTATCATCGATGGCAGGAACATGAGCCTGCAACTGCCGTCGCCTTCGTAGAATGCTGTCTCGGCAGAGTCTACCAACCGCGATGTGGCGTCTTTGGAAGAGTCTACCGACAGGCGGTCGATGACGAGGTATATGTCGTCGGCCTTGGCGCCGTTGACGGCCTCGCTCTCCAAGAAGTCCTCTATCCTTGTGAAGTCACCCCGGTAAAACAACCGTGCGTAACCCTGCAGGACATAGGCCTTTAGCTGCTGTTCGACGCTCCGTCCGTCGGAAATCCGCAGCTTGGTCATGACCACAAACTTGGTGCCGGGGGAGAATTGGGCGGTGCATTTTATCACGTCTTCGGTCGAATGCTTCTTCACTTCCACCCCGCTAACGGGCGAAAAGGTATGGCCTATGCGTGCGAACAGCAGCCGGAGGTATTCGTATATCTCCGTTGATGTGCCCACGGTGGAGCGCGGGTTGCGGCTAATCACTTTCTGCTCTATGGCAATGGCGGGCGGTATGCCCTTGATGTAGTCGCACTCGGGCTTGTTCATCCTGCCGAGAAACTGGCGCGCATAGGCCGAGAGGCTTTCCACATACCTGCGTTGCCCTTCGGCGTAGAGGGTGTCGAATGCCAGCGATGACTTGCCCGAGCCGCTCACTCCGGCTATTACTATGAGCTTGTTGCGTGGTATGTTTACGTCAATGTTCTTCAGGTTATTGACGCGGGCGCCTTTTATCTCGATACAATCGTTCATACTCAACTTATGTTTTTAGCAAGCAAAGTTAATCAAAAACGCAGAAAAACACGAATGAATGAATCAAAAAGGATGGTCTGCCTGCCATTTGGGAGCATAGCGCAGCCCGGCTCCGTGCGCCCGGGCCGTTTGGCGGGGTGCAGCCTAAGCCAGTTTTGCCCCGTCCATTATCTTCGGGCAGATGCCCTCGAGTCCGCATTTGTCGCAGTGTGGCTTGCGCGATGTGCAAACGTATCTGCCGTGCAGCAGCAGCCAGTGGTGGGCCAGGGGTATGTCTTCCCGTGGTATGTTTTTCATCAGTGCCTGCTCCACTTTCAATGGTGTGGTGTCGCTTTTAGCCACGAGTCCGAGCCTGTGGCTTACGCGGTAGACATGGGTGTCGACAGCCATTGTCGACTTGCCGAATGCCACCGCCTGGATTACGTTGGCCGTCTTGCGCCCCACGCCGGGCAGGTCGAGCAGAGCGTTCATGTCTTCAGGCACCTCGCCGTTGTGCCGCTCGACGAGCGTACGGGCCAGCCCGGCCAAGTGCTTCGCCTTTGCGTTGGGGTAAGACACGCTGCTTATGTAGTCGAGCAGCTCTTCCGGCTCGGCCGCCGCCATGGCTTTGGCGTCAGGGTAGCGCGCAAACAGCTGCGGGGTGACTTGGTTCACCCGCTTGTCTGTGCATTGTGCGCTGAGCACCACGGCCACAAGCAGTTGGAATATGCTGCCGAATTCAAGTTCGGTGTTGGCTTCCGGCATTTCGTTGCGGAAGAAATCCATCACTTTTTCGTATCTTTCTCTCTTTGTCATTGCGGCACAAAAGTAACATAAATATTTGAGAATACCGATGATTTTCGTTAATTTTGCATTCCGGAACCCTGCACCATCAGTCATGCCCAGGTGGCTTCCCGGCCATGGGGCGGCCGATGGCAGAGGCCGCAGACCGGGCTTTTACATATTAATATGCAACATACAGAATAATGGAAGCAAAGAGAATATTGAGTTTCTTGACAGAACTCATGGCAAACAATAACCGCGAATGGTTTCTGGAACACAAGGCCGAATACGACGACGTGCGCGCGAGCTTTGAGCAGGGCGTAGCCCTCGCCATTGCAAGGATTGCCACCTTCGACCCGTCGGTGGCCCACCTCACGGTGAAAGACGCCACCTACCGCTTTTACCGCGATACCCGTTTCTCCAAGGACAAGTCGCCATACAAGAACCATCTTGGCGCCTACATCGCCGCACATGGCAAGAAGGCGCTTCACGGCGGATATTACATACACCTCGAACCGGGCCACTGCCTGCTGAGCTGTGGCAACAACTGGTTGCCGACAAATGTACTCACTGCCTGCCGCAACGAGATAATGGCCAACACCGACGAGTGGCTCAAGTGTGTCGAGTCGGCCAAGTTCTTGTCGTATTTCGGCGCCGGCGAGGATGCCGGGTGGGACGACAAGCAGGGATTCGGGATGGAGCGTCTCAAGACATGCCCGTCGGGCTTTCCCCGCGACTATGAGCATGTGCGTTACCTGCGCATGAAAGACTATTGCTGCTGGCACTGCGTGGATGACAGTTTTTTTGAGGGTGACGGATGGCTCGACGGGATGGAGCGCATATTCAAGGCCGGAAAGCCGATGATGGACTTCATGAACTCGGTAATAGACGATTACGAATGACGCCTGCCGCTGGCCGCAACCCGTTCAGGGCCGATGCCGTCTGCATGGCCGTGGGCCGGTGATGGTGGGTCAGGGCAATGCTTTGCCCGGTTCCGGCCAGCCTGCCGGGATGAAAGGAAAAGTCCTCGCTGCGGTGCTTTCCGCAAGCGAGGACTTTTTTATTGTGCACCTGCGGCTGCGCCTTGCGTGCCGCCGGGTGGCATGTCGGTATGCTTATTTCTTGTTCAGGGCCATGTCTACGGTCACAGCTACGGCAACGGTGGCACCAACCATCGGGTTGTTGCCCATGCCGAGGAAGCCCATCATCTCAACGTGGGCGGGCACTGACGACGAGCCGGCGAACTGGGCGTCGGAGTGCATGCGGCCCAAGGTGTCGGTCATGCCGTATGAAGCAGGGCCGGCAGCCATGTTGTCCGGGTGCAGTGTGCGGCCCGTGCCGCCACCCGAAGCCACCGAGAAGTAAGGCTTGCCGGCAAGCACGCGCTCCTTCTTGTAGGTTCCGGCAACAGGGTGCTGGAAGCGGGTGGGGTTGGTGGAGTTGCCGGTGATGGAAACGTCGACGTTCTCTTTCCACAGGATGGCAACGCCTTCGCGCACGTCGTCAGCGCCGTAGCACTTCACCTTTGCGCGCGGCCCGTCAGAGTAAGGTATCTCCTGAACCACCTTCAGCTCGCCTGTGTAATAGTCGAACTTGGTCTGTACGTATGTGAATCCGTTGATGCGGCTGATGATCATTGCAGCGTCCTTGCCCAGTCCGTTGAGGATTGTGCGCAGCGGGTTCTTGCGCACCTTGTTGGCCATCTCGGCAATCTTGATGGCTCCCTCGGCAGCGGCGAACGACTCGTGGCCTGCCAGGAAGGCAAAGCACTCGGTCTCCTCGCGGAGCAGGCGGGCTGCCAGGTTGCCGTGGCCGATGCCCACCTTGCGGTCGTCGGCCACCGAACCGGGTATGCAGAAGCTCTGCAGGCCGATGCCGATGGCCTCGGCAGCGTCGGCGGCAGTCTTCACTCCCTTCTTGATGGCGATGGCGGCGCCACAAACGTAAGCCCACTTTGCGTTCTCAAAGCAGATGCCCTGAGTGTCCTCGCATATCTGGTAAGGGTCGATGCCGACGTTCTCGCAAATCTGGTTTGCCTCCTCTATGTCCTTGATGCCATTGGCGTTGAGCGCTGCCAGTACTTGCTTGATGCGGCGCTCCTGGCTCTCGAAACTAACTTTTCTTATCATTGTGTCGGTCCTCCTTGTTATTCTTTACGTGGGTCAATACTCTTAACAATTCCCTGCTCGGCCTTTGTGCGTCCGTAAGAGCCGGTAAACTTCTTCACGGCCTCGTTGGCGTCCATGCCGTTCTTGATGGCTTCCATCATCTTGCCGAGGTGCACATACTCGTAGCCGCACACCTGGTTGTCCTTGTCGAGGAACATCTTGGTGATATATCCCTCTGTCAGCTCAAGGTAGCGTGTGCCTTTGGCCACAGTGCCGTAAAGTGTTCCGGTCTGCGAGCGAAGGCCCTTGCCGAGGTCTTCAAGGCCGGCTCCGATGACGAGTCCGTCCTCTGAGAATGCGCTTTGCGAGCGGCCGTAGACAATCTGCAGGAAAAGCTCGCGCATGGCGGTGTTGATGGCGTCGCACACGAGGTCGGTGTTCAGTGCTTCGAGTATGGTCTTGCCGGGCAGAATCTCTGATGCCATGGCTGCTGAGTGGGTCATGCCGGTGCACCCGATGGTCTCTACGAGGCACTCCTGAATGACACCTTCCTTTATGTTGAGCGACAGCTTGCAGGCTCCCTGCTGGGGAGCGCACCAGCCCACACCGTGAGTATAACCGGAGATGTCCTTAATCTCCTTTGCCTGAATCCACTTTCCCTCTTCCGGGATTGGGGCCGGCCCATGGTTGGGGCCTTTCGCAACAACGCACATGTTGTTGACTTCGTTAGAATAAGTCATATTCTTTTTAATTTTATAAAATGAATAATTAGAGCCTTTTTTCGCTCGCAAAATTACTAAAATCTTTCGAGATATACCTATTATTAGGTATTCTTTTTAACTCTTTAACGCCATTTTTCCATGTCCGTATAATAAACTATGGTGATGGCCGAGCTTGCTTCCGTGGCCCGCTGGCGTGGTGGTGTGGTTGCGCCGGGGGCAGTCGGGGCGGTTGCCTCCGGCGTAGTCCGCAGCTCATGGCGGTGGTAAACAAACGTTACAAAAGCGGCTTTCCGCACCGCCCATGGCGGTTTTGCGTGCCCGTATGGCCTGTTTTGCATGGCCAAACGGCCCGTTCGGGCGTGTTGTCCGGGCCGTTTTGGAATGCCATGTCGCATTGCTGTATAAGTGGTTGTAGTCCAGTGAGTTTTATGGTTTATTCTAAAGTTTGAAAACAATTTGCATTCCGGGCAGCCTGCAGGGGCGCATAGGGCTTGTTGGCACCATGCTCCTGGTGGTTTGTTCTGCGCGAGGGTAATGCCTTTTGTGCGTTGTGTGCTATGGCTCAGCGTATCTGCAACGGGAGTGGGGCAGGCCCGTGCGGACGTGAGCCTTGGCCATTCATGACATGTTGAGCCTGGATGGTGGCGTTTGCGGCCCAAGCGATGCTGTCAGGCAGCAGCGCATTTAGTTTGCAGGTCTTTCCGTACGCCGTGTCGCCCATGCCGTGTCAAGTATGCAGCCATGTGCCCGAAGGCTTCCGAAGCCCCGTAGGGTCAAGGCGTCAACGCCGGAACAAACATCCTGCGGTATGATGGACAAATGGGGTTTAAATATGCATTCTTCTATGACAAATGCGTATAAAACATAGTTTTTTTAGCTCGCCGGATTGCCGTTTCGGAAAAATCATGTAAATTTGTAGCTGATATGAAAGAGGTAGTAATAAGTGATGCGGCATTGCGCGATGCCGCAGCAGAGGGAATGGATGCTTTTCTGCAAGTGTTTGTAGACGGCATCCTCAATGCCGTGGGCGGAGAGCTGACGGCAGACACCATCGCAGAGCTCAACTCCGACCAGCTCACCCTGTTGGCATACCACATGATGCACGGCGAGGTGATGGACGGAGGCTTCGTGCAGCTGATACACAACGGCTATGGCGGATTCATTTTCCAGAATCCGTTTGCCAAGGCCGTCAAGATGTGGGGGCTGCGCGACCTGGCCAAGCTGGTGTACGATGTGCGCATATTATATAACAAATATCATGAAGAGATTGAGGGCGATTGCTCAGACGAAGAGTTCATGGCGCTGTTTGAGCGCTTTGCCGAGTTCGACGATTACGACGACAAGTTCGTAGAGAACGAGGAAGAGTGGACTGCTGCCGTGGCCCATTACGTCGACGAGCACATCGACCGTTTTGCAAGGATAGAATGACGATGAACAAGGAAGAAGAACTGATACGGAAGAAAAGCCCGGTCAACATACGCAACAAAAAGGCTGCATACGAGTATTTTTTCATTGACACATACACGGCCGGAATAGTGCTGACCGGTACAGAGATCAAGTCGATCAGGATGGGAAAGGCCAGCCTGGTCGACACATTCTGCTACATCAACAACGGCGAGATATGGGTGAAAGGCATGAGCGTGAGCCCATACTTCTACGGGTCGTACAACAACCATGACGTAAAGCGCGACCGCAAGCTGTTGCTGAACAAGCGGGAGATACAGAAATTGCAGTCGGCCACGAAGCAGACAGGATATACCATCGTGCCGCTGCTCGTGTTTATCGATGGCAACGGACGCGCAAAGATGGACATCGCCCTGTGCAAGGGCAAGAAAGACTTCGACAAGCGACAGACACTGAAAGAGAAAGAAGACAGGCGCGAGATGGACCGTGCCATAAAACATTATTGAATGCAGCATAATACTTTGGCAGCCGCGGTGGGTAGCCGCGTGCTTGTGCTGGATGGCGCCATGGGCACCATGATACAGCAGTACGGGCTTGCAGAAGCCGACTTCCGCGGAGAGCGCTTTGCCGATTCCGCTGCCTTGCTCAAGGGCAATAATGACATATTGAACATCACCCGCCCCGACATAGTAGGCGACATACACAGGAAATACCTTTCCGCCGGGGCCGACATCATCACAACCAACACCTTCAGCAGCCAGCGCATATCGCAGGCCGACTACGGCCTGGGCCACTGTTGCCGCGAGATGGCGCTCGAAGGCGCGCGCATAGCCCGCAAGGCCGCCGACGAATATTCGGCTGGGGGGCACCCGAGGTTTGTGGCCGGCTCGATAGGGCCAACCAACAAGACCTGCTCGATGAGCCCCGACGTGAGCAACCCGGCAGCCCGCGAACTGACGTTCGACGAGCTGGCCGACGCATATCGTGAGCAGGTTGACGCCATGATAGAGGGTGGGGTAGACGCGCTGCTCATCGAGACCATATTCGACACGCTCAATGCCAAGGCGGCCATTGTGGCCTCGATGGATGTGATGGCGAGCCGTGGCGTTGCCCTGCCCATAATGCTTTCGGTGACGGTGAGCGACCTGGCCGGGCGCACGCTGAGCGGGCAGACGCTCGACGCCTTCCTGGCTAGCATAAGCAATTACCCCATATTCTCGGTTGGACTCAACTGTTCATTCGGGGCGCAGCAAATGAAGCCCTACCTGAGGCAGCTCGCACAGCGTGCGCCATACTACGTGAGTGCATACCCGAATGCCGGACTGCCCAACAGCCTGGGGCTGTACGACGAGACTCCCGAGAGCATGGCTGCACTGGTGGCCGAGTTTGTAGACGAGGGGCTGGTGAACATAATAGGCGGATGCTGCGGCACCACCGAGCAGTTCATCAGGCTCTTCCCGGCACTGGTGGAGGGCAAGACACCGCGCAAGCCTGCGCCGCGGCCCGCCACGATGAGGCTCAGCGGGCTCGACGTTCTCGACGTGTCGCCCGAGGTGCGCTTTGTCAATGTGGGCGAGCGCTGCAACGTGGCCGGTTCGCGCAAGTTTCTGAGGCTCGTCAGCGAGCGCAACTTCGACGAGGCTTTGGCCATTGCGCGCAAGCAGGTGGCCGACGGGGCGCTCGTGATAGACATCAACATGGACGACGGGCTCATCGACGCCCGCTCGTCGATGGTCACCTTCCTCAACATGCTGTCGGCCGAGCCCGACATAGCCCGGGTGCCGGTGATGATTGACTCGTCAGACTGGGAAGTGGTGAAAGCCGGCCTTAAGTGCATGCAGGGCAAGTGCATAGTGAACTCCATATCGCTGAAGGAGGGCGAGGAGACATTTGTCGCCCATGCGCGCGACGTCATGCGGTATGGCGCGGCGGTCGTGGTGATGTGCTTCGACGAGCAAGGGCAGGCCACTACATACGACAGGCGCATAGAAATTGCGGCCCGGGCCTACCGGCTGCTGACCGAGACCGTTGGCATGAACCCGCTCGACATCATATTCGACCCCAACGTGCTGGCAGTGGCCACAGGCATGGAGGAGCACGACAGCTATGCGGCCGACTTCATCAGGGCGGTGGCATGGATACGTGCCAACCTGCCCGGGGCCCACGTGAGCGGCGGCGTTAGCAACTTGTCTTTTTCTTTCCGTGGCAACAATTACATACGCGAGGCCATGCATGCCGTTTTCCTTTACCATGCCATACAAAACGGCATGGACTTCGGCATAGTAAACCCCGCAGCAAAGGTTACGTATGCCGATATACCCGCCGACGAGCTACAGGTGATAGAAGACGTCATACTCAACAGGGGCGAGGGGGCGGCAGACAGGCTCGTCGAGCTGGCCGAGGCCATCAAGGCGCGCCAGGCGTCGGCGCAGTCGGCTCCTGCCGGAGGTGCTGCCGAAGAGCCTCAATGGCGCCATCTGCCGCTGGAAGGGCGTCTGTCGGCAGCCCTTGTCAAGGGCATCAGCGACTATATGGAGCCCGACCTTCACGAGGCACTGCAGGCATATCCGTCGGCCGTGGGCATTATCGAGGGGCCGCTGATGGCCGGCATGGACAAGGTGGGCGAACTCTTCGGCTGCGGCAAGATGTTTCTGCCGCAGGTGGTGAAAGCAGCCCGGACGATGAAGGCCGCCGTGAAAATACTCAATCCCTACATAGAAAGAGAGAAGGCAGGCGGCCACTCTGCCGCGGGCAAGGTGCTGCTGGCCACGGTAAAGGGCGATGTGCACGACATTGGCAAGAACATAGTGAGCGTTATCATGGCCTGCAACAACTACGAGATTGTGGACATGGGGGTCATGGTGCCTGCCGAACAGATTGTCAAGAAGGCCAAGGAAGAGCATGTCGACCTCATCGGGCTTAGCGGACTGATTACCCCGAGCCTCGACGAGATGGTCAACGTGGCCCGCCAACTGGCGGCTGCCGGCGTAGACGTGCCCCTGATGATAGGCGGGGCAACTACGAGCAAGCTCCACGTGGCGCTGAAGGTGGCCCCAGTATATGGCGGCCCGGTGGTGTGGCTCAAAGACGCCTCGCAGAATGTCCTGGTTGCGGGCAGGCTTCTAAGCGCCTCCGAACACGACAGGTTTGTGGGCGAGCTCAACTCAGAGTATGAGGCTCTGCGCCGTGACTACGCCGAGAAGCAGGCCGGCATAGTGCCGTTGGACGAGGCACGTAGCAAGCGCCTCAACCTGTTTGCCGACTGACCGGGCCCATGCCTGCCTGCAGCAAGCGTGGGATAGCCATGCAGCACGTATGGAATGGTTGTGATTAGCGAAATCAATTGAATATTAATGTATTATGATTAAGAATATATTGTTTGACTTGGGTGGGGTAATAATAACCCTTGACCCCAACCAAGCCGTGAGCCGTTTTAAGGAGATAGGGCTCGCCGATGCCGACCGCAGGCTGGACAGCTATACGCAGAGCGGCATATTCGGCGACCTGGAATTGGGAAAAATAAGCGCCGAGGAGTTTCGTGCCGGTCTGAGCGGGCTCATAGGCCATGAGGTGACGGCCGACCAGTGCCTGTATGCCTGGAAGGGTTATTGCAAGGAGGTGCCGCGGCGCAACCTCGACACCTTGCTCCGGCTGAGGGCCGAGGGCTACAGGGAGGTGCTCGTGTCAAACACCAACCCTTACATGATGAGCTGGGCGCTGGGCGACGGGTTCGACGGCATGGGCCATTCCATAGCCCATTACATGGACTCGATGTACATGAGCTATAAATGCGGGGCCATGAAACCCGACGAGGCTTTCTTCCGCCATGTTATTGAGGCCGAGGGTATCGAGCCCGGCGAGACGCTGTTTGTAGACGACGGCCCGCGCAACGTAGAGGCCGCCGCCAGGTTGGGCCTGCACACATTCTGCCCCGAAAACGGCAGCGACTGGACAAAATCCATTTATGAACATCTAAAATATTGAAATGCAGATGAAATGTCTCCTGGCTGTCATTGCCATAGCCATATCGATGTTGCCGGCCAATGTCAGCGCCCAACAGAAAAGAGAGTTCCGCGGTGCGTGGATTCAGTGTGTCAACGGTCAGTTCATCGGCATGTCGACCGATGCCATGAAACGCACGCTCACTTACCAGCTCGACGAGTTGCAGAAAGATGGCGTCAACGCCATAATATTCCAAGTAAGGGCCGAATGCGACGCCCTGTATGCCAGCCGCTATGAGCCTTGGAGCCGGTTTCTGACCGGGGTTCAGGGCAAGGCCCCGTCGCCATATTGGGACCCTCTGGCCTGGATGGTGGAGCAATGCCACAGGCGCGGCATGGAGCTGCACGCATGGATAAACCCGTACAGGGCCAAGACGAAGACCACCACCGACCTGGCATCAAACCACATTGCGGTGAGGCAGCCCGGAAGGGTGTTTGCCTACGACGGGCAGTTCATACTCAATCCGGGCATACCGGAGAACAGAGAGTATATCTGCAAGATTGTCAACGACATAGTGAGACGCTACGACATTGACGGATTGCACATGGACGACTATTTCTATCCTTATCCTGCGCCGGGGGCAACAATACCCGATGACGCTCAGTACAGGATGTATTCCAACGGCATTGCCGATAGGGCCGACTGGCGAAGGTATAACGTCAACCTGTTTGTAAAGCAGCTTTACGACTCGATAAAAAGCGTAAAGCCGTGGGTAAAGTTCGGCGTGTCGCCCTTCGGCATATACAGGAACAAGCGCAGCTCGGCCATAGGAAGCAACACAAACGGGCTTCAGAATTACGACGACTTGTATGCCGACGTGCTGCTCTGGGTGAACAACGGCTGGGTAGACTACTGTGTGCCGCAGCTGTATTGGCAGATTGGGCACCAGGCCGCCGACTACAAGACACTCATAGAGTGGTGGAACCAGTATGCAGGCGGGCGTCCGCTTTATATCGGCGAGGATGTGGAGCGAACTGCCAAATATCCCGATGTCGACAATCCGCGCATAAACCAGATGCCGGCAAAGTATGACCTGCACAGCAAGATGCACAATGTGAGGGGCACGGTGCTGTGGTACGCCAAGGCCGTGGTAGACAATGTGGGCAATTACGGCACCATGCTGAGGAATGTTTACTGGAAGTATCCGGCCCTTCAACCGCAGATGCCGTTCATCGACAAGAAGTCGCCCAACAAGGTGCGAAAGCTCAAGCCCGTGTGGACGGCCGACGGATATATCTTGTTTTGGACAGCACCAAAAGGCAAG
>OLNP01002387.1_pt1 | contig 13737 bp, 10 predicted proteins | sample 1671951 | NCBI WGS metagenome assembly OLNP01 (sample SAMEA3136629, study PRJEB25190) | human gut metagenome | biome: human gut; feature: human-associated habitat; material: faeces | place: Austria | collected 2013
GTCGCCGGCCCCTGCACCGAAACCTCAATACCCCGTATCCTGTAGGGGCGGACGACTCTGTCCGCCCGCAGAATGCACCGGTTCTTTCGAAACTTTTCGGCGAATTCGGATCTTCCAAATGGGCCGAGTAGGCATCGGCCCGTACATACAAGTAGGAAACTGCATTCGTATCCGCCCGAGATTCCCGTTAAAACGAGTGCCCTCCGCCGGGCGGAGCAGAGCCCCGCCCCTACCAGCCCTGTTCGAGTGCCGGTCGTTCTCTGTGTAAATCTGATGTGTGCTGACCTTAAGTTGATGACATTGCCTTGAAAGGGGAGCCTTTTTGTGCGCAAAAAACGCCCCCGGCGTGAGCCGGGGGCGAGGGGTCGATATGCTTAGAACGTCAGGAAGCGGTGGAGCATGACGGCGACCTGAGCGCGGGTGGCGTTGCCCTTTGCGGAGAGGGTCGTCCTGCCGCCGGAGGTGACGCCGGTGATGATGCCGGTGCCGACAGCCCACTGCATTGCCGTGACGGCAAAGGAGCTGACCTGCGCCTGATCGGGATAGCCGCTCAGAGAACCGGTCACGGTCGGACTGCCTTCGTAGCGGTACAGGATAGCCGCGATCTGCTCACGGGTGACATTGCCGTTCGGGTCGAAGGTCGTGGCGGTCGCGCCGTTGACAATGCCCATGTTGGAGGCCCAGAGGACTGCGTTGTAGTAGTACTGGCCCTGCTTGTTGTCGGTGAACTTGTTGGTGATACCGGTAACGGTGGGCTCGCCTGCCGCACGGTAGAGGACCGTGACGAGCATGGCGCGGGTCATCTTGGCGCCCGGCCCGAAGAGCTTCGGGTTCTTGGTGTTGTTGCCCTTGATGATGTCGTTCATGTACATGAAGTCGACCGAGTTGGCCGCCCACTTGTAAGAACCGCTCACGTCGGTGAACTGACTGGAGGCCGTCTGCTGGTTGACCTTGAAGGACAGCGTGCCCTTCGTGCTGCCGTCGATGGTGTAGCTGACCTCGACGCTCTTGCTGTCGGCCAGCGGCAGGATATAGAGGTTATCCAGACTGCCGGAGCCAGAGAAGTAGAACTTCGTGCTGCCGAAATCCTTGCTGGTCAGCGCGGTGCAGCTCTTGATGCTGGTGTAGCTGGAATAGAGCTTGCCGCCGACGATGCGGTCAATGGTGATGTAGGTGCTGCCGGTGGCGTTATCCGGCGTGAGTTCGTTTGCAATGCCCATGGAGCGGAAGGACGCGCCGGTGGAGTTCAGCGTGTGGGTGTCGTTGACATAGACCACAAGCTGGCCGTTCATCTGACCGGACGAGCCGTTTGCCGTGAAGGGGATGGTCACAGTGTACTTCGACGTGGTGCTGCCCGCGATGAAGCAGACGTTTTTCAGCAGGTTCGAGCCGGTCGAGACGCTGTAGGCCTCGCTGCCGACCTTGCCGGAGCTGGTCGTGCTGCCCTTGTACAGTGCGCCGCGGTTATCGGAGTTCGTGCCGAAGGTCACGGTGCTCAGACCGGAGCCGTAGACGCGCTGGAAGTCGCTGACGACCATCTGCTGCTTTTCATTGGCAGAGATATGGTATTCGACCGTGCTTGCGCTGGTCACGACATTGATCGTGCCGGTCGCGATCTGGGCGCTGCCGTCATAGGCGGCGTACCTGATGGTATGCGTGCCGGTGGTTCTCGTCGGACGGTAGACCATCTTGCTGACTTCGCTGGCAGAATACTTGGTCGTCGTGCTGACCGTGCCGGACATGGCGCTCGAGGTATAGAGCGTGCCGTTGGCCGGGGACTCAAAGGTAAAGGTGCTGGGTGTGACCTTCGCGGCGGTCTTGACTGCCGCGGCAAGCTTGCTGCCGTCGAGCTGGACGTAGGTTTCGTTCTCGCCGAGCGTCAGGCTGACAGTGTCCGCCTCGGGGACAGTGACGGTGAACTTCACTTCGGCAGCATACTTTTTCGCGCCGATCGTCGTTTCAGCCTTGATGGTGACCTGACCGCCTGCCTTGGCCGTCGCGGTGATGGAGGGGCTGCTGTTGGTGCTGGTTTTGCTGGAGAGCTTGACGATGTTCTCGTCGCTCGAGGACCATGTGATCGTATAGGTCTTGCCGGTCACATTGGTCAGCTTGCCGCTCACATACTCCTGCGGCGTGCCGGTGATGGTGAACGTCCCGCCGGCTTTTACCGTAGTCGGGTTGAAGACAATGTTGATGTGGTTCTCACCGGTGATGGTGATGATGGCCTTGCGTGTTTCGGCATACTTGCCGTCGTCGGTCGTGACACGGCAGTAGAACACATAGGTTCCGGTACCGGTGATGTACTGCTTGAGATTGGACAGAACCGAACGGTAGTTCGTAGGCTTATCGGTAATTTTGTCTGTCTGAATTGCTTTATCCACACCGCCGGTCGTCTGGTCGCTGTTCATGTACCAGACCACGGATTTGATCTTGCCCGTCGAAACCGACGCTGTCATGGCCAGATCGGCAATGGTGTCCGTGATCTTATAGGCCGCGTTTGCGGGCTGCTCCGAGAAGGAAATGTCGGAGAAGGTCACCTGTCTATCCGTCGTAACGCCTATGCCGTTCGGGTCTTCTCTGTTGTAGAAGAATTCCTTCGTAGCCGTCTTGAGGCCGTTGAGCGTATACTTGAACTTCTTGCCGCCGTTCGTGCCGTTTACGACTTCTGCCGTCTTGACCGGCAGCTCGTAGATCATCACTTCGTCAGCGTAGATGCTGGTCTGAATCTCGACCTTGGCCGATTCCTTTTCGAACATAGCTTTGAGCTCGGTGTCCGTCATCTTGCCGACCGTCTCACCGATGCTCGGCTCTTCGGTGATCTTGTATGCACGACCCTGATAGACCGTAACATTATAGGTTGCGGTAACATTGCCGTCGACCTTCGCGGTGATCGTCGCCGTACCGGCTGCGACCGGCACGATCGTCGCAGTTGCCGAGGTTCCGTCCGAATCGGTCGTGCCCACCTTGGCAACAGCAGGGGCAGAGCTTGTCCACTCAATGCGGGAATAGGCATTTTTCAGATCCGCAGCGCTTGCAAGCAGCGAATCGGGAGCCTTGATGCGCGCAGTAAGTTTCAGCTCGTCACGGATCAACGCAGACTTCACAGCAGGCTTATAATAGCTGTCCTGCAGACCGAAGACCATCGTGCCGTTGTCCAGCAGCGTCTGCAGGCGGGAGGTCTTTCCGTTATAGGACACGCTTTCGTTGTTCATGACCTCGATCGATGTGACAGCCATGCCCTTATTCTTGATGCTGACCGTGCAGACAGCGTAGCTGCCCTCGATCGATGCGGACGGGTTCGTCTGGTCGATCTTCGCGTATGTCAGACCCGCGTTGTAGTCCGCGATGCAGATATAGATCTTTGTTGCGTCGCAGGCCTTGTACGGCTCGACTGTCGCGGAGGTCGTCGAAGCGTTGGGGCGGACATACAGATTGTTATCCTTGGTGTCATACAGATACAGCAGCTTCGGCTGCGCCGTGCCGGAATAGCCGGTCACCTTCGGCTGCAGCGTGGCAGACGTGCCGCCTGCCTCCAGCGACAATACCTGCTGGGCGGTCGGAAGCGTGACCGAGATCGTCGCCGCGCCGCTGACTCTGAAACCGATGGTCTTGGTCGCCGTCGCGGACGTGGACGGCTTCATGCCATCTTTACCCTGATACCAGACCTGCGCCGTCAGCGTTGCGCCGCCGACCTTCTCTGCTTTGACAGTCGCTTCAACCTTATAGGTCGTGTAGTGGCCGACCGTGCTTGCGGTGACCTTCGCGCTGGCAGGAGTAACCGAGATGGCATCGTTATCGCTGGTGAAATGAACTTCGCAGTTTGCCAGATTGCCTGCGGTCACGCCGCTGCTGCCGACCGTGACAGTCGCGGTGAGCGTTCTGGTGTCGCCCTGATTCAGCGCAACCGTGCCGTTGATATTACTGTTGCTGAGCGCCAGCGTAAGGGTATATGCGTCCCGCACATAAACCGTGAAATACTCCGAATAATCACGACCATTTACCTTGCCGGTAGCCGTGATCCGGATGGCCGTCGTGCTGGCCTTTACGCCCTTGATGACTGCCGTTGTGGCGGTGCTGCTTTCAATTTTTGCGACGGTCGAATCGCTGGACGTCCACGTTGCTTCCGTGAACGTGTACGTCGTCGTGAGCGTGATCGTCGAGTCCGGCTCGACGCTGTACGCGTTTGCAGCCAATGCCGCCGGAACCATCGCCAATACCATGGCGAGCACCAGCAGCAGGCTCATAAATCTTCCAAATGTACGCTTCATACCTGCACCTCTTTCAATTTGCGGCCTGTGGCAGCCGCAGATTTTATGTAACCAGTTTACCATAAAAATTAAAAATTGCAACCGATTTTTACGAAAATGTCTGTTTTACCAAGCATTTCAGCCCATTTCGGCCCATGTTGCGAGGTAGACGTAACACCCGCCACAAGATATTGTGGGCCGCGCCGCGTCCGCATCCGCGCTTCTCTTTCCTACACGCAAAAATTCCGCAAGGGTTGCATCCTGCCGAAAATTTTCTGTCCGCAAAAAGCTGCCCTTTTGCAAAGGGGGCTTGACAAGAGCAGTCTAATGCGTTAGACTGCAATTACAGTCTAACGTATTAGACAAGGAGGGAATGCCTATGTCCACCCCGAAGATCTTTGAGAGCGAATACCGGTTCTGCCTGATTTTATGGGAGCATGAGCCGCTGCCCAGCGCGGAGCTGGCGAAGCTGTGCAAAGAAAGGCTCGGCTGGAGCCGGACGACGACGTATACGGTCATCCACCGTCTAGGCGAGCGCGGCATCGTAAAAAACGAAAACGGACTCGTCTCCTCCCTCGTCTCCAAGGACGAGGCGCAGGCGGCAGAGCTGGACGAGCTGGTCGAGAAGACGTTCGAAGGCTCGCTCCCCGCGTTTATCGCGGCGTTCGCGCGCAAGACGAAGCTTTCGCAGGACGAGGTCGACCGGCTGCGCGCCATGATCGACGGCTATGAGGAGAATCGGCCATGACAAATCTTTTTCTCGGCTTTCTCAACCGCAGCCTGTCTGCGGCGGTTCTGATTTTTGCGGTCGTGCTGGTGCGGCTGGCGTTCAAAAAAGCGCCGAAATGGCTGCTGTGCGCCCTGTGGGCGCTGGCGGCGGTGCGGCTTTTGTGCCCGTTCTCGATTGAAAGCGTGCTGAGCCTCATTCCGAGCGCGGAGCCGGTGCAGCCGGAGATCGTGTATTCCGCCGCGCCAGCCATCACGAGCGGCATCCCGGCGGTCGACGCCATTGTAAATCCGCCCTTACAGGCCGCGTTTACACCTGACCCCGCGCAGAGCGCGAACCCGCTGCAAATTCTGACGTGGCTTGCCGCGTGGGTCTGGCTCGGCGGCTGCGCGGTGCTTGTCCTGTACGCGGCCATTTCCGCGCTGCGCCTGCGGCTTCGTGTGCGCACGGCGGTGCGGCTGGAGGGAAACGTGTTCCAGTCGGAATTCGTCCCGTCCCCGTTCATCCTCGGCGTGATTCGGCCAAGAATTTATCTGCCCTTCGGGCTGGAGCCCGGCGCGCAGGACATGGTTCTGGCGCACGAGCGCGCACATTTAAAGCGCGGCGACCAGCTCTGGAAGCCGCTGGGCTTCCTGCTCCTGACGGCATACTGGTTCAACCCCGTCTGCTGGCTGGCGTATGTTTTATTCTGCCGCGATATCGAGGCGGCCTGCGATGAAAAGGTCGTGCGCGAGCTGGGAGAGAGCTGCAAGACGACCTATTCCCGTGCGCTGCTGCAATGCAGCGTCCCGCGCCGGATGATCACGGCCTGCCCGCTGGCCTTCGGCGAGACGGGCGTGAAGGGCCGCATCAAGTCCGTTTTAAATTACAAAAAGCCTGCGTTCTGGGTCGTGCTGGCGGCGGTATTCGTGTCCATCGCCGTGGCCGTGTGCTTCCTGACCGACCCGAAGACGGACGCAGAGCAGCCGGAGGAAGAGCCGCCCGCTTCTTCTACCGCAGACAGCCCCGCAGAGGCAGACAGCACGCCCCCGACAAGCGCGTTCTTTTCCAGTATAGAGGACTACGCCGAATATTATATCGCGCAGGTCATTTTGCCGGAGCCAATCGAATATAAGGTACTGACCGACGGCGGATTTGAGACTGTAACAGATACGGTGCAGGACGCGCAGATGGTGAACCTCGAGCAGCTTGCATCCCTGTCCGGCCTCGACCCGGAGGGAGATTTGCAGCTGTGGAGCTACAAAATTGCGATCGCGCCGAAAAATGCCGACGGGCGCACCTTCATGCTGGGCACTGATACCGGCCTGTCGTATATCGACGGGCAGGAATATCTGGTGGACAACACCCGCTATCTCGTGACCGTCACCTATCGCAGCGAAACGCAGGACTACCGCCTGCTCGGCTGGACAAAGGACACGGATGGCACGGCGCTGGCCGTGTATGAACAGTCCGGCCGCTTGACGGACTATCTGCGCGACATTTACGCCGCGACCCATGGTGCAAATAATATACAGGGCTATTTCTATCCGAGCTTCTATAACGGCATGGACGGCTACGGCAGGGCCGTTCATATTGACGCGTACTTCTCCACCTTCCCGGACGAGGCCGGAGGCTGGGGCGCGTATCTGCCCACGACCGGCTGGGAATACGACGAGCAGGACGACCTCTGGCGCAGCACCTACAGCACCGGCTCGACGTTCGCCGTCCGCTATGTTGAAAAGACGATCACCGAATGCTCCGCCGGTTATACCGCGCGCGGCTGCATCAGCGAGGTAACGCAGCGTGGCGAGACGATCTGCGTCGAGGCGGGCGAGCAGAACGAGATGGTCTATCTCTGCGGCGTAAAAGACGGCTGCTATGAAGTCACGATCCGCTGGCCGCACGGGGAGGATGAAGCCGACAGCTCCGGCTATAACCCATATTTACAGGCACGCTATGAGGGGCAGCTTCTAAAGCAGATGGCCGCGAGCTTTACCGCCTGCGCAGGCGCTTCCGTGACGTTGGGAAGCGCGGACGGATACACGTTCCGGCTCGAAACGGAAACGGCCTCCTGCCCGGAGGGCAGGACTGACTGCACGCTTGCGCACACGAAAACGCAGCTTGTCTGTGAGGAAAACGGGCAGGTGCACCCGCTCGGTGCGCCGCTGCTGGACGGTGCGTGGTGGCTGATCGACATCAACGCGCCAAAGGCCCGCTTCGGCTATCTGGAACAGGATCTGCACACAGGCCGCTTTTCAAGCGGCAGCGACCGGTTCGATCTGACACGCTGGCGCTCTGACGACCGCGTGGAGATGTATACGGACGCATCGCTGTCGGGCGACCCCATCGCGCTTCCCGATGCGGCAGAGACAGACCGTTCTCTGCCGGTGCAGCGCTGTGAGCTTGTGCTTCCGAACGGGGTCTTCCCCGGCATGGATTACGCAGCCGTTCTGCAAAGGGCGGCAGCCTATCAGGGCAGTCCCGTCCGGAAGGGCAAAATGCGCGGGGACAACTTTACGGTCGACGGCGTGAGCTATCAATTTACACAGCACAGCGACGGCACCGTCCGGCTGGATGCATGGTCCTGCGAGGACGAGCTGCTCTACGGCGGGCCGGGAATCGGCTCCTCGCCGGACTTCCTGCGCGGCATTCAGCTCGGCGACAATCTGGACCATGTTCTAGCCGCGCTTCCCGCTGCCGATTGGACGCCGGAGCAGGAGCGGAAACAGTTCCTCTACGGCAGTTCCGGCGACGCGCTCTGCGCGTGGATCTGGTGGGATCATAACGGCTTTTATAAGATCGACATCGACTGCGGGGAGCTTTCCTGCATCATTCGCACCGGCACGGACGGCCTTGTCCGCAGCATCAGCGTCAGCGGCTGAAACGATTGCGCTTGCATTCCGCGCCGCCTGCGGTATAATAAAAGAAAAACCGCAGGAGGAACACCCCTATGATCGCTCTCGCTTGTGACCACGGCGCGCTTGATCTCAAGCACGCCATTATGAAGCATCTCGAACAGCGCGGCCTTGCCTATAAGGACTTCGGCTGCTACACGAAAGACAGCTGTGACTACCCCGACTTTGCGGGCCCGGCGGCGCAGGCCGTCGCCAGCGGCGAATGCGACCGCGGCATTGTCTGCTGCACGACCGGTATCGGCGTGTCCATCACGGCCAACAAGGTCAAGGGCATTCGCTGCGCGCTGCTCGACAACCCCATGTCCGCAAGGCTCACCCGCGAACACAACGACACCAACATGATGGCCCTTGGCGCAGCCGTGACGGGCGAAATGCTGGCCCTTGAGATCGTCGACGTGTGGCTGGACACGGCGTTCTCCGGCGTCGAACGTCACCAGCGGCGTATCGACAAGATGATGGCCTACGAGCATGACTGAGCTTACCCGCCTGCGCGCGCAGATCGAGGCGTTTGCGCCTTATAACGAGCAGGAGGAGGCCGACCGGCGGCAGATGCTGGCTGACATGGACTGCTTCTCCGATCTCCTTACGCGCGAAAACGCTACGGCGCACTTCACCGCCTCCTGCTGGATCGTAAACCCGGACAGGACGAAGGTGCTTATGGCCTATCACAATCTCTATCAGTCCTGGGCCTGGCTCGGCGGACACGCCGACGGGGAAGCCGACCTTCTTTCCGTCGCGCTGCGCGAGGCAAATGAGGAATCCGGCGTGCTGGCCGCGCCCGTCTCCCCGGATATCTTCTCACTCGAAATCCTGCACGTCGCGCCGCACGTCAAGCGTGGAAAATTCGTCTGCGCCCACCTGCATCTGAACGCGACGTATCTGCTGGAGGCCGGCGACAAATCCCCCATCCGCTGCAAGCCGGATGAAAACAGCGCCGTCCGCTGGCTTTCGGTGCAAGATGTTTTATCCTCCGTCTCCGAGCCTGCCATGCGCCCGGTCTATCAGAAGCTCATGGAAAAAGCCGCCCGGCAAACCTGAGCGGCAGGAATCTGCGAAACAGCCTCCCGTTGTCATGCCATGCATGAGAATGGGAGGCTGTATTTTGAAGGAAATGCCGGAGAGAATGCGCCTGCAAACATGAAAAACGCTCCTGCGGCAATCAAGACCGGGGTTCCCGCCGCGGCAGGATTACCGGGACCGCAGGAGCGCAAATACAGCCTTGGACGGTGGACGCTCGGGCGAATCGCCCCTTTCGGCCGGTGTCTCATCAGCTGTATTTATTGTGCCAATGCTCTTTCCGAAACCGATGTGCCCGCTCAAGGCGGATCAAAAGGCCGAAGCCCCCCCGGCAACCACGTCCAAGACGCCCCGTATATCACTGGCTGTGATCTCACTGTACCACAGTTTCCGGGCACTGTCAATCAAATCCAGAAAGAAACCAGCGCAGCAGCCCGTGCCGGGCCGCTGCGCTTATGCTTACAGACTTCCCGGATGGCGCGGGATGTACGTGCCGATGGGGCCGGTCTTCATTTCGCCGTGGTCGACGGCGAGCGTGCCGCGCAGATAGACCTGTGCGATGGAACCCCTGGTCTTGAAGCCCTCATAGGGCGTGTAGCCTGCGGCGGAAAGCTGCGTCTGCGCGGTGATGACCGTGTCAGCCTCAGGATCGTAGACGACGATATCCGCGTCGCTGCCGGGCGCGATCACGCCCTTGCGCGGATATGCGCCATAGAGCCGGGCGGGGTTTTCGGACAGCAGGGCGCACATCTGCTCCTTTGTGATGCGGCCTTCGGCCACGCCTGCGGTATAGAGCAGCTCGCCGCGCGTTTCCACGCCGGGAAGACCGCCGGGGATCTTCGTAAAGTCGCCGCGTCCGGCGTCCTTCTGTTTCAGCGTAAAGCTGCAATGGTCGGTCGAGACGGTCTGAATGCTGCCGTTGGCAAGGGCCTTCCACAAAACCGCCTGATCCTCCTTCTTGCGCATGGGCGGTGCGCAGATATAGCGCGCGGAGGCGGAATAGTCCTCCTGATAATAAACGCTGTCGTCCAGCAGCAGGTAGTGCGGGCACGTCTCGACATAGACCTTCTGGCCGCGCTCACGCGCGTGCATAACTTCGAGCAGCGCCTCCTTCGTGCTCAGATGCACGATCACGATGGGAACGTCCGCGACCTCCGCAATGCGCAGCAGATGGGCCACGGCCTCCGCCTCAAGCGGATTCGGGCGGCACTCGGGATGGGACGACGGGGCCGTCTTCCCTTCCGCCTTGTGCTGCGCGATCAGCGCATCGATCACGCCCGCGTTTTCGCAGTGAACGCCCGCGATGCCGCCGTATTTTTTCAGCTCCAGCAGCGCGGAAAACAGGTCCTGATCGCCGATCATCATGGCGGGATACGTCATGTACATCTTGAACGATGGGATACCGGCGGCAAACATGGCCGGAATTTCATTTTTGATGCCCTCGTTCCAGTCGTCAATGGTCATGTGGAAGCTGTAGTCGCAGCTGGACCGGCCGTCGGCCTTTTTGTGCCAGAGATCAAGCCCGTAGCCCAACGTCTCGCCCTTATTCGGGCAGGCAAAGTCGATGACCATCGTCGTGCCGCCGTGGATGGCGCTGCGCGTGCCGGTGTCAAAGTTGTCGGCGGTCGTGGTGTTGCAGACGTCGAGGTCAAAATGCGTATGCGCGTCGATAAAGCCGGGGAAGAGCAGCTTGCCGCGCACGTCGACGACCTTTGCGCCGTCCACTGCCAGTCCTTCGCCGACAGCAGCGATCTTCTCGCCGTCCACCAGCACATCCGCAACGCGGGAGCCTGCCGCAGAGACGACCGTACCGCCCTTGAGCAACGTTTTCATGATCAAATCATCCTTTCTTGTATCGGAGTATATGTTTCAAAAATCAGCGCACGCCGGTCGAGCCGAAGCCTCCCCGGTCGGTGTCGGAAAGCGTGTCGCACTCTTCAAAGTCGATCGGCGGCTGCACCTCATAGATGCGGAACTGGCAGATGCGGTCGCCCTTTTCGAGCACGGTGTCGCGCGTGGCGTAGACCGGCAGCTTCCATTCATCGTTCGTGCCGCAGTAGCTGTTGTCGATGACGCCGACGGAGTTGGCCTGCAGAATGCCCCAGCGCTTGAACGTGGACGAGCGCGGGGCCGTGCGCGCCTCATACCCCTCCGGCAGCTGCATCGACACGCCCAGCGGGACAAGCGCAAACTCCCCCGCGTGAAGCTCCATGGTCTGTGCGCAGTACAGATCGATCCAATCGCCCTTGCTGGTTTTTTGCAGACGGGGCAGATCGTCGGAAAAATAGTGGATCTTGATCACAGGCATAGACTTCCTCCTACTGCCGCTCGTCCCAGAGGACGACGGCTCCGGTTTTCAGGCTTGCGGGCACGTCGATCAGCCGCTGATTGGACGAGCCGCGGAAGCGCAGGTTCAGATTTTTGAGGCTTGCAACGAACGGCCCGTCAACCAGCACGTCGAGATAGGACAAAAGCTCCTGCGTGACCTCCCACGGGCCGAGCTTTTTTGCCAGAATGTCGCGGTCGAAGAGATAGCCCGTGAACGACCAGATGGATTTTTCGGGATAGGCCGCCTTGATCCTGCGCGAAAGCTCCAGCAGCCCCGGCTGGTTCTCCGGCTCAAACGGTTCGCCGCCGAGATACGTGATGCCCCGGATATAGCCGGGAGCCAGCAGGGCGAGAAGCTTGTCCATCACAGCCTCATCAAACAGCTCGCCGCAGGCAAAGTCCCACGTTTCGGGATTGAAGCAATCCTTGCAGTGGTGGCGGCAGCCGGAGACGAACAGACTGACCCGCACGCCGGGTCCGTTGGCAATATCGCAGTTTTTGATCGCCGCGTAGTTCATTGCAGCACCCTCCCCTTTTCTTTTTTCTATCGTATCATGCCGCCGGGAGGTTTGCAAGCGGGACGCCGTGTTTTTCGGCAGTTTTGCATCTTGCTTCCACCGGCTGGATGTTGTAGAATAGAAAAGCATTTTGTGTAAACGAAGGAGGCGGGCGGATATGAAGTACATCGCGATCTGCGGCACTGTCGGCGCGGGAAAGACGACGCTTTTGCAGCGGCTCACAGCATATTTCGGCCCGCGCGCCGCGTTTCATGAGGAGCGCCCGCAGGACAACCCCTATATCAATGAATACTATTCCGATTCCAAACGCTGGTCGTTTCACTCGCAGGTGAGCTTCCTCTCGCTGTATTTTGACGACGAGAAGTGGCGGCCGGAGGTCGGCGACACCGAGTTTTTCTTCTTTGACCGCGCGTTTCTGGAAAATCTGGTCATCGCGAAATACCGCCTGAACCAGCAGGATCTGACGCAGGACGAATTCGGCATTCTCTGCAAGCTGGCGCACGGCATCGCGTCGCTGATGCCGCCGGTTGACAAGTATCTCTATCTCGACTGCTCCGTCAGCACGATCATCGAGCATATGCGCCAGCGCGGGCGGGAATACGAGGACGATCTCGACCTCATGTATGTGTACGAGCTCAAGGAGCTTTACGACGAATGGGCCAAAACCCTCCCGCCGGAGCGGACGCTGCGCATCAACATGGACGGCGGGGAATACGATCTGAATGAGATCGTGCGGTTTTTGGAGGCGTGAGTATGCAGAAGCAGGATCAGCCTGTTGCGTTTTTTGACTCCGGCCTCGGCGGGATCAGCGTCCTGCGCGAGACGGTGCGGCTGCTGCCGCAGGAAAACTATCTGTACTACGGCGACTCGCTCCACGCGCCCTACGGCGTCAAGAGCGAAGCGCAGATCCAGGCGCTGAGCCTTGCGGCGGCGGAGCATCTGGTAAGCGCCGGAGCCAAGGCCATCGTCGTGGCCTGCAACACGGCGACATCCGCCGCCATCGGCTTGCTGCGGCAAGTCTACCCGGACATTCCCGTGATCGGAACGGAGCCTGCGCTCAAGCCCGCCGTAGAAAAATACCCCGGCGGCAGGATTCTGGTCATGGCCACGCCCATGACCATCAAGCAGGAGAAATTTCAGGCGCTCAAGCACCAGTTTGACGACCGCGCGCAGATCATCGGCCTGCCGTGCGAGGGGCTGATGGAGTTTGTCGAGCGCGGGGAGCTGCGCGGGAGCGCCGTGGAGGCGTATCTGACCGAAAAGCTCGCGCCGTATCTGCGCGAGCCGGTCGACGGGATCGTGCTGGGCTGCACACACTATCCGTTCCTGACGGGCGCGATCCGCAGGATCGTCGGGCCGGGGCCGGAGATCATGGACGGCAGCCACGGCGTCGCGATGCAGCTCGAACGGAAGCTCGCGCAAAGCGGTATGCTGCGCCAATGCGGCGAACCGGGAACGGCGGTTTTTGAAAATTCCCTCGACGAGCCGGAGATCCTCGCCCTCAGCCGGGCACTGTTCCGGTACCGGGATGAATAAAAGCACACGCGGCGTCTGAATGTTCGGACGCCGCGGTTTTTATGTCGGTGCAACTATGAGGTTCAAGCATTCCCGGCGAACCCAGCGGAGCGGTTCGACGGGAAAGAGGAGGAAACGTGCTCAGAGGATAAGAGGCTCCGCGCATAGCGGGGACTCGTTCCGTCGAGGCCGGTTCCGACGAGCCTCCGGCGGCCATATCTTTTCTCTCGCAAGAGAAAAGATATGGAAGAAAAGAGTGCTTGGACGCGTTTGGTGCCTGCTGCGGGTACGTTTCAGGCAAGCCCTGATTTTTAGCCGCTGCGAACACACATATTCACCCTACGGGCGCTATGGTACGCGCCGCCTGTTACGGGACGCCAGATTTGTGAGCAGCTGCCCTTGAATGGCTGCGGTAAAAACGCTCTGCATTTGAAATTTGCCGGGCAGTACGGATTCGCCGGAAGACTTTCGTACCTCACCATAAACCCGCG
>OLNP01002391.1_pt1 | contig 13724 bp, 17 predicted proteins | sample 1671951 | NCBI WGS metagenome assembly OLNP01 (sample SAMEA3136629, study PRJEB25190) | human gut metagenome | biome: human gut; feature: human-associated habitat; material: faeces | place: Austria | collected 2013
AATTGTAAAGGATGCAGGTATTGCTAGGGGAGCATTTTATAAATATTTTGGAGATCTAAAAGATGCGTATGGTTATCTTTATAGTTTAGCAATGAAAGAGGTCCATATGGGACCTCCAACAAGGCTAAAAGAATTTGATCCAGAATTTTTTTATAAGATGACTGTTGATTTTATTAATCAGACAGAAAATAGTATTTATTTTGATCTGAAAAGCCTGATTAAACTGCATCTTAGTCAAAATCAGGCTTTTATCGGAGAAGATGAGAAGCAAAAAGATGCTTTTCTAAATTTAAACTCTCAAGTTTGGGCTGCGATGGTTTTAACTCATGAAGCAATCGATCTAGCCTTGTTTGATAAAAAGAATAAAGCTAAGATCCTTAAACGTTACCATGAAAGTTTATGTTTGTTGCAAAGAAAGTAGGCAAAAATGTTTTTAGCTCTAAAAGAAATAAAATACGAAAAATTGCGTTATGGCTTAATTACTTTAATGATTTTTTTGATTTCATATTTAATTTTTATGCTTTCATCGCTAGCAGTTGGCTTAGCTTCGCAAAATACGCAGGCCGTCAATAGTTGGCAAACACAATCGGTTGTGTTGAATGATAATGCTAATGTAAGTTTGAGTCAGTCGCTTCTTACTAAGTCAGACTTGAAAGATTTTAAAAAGACTAATAATGATAGCTTCATTGGCTTAGTACCTATTGTGGTTAAAGAAAAGAAACATCAGACGATTTCTGCTCAATTTATCGGTTTAAAGAAAGACGAATACATATATAAAGATCTAGACCTTGTTTCTGGTCGAAAAGCTAAGCATAATGATGAAATAGCTGTTGATCAAATTCTTTGGGATCGTGGTTATCGCTTGGGTGATAAAGTTACATTAAATGGGAGTGATCAAAAGTATAAAATTGTTGGTTTCTTAAAGAATGCCAAAATTAATATTGCTCCAATTGCTTATGGTACGATGGCAACTTGGAGAAAATTACGCCCAATGGCCCCAAATGTTGAAGCTTCTGGAATTATTTCTAAAAAGAACTTAGATTTCAAAGCTAAAAATGTTAAATCTTATGATAAGCAAACCTTTATTAATAAGTTGCCTGGCTATACTGCTCAAAATTCAACTTTTGAATTAATGATTGGTTTCTTATTCGTAATTTCATTAATTATTATTGCGGTATTTTTATACATTTTAACAATGCAAAAGATGCCAAATTACGCAGTTTTAAGAGCACAAGGGATTCCAAGTAAGACTTTAATTGGCGCAACGTTAAGTCAATCGCTTATTTTGGTGATTTTAGGTACGGTTTTAGCATATATTTTGATGCTTATTACAGTTAGCGTGATGCCTGCTACTGTGCCAATTAATTTTGCACCATGGATTATGATCTCGACTTTTGCTGGGATGATTTTAATGGGAATAATCGGTGGTTTGATTCCAATTAAATCAATTCTTAAAGTTGACCCTTCAAAGGCTGTTTAAGGAAGGAAAAGTTCTATATGTCAGTAATTGAATTAAAAAATATCAGTAAGTCATACGGTCAAGGAAGTGCCAAGGTCAACGCTCTTAAAGACGTGAATTTTGAAGCTAAAAAGGGAGAAGTTGTTCTGATTGAAGGTCCTTCTGGAGCTGGTAAGAGTACTTTTTTAACAATTGCGGGAGCACTGCAGAAACCTACTTCTGGTGAGGTTTTTATTGGTGAAAAAAATGTTACTAATTATTCACCTAAACAAGCCGATGCTTTAAGATTGGATAAAATAGGCTTTGTACTTCAGGCTTATAATTTAGTGCCATATTTGACTGTTAAAGAGCAGTTTATTTTAGTAGATAAAGTTAAAAAGAGTGGCAATATGAGCCAAGAAGGATTAGATAATTTATTAAATGAATTAGGAATTATGCAGTTAATAAATAAATATCCTAAAGAATTATCTGGTGGCCAGCAGCAGAGAGTTGCAATCGCCAGAGCTCTGTATGCAGATCCAGCAATTATTCTAGCTGATGAGCCTACAGCTTCATTAGATAGTGAAAAAGTGGAAGAAGTTGGAAAATTATTTAAGAGCCTAGCTAAACAAAAAGAAAAGGCAATTATTTTAGTTACTCATGATTTAAGACTCAATAAGTATTCTGATAAAATCTATGAAATGTTAGATGGACGTTTGAGTTTGAAAAAAGGTTAAAGAAATACGCAGGTATCAATTTGTACCTGCGTATTTTGTTATCTCTTTTATTACAAATTAGGATCAATTTTAAACCGTAAAGGTGAGTCTGCAGTTTGAGCAGTAATAAGTTTAGCAATTAATTTTTGATAATTTTTAATTGCTACGTTAGCTAGTTTTTTGTTTGCTTCGTTCACTAGATCAAGTTGTTTAATGGCGTCTTTTTCTTGAGCTAATTTCTGATCATATTCAACCCGTAATTTGTTCAAGGATAAATTGGTTGCTTTTTGTGTATTAACTAAATCAGACGCATATTTACTCCAATTTCGATCAACTAAGACACTAGCTGTTTTAAATACCCAGTAGGCAGAATTAGTCGTAAATTCTTCTTTGCCATATTTAAACATCGTAGGTACCTTAGTTCCTTGAGGATAGAAAGGAATATAAACGCTTTGAGCGGCTATTCCCATTGCTAGCCAATGTACCATATTATTTTCTCTGAGCTGTAATAAGTGTGATTCTTGAGTAGTGGCTACAGCGATTGGTCGATAAGCGGGCTGTCCTTCATTTTTAGAATTAGTTAAATCATATTTTGTACCATTGAAGTGGTCGCTTAAGACGCGTTGTGCTTCTTGAATTGATACAGGATGATCGGGTTTTCTAATAAATGGCAAATCAAAGCTTTCTGGATTTTGCACTACAGATGGAGTTAGAAGTTTTTGCCCACTCCAAACACGAGGCGTGTTGTAAGTTAAGTCAGAATCATCATGCGTACCAAAAATAAGTCTAAAATTAAATGGTCTGTTTTTGGGCCAAAGATTATTTTGATAAACAAAATCTTGGATTCCAGGAGAAGCAATAAAATTCTTTTTATCATTAAAATCAATTACTTGAATTGCTAATTGATTAGCAACTACTGCGTAAGAATCATCTGGGATGCGCTGGGCAACATAGTGATGTCCAGAGCCGATTTCCATATACCAAGCTTCATTTTTGTCTGCGAATAAAATCCCATCTGCTTCGGCAGCTCCATGTTCTTGGACAATTTTACCTAAACGTTCTACTCCTTCTCGAGCCGATTTAATGAAAGGCAAAACAACTGTTACCATTGCTTCTTCTAGGATGCCCTTTTCTTCATCAAATGGATCAACAGCCATGACACGATCATTAGCATAAGCACTTTCTGTAGCACTCATTGCAACATGATATTCATTGATACCATCTTCTTCGAATACACCATATTTATTTGTCCATTCAGGGGTAGAAGAATAAGAAAAACATTCGTTAGGTAGTGTTATTTGAAATTTATTATCTTTTGATTTAAAAATGTTATTTTTCTTTATTTGATGTTGGTTAAATGCAAGATGCTTTGGCCAAGCAGTTTTAGCATCTTCATTACGGCCAATAATTACGCTGCCATCGACAGTAGCTTTTTTACCAATTAAAATCGATGTACAAGAAGAACGTCCAACAGGAGATATCATAGGTTTCACACTTTCTATTGATATAATATAATCTATATTGTATAACGTATAAAACTTAAAAATAAGTGAGGGCATTAAAATGGCAGAATTACCAGAAGATAAAAAAATTATTCTTACAACTGATTACAAAGATAATACCATTAATATGGAATTTTCTGACAATTTAGTTGATAATCGTGAAAAAGGATATATTCTTTCAGCCGCATTTTTTGCATTTGCTGCGAATGAAGGCCTAGATAAACAACAAGTTATTGAAATGGTCAATTCCCATTATGATCAATTTACTGGGGATGATGATTCAAGTTTATTCAAAAGATTATAGAAATTGAGATAAAATTCTCCACATTTTCATTTTTTTGTTATAATATAGTCACGGAGAAAATAACAGATGTTAGGCAATCTTTGTTATTTTTAGATGATCTCTATGTGTTGATGTTGATAATATAATTAAGTGAGGTAATTAAAGTGGCTAGAAAAAAGGAAATAGACAAGCAAAGAATTCTCGATGCTGCTTATAAATTAGCAGTTCGTGGTGGAATTGAAAGTTTAACTGCAAGAAACATTGCTAAGGCAGTTAACTGCTCAACCCAACCAATTTATCTTGAATTTGAAAATATGCAGGATTTACGTAATCAAGTTCTAGCAAGAATTTCTGATGAATTGAAGTCTAACACTCTTCAACAGAACTTTACAGGTGAACCATTGATCGATTTAGATCTTTCATACTTGTACTTTGCTAAAGAACATGTTGATTTATTTAGAGCAATGTTTGTAGATGGTAAGTTTGGCAACCAAATGATTGTTGATACTTTGATGGGACTTGGAATTGAAAAATTCAAGCAACAATTTGATGCAGAACAATATTCTGATGAAAGACTCAAGCATATTATTGTTGCCAACTGGATTGCTGCTACTGGATTAGCAACTTTACTCATTAACAAGATGGCAAACTTTACGCAAGCTCAAATGATTAGTGTTTTGAAGGCACAAATTCATGATGCTATGCTAAATGACCGTCTTACTAATGTAGAAGAAAATCCATTATTTGCTGCAGACACTGATGCTTCTCTTGAAGAACGTCTAGGCTAATTTTATAAATTAATTAAACACCGCTTTCAAGTGAAAGTGGTTTTTTTTTGTTAAAATTAAAATATAGCTTTCAAAATTGTAAAATTAAAACGTATAATTTAAGGGAAAGACAGTTAAGAGAAAGGTGACGTAGAAATGAAGCTCTTTGCAATTGTGGGTAGCAACGCAGATCATTCTTATAATCGAGATTTGCTAAAATTTATTAAAAAGCATTTTACTGGCAGATATGACATTGAATTAGGAGAAGTTAGAGATCTCCCAATGTTTAAAGAGGGAGTTGAAGAACCTGCTGAAGTGGCTAGTTTTGCTAAGAAAGTAACTGAAGCTGATGCAGTCTTAATCTCTACGCCAGAGCAACAACACTCAGTTCCTTCATCTTTGAAGAGTGCTTTAGAATGGCTTTCATCAGCTGAGCATCCTTTTAAGGATAAACCAGTGGTTATTGTAGGAACTTCAGTTTTACCACAAGGTTCTGCTCGGGGACAAAGTCATTTAAAGATGGTACTTTCTTCTCCAGGCTTTAGCGCTAAAGTGTTTAATGGAGATGAATTTATGATGGGAACTGCTCCAGAGCAATTTGATGAAAATGGCGATTTACCAGATGGAACTGTTAAGTTTTTAGACCATTTCTTTGATGAATTCGACGTTTTCTATTCTGAAGTAGGTAACTGCAAGTAGGGAGGTAGAACATGAAATTATTAGCAATTGTTGGTACGAATGCAGATTTTTCATATAACAGATTTTTGGAACAATTTATGGCTAAACGCTATCAAGATCAAGCTGAAATTGAAGTATATGAGATTGCTGATCTACCTCGGTTCAAAAAAGAAGCACAACCAGATAGCAAGGTTGAAGAATTCAAAAATAAAATTCGTGAAGCTGATGGTGTGATTTTTGCTACACCAGAATATGACCATGGAATTCCATCTTCATTAAAGAGTGCAATGGAATGGACTGGTAGTCATGCTCAAGGAAATGCAGACGTGATGAAAATGAAGCCAGCTATGGTTTTGGGTGCATCTTATGGTATTCAAGGAGCTTCAAGAGCACAAGAAGAAATGCGTGAAATTTTACTTTCACCTGATCAAGGTGCCAATGTTTTGCCAGGAAATGAAGTTTTAATTGGTCATGCTGCAGATAAGTTTGATAAAAATACTGGAGATTTATTAGACCAAGAAACAATCCATGCGATTGATTTGGCATTCAACAACTTTGTCAAATTTGTTGAACAAGCTAAAAAATAAGTAAAGTCTTATTTTTGCATTGTCAAAAAGAACTAGATAGATATTTTCTATCTAGCTTTTTTTGTCATTAAAGTTTATCATTTTAATGAAAGAAAGCATTTTCACAAAGCTTAGAAAAGAGAGATTGAGATGCTCGGTTTTTCAGTTTACTTGGATAAAGATTTAACAGCAGATGACCATAATTATTTGCTGGGAATGAGAAACGCTGGTTTTAACGAGGTATTTACTTCGTTGACTGGGTTAAATGATGAAGCAGAAACAATTTTAAAGAGATTAAATCAGTTAACTAGCTGGTGCAAGGATCTAGAATTAAAGGTTATGGCTGATGTGTCGCAAGATGATTTACATTATTTAGGCTATGATTTAGCCGATGTAGAAAAATTAAAGACACTTAACGTTACAGGCTTAAGAATTAATGATCAAGTATTGATGCGGTTTGTATCTAAATTATCTAAATCTATGTGGGTATCTTTAAATGCAATTTATTTACAGCCAGAAGATATTACCCATTTGAAAGAAGAAGCAGCTAACTTTGATCATATTAGGGCTTTATTTGATTTCTATTCTCAAGCAGAAACTGGAATGGATGAAAGTTGGTTTAAGAAGAAAAATCAATGGTTACGTAAATGTAATTTAGAAACTGCGGCTTTTATTTCAGGAGATGGCGTTAAGAGAGGTCCATTTTTTGCTGGAGAAACTACACTTGAATCTCAACGAGGTGTTTACCCATTAGCTGCGGCTCTTAACTTGAAAGACTTAGCTTGCAGTAATGTTATTGTGGGCGATCGTCTAACTAGCGAAACGATCAAGTCTTTTGCGCGTTACACTAAAGAACATGCAATTACGCTTCACGTAGTAGATGAAGAAGGTTCATTGCTTGAAGAAAATCACTGGCACAATTATTTGTATCTCGCTCAAGATATCGTTAGACTACATTGTGAAGGAAAATTACCCGAACTTGAAGCTCAAGAATTGCCTTTAGACCGTCCTACTGGAACGATTAGTATTAATAGTAATGGCTTAAACAGTGATGAAGTTCATATTACTAAGCGTAACTTGCCAGCTGATAAAGAAGTAAGAATAGTTGGTAAGGTCTGTGCTAGTGAGTGTAGTTTGCTTTCGCATATTGAGCCAGGACAAAAAGTTGTTTTTAAAAAATTAGAAAAGTAGGGATTACAAAATGATTAGGCCAAACGTTTTACCACTAGAGCATGTGCCTAATGCACGTGATTTAGGAGGCTATGTAGGTTTTGATGGCCGTAAAATTAAAATGCACCGTCTTCTTAGAACTGGTAAATTATGTCAAATGACCAAGGAAGATGAAACTTTTTTACTTAATTATGGCTTAACTAAAATTATTGATTTGCGTTCACCTAAGGAAATTCAAATTACTCCTGATGTTATACCGGCAGGAATAGAGCATATTGATAATCCAATTCATGGCAATCAAAGTGCAGAAACAGATCAAAAGATAGCACAATTGAAGAAAACATATACTAAAGATCAATATGCTGGCTTTAAAACGATGTGTCATCAGTATTATTCTTCTGTTAGTCAAGAATACTCGCAAAAAGCATTTAGAAATCTACTGAATATCTTCGCTAATACTAAAGATGGTGCGATTATTTTTCATTGTTCTGAAGGAAAAGATCGTACGGGGCTAGCTACAGTTTTAATTTTGTATCTTTTAGGCGTTGATATGGAAACTATCAGACAAGACTATTTATTTTCAAACCTAATGCTTGGCAAATATCAGGCTATGATGAATCAAAAGATAGTTGACGAAGGCGGCGGTGTAGTTTTACGTGCTAATGTTAGAAGCTTAGCAAGTGTCGCAAATGAATATTTGGATACAGCTCTTTTATTAATTGATGAAAAGTATAACGGCCTTGATAACTATATTAAAAATATTTTGAAGATTGATGATGAGTTGATTCAAAGCTTAAGAGAGTTGTATTTAGAGCCAAAGAGGGCATCAAAATGATAGAGAATTATGCTTCAACTCCAATTTCAAAAGTTGGTCGTGGCTTAGGCACGGTTATTACTTTACAGATCTATGGCGATCAAAACGAAAAAATCTTAAATCAGAGCTTTGATTTAATTGCGGGATATGAGGATAGCTTAACTGTAAATCGTGATCATTCTGAAGTGATGGATGTTAATCATGCTGCAGGTCTTCATCCTGTTCAAGTTTCAGCAAGCACATATAATCTAATTAAGCTAGCAGTTTATGAAAGTAAGCAAAACTTCGGTTTCAATGCACTTATTGGACCAGTTGTAAAACTCTGGCATATTGGCTTTAAAGGAGCACATGTCCCTACTGATGCACAAATCAAAGCGAAGATGAGCTTAACTGATCCTGATGATGTTGTTTTAGACGATGCTAACCAAACTGTTTTCCTAACTAAAAAAGGGATGGAACTTGATTTAGGAGGCATTGCTAAAGGCTATATTGCAGATAGAATTAGAGATCTTTGGCGTGCATATGATGTGCGAGCTGGGATTATCAATTTAGGCGGCAATGTTTTATTTGTAAATAGTTCTCCAAAAAGAGTAAGTGGCGAATGGATTTTAGGTGTTCAAGATCCAAAAAAGAAACGTGGGGATAACCTTACCACTGCCACAGTTCACGAATGCTCAGCTGTAACTAGTGGGACATATGAACGCTTTTTAGAAATTAATGGAAAGAAATACCATCACATTATTGATCCTAAGACTGGATATCCAGTTCAGACTCATGTAGCGGGCGTTACCCTGTTTACTCGGGATTCAGTTCAAGCAGAGATTGAATGTAAACGACTATTTTTTGCTGGTGGATCGATTCCAGGATGGAAAAATGATAAGGCCGGTCGCTATGGTGCAATATTTGTGTACGATGATGATTCAATTGAAAGAATTGGCGTATAAAAAAGATTCGGAAATTTCCGAATCTTTTTTTGGTGAAATATTAACCTACGGTTCGACTAATACCAAAGATTGTCTTAAAGACCCCATTAGATAAGCCTGGAGTATTATAAATAATTACTCGTAAAATTGGTGAGTCGACTGTTTGTTGGATAAACCAAGGATTTTGAAAAGCTTGGCACATGGATAAGGCAACGTAAACTAAGAAGTAAGCTGCAATGAAAGAAACAATTGCTCCTAGGACATTGTCTAACAAATTACTAAGACCCTTATTAGTGCGATCTCGCTTAGGAAGCCAGCCCTTGAATATTTTTAAAATCATCTTGCCGATGAACCAAATTACGAAGAAAGCTAAGAATCGATAACCAATTAATTCAAGACTAACATTACCAGTCGTTGGAACTAGATTACCTGAAAATTGTTGGTAGAACCAATTTCCTAAACTGTTTTGACCTAAAATTGCAGCAGCAAAGACAATTGCTCCAAAAATCATATTAATAACACGTTGAGCAAATCCCAGCTGGTATCCTTTGTAGGTTTGGTAGCCGAGATAAAGAATCACAATAAGCGTAACAATCATGAATTTAACCCCTTTTGCTAATCATTATAGCCTATAGATATTGATTTAAATACATATTTTTTCAGACTTAGTTGTTTTTTGACGATTCTTAAAAAATACTACATAATTAAATACGTTAGTTTATGATGATGATAGTATTGTTAACCGACTTTAATTGCGGTAAATTAGGAGTGTGAAACTAGGTTTCACGGGTGAAAAATGAATCCAGAAATTTTTGCAGAAGAACTCGCAAATCACGGCTTTAAGCTTAGCAATAAGCAAAAAGAACAGTTTGCGACATACTATAACAAATTAATTGAATTTAATAAAAAGGTCAATCTTACTAGAATTACTGATAAAAACGAAGTTTACTTAAAACATTTCTTTGATAGCATTACACCTCTTTTAGAGTTTGCAGACTTATTTAAAGGTGAGAAGAGTTTATGTGATGTGGGTGCTGGAGCAGGATTTCCTTCTTTACCAATTAAAATTTTGTGTCCAGACTTAAGTATTACGATTGTTGATTCTTTAGGTAAACGATTAAAGTTTTTAGATGAACTCATAAATGATTTAAGTTTAGATAAAGTTACTTTAGTTCATAGTCGTGCAGAGGATGCTGGACAAAACAAAAATTTACGAGAAAAGTTTGATTTGGTTACTGGACGTGCAGTGGCAAGAATGAGTGTTTTGAGCGAGTATTGTCTACCTTTAGCTAAGGTTGATGGGTATTTGGTTGCCCTTAAGGGACCTAAAGCACAGGATGAGTTGGTTGAAGCCAAAAATGCAATTGAAGTATTGGGCGGAAGAGTTGAAGAAGTAAAAGAATTAACGCTTCCCGATACAGATGATGAACGTACCTTGATTGTTGTTAAAAAGGTAAAAGCTACGCCAAAGAAGTATCCACGTCAGGCTGGCACACCGAATAAAAAACCACTTTAAATTTAATTGGAGGATTTAGATTATGGCATTTTCATTATTTGGCAATCGTCAAAAAAAGATTCCTGAAAGTAAGCAAGTTCAAGAAATTGAACTAGATAAAATTATGCCTAACCGCTATCAGCCACGCCATACTTTTAGCGATGAATCAATTGAAGAATTAGCTACTACTTTGAAAGAGCAAGGACTACTTCAACCTATTATTTTGCGTAAGCCAGCTGATGGTCCTGAGGGCGAATACGAAATTATTGCAGGTGAGCGACGCTTTCGTGCAGCTCAATCACTGAAGTGGGCTAAAATTCCAGCTATTGTTGAGAATATGGATGATGAAAAAGCCGCTTCTTTGGCATTAGTTGAAAACTTACAACGTGAGAACCTTAATCCAATTGATGAAGCACAAGCTTATGTTCAATTGATGAAAGTTAATAACTTAACTCAAACTGAATTAGCAGATCAGATGGGAAAGACCCAATCATACATTGCTAATAAGATTAGATTGCTTAAATTAACTCCTAAAGTACAAGGCTTTTTAATTGATAAGAAGATTTCTCAACGTCATGGTCGTGCACTTTTAGCTTTGAATGAAGAAGACCAAGATACGGCTGTTAGCGAAATTATTAAAAATGGTCTGACTGTAAAAGAAACTGAAGAGATGGTAAAAGATCTCGATGGCTACTTTGAAACACAGAAGCAGGCCAAAGAAGAAGAGCTTGAAGAGAATAAACCTGAAAAAGAAAAAAAGCCTAAGAAAAAAGTTCAAGTTCGAACAGCTAATGACTTTAAAGTACAAATTAACACCATTAAAAAAGCAATTAAAATGGCAAAAGATTCGGGAATGACCGTAAAGTATAAAGAAGATAAAAAGGGAGATTCCTATAAAATTACTATTGAATTGCTTAAAAAGTAAGCAAAGGGGTAAATATGGTTCAAATTATTTCGGTTGCTAATCAAAAAGGCGGCGTTGGTAAAACAACGACGACAATTAATTTAGGTGCCAGTATTGCAAATCATGGTTATAAAGTTTTAATTGTTGATATTGATCCTCAAGGAAATGCGACGTCTGGTTTAGGTATTGAAAAATCAACTGTAGATAAGGATATCTATAATGTTTTAATTGATGAAATTCCCCTATCTGAGACAATTCATCATACTGAAATTAAAAATCTAGATGCAGTTCCTGCTACAATTCAATTAGCTGGTGCTGAGATGGAATTAACATCGATGATGGCACGTGAAACTAGATTGAAACAAGGAATTGATGAAGTTAGTCATGAGTATGACTTTATCTTAATTGATTGTCCACCGTCTTTAGGTCAGCTTTCAATTAATGCCTTCACTGCTTCAGATTCTATCTTAATCCCAGTACAAAGCGAATATTATGCAATGGAAGGGTTAAGTCAATTACTAAATACGATTCGTTTAGTTCAAAAGCACTTTAATAAAAACTTGGGCGTAGAAGGAGTTCTGTTAACTATGTTAGATGCAAGGACGAATTTGGGCGCTGAAGTTGTTAAGGAAGTTCAATCTTACTTTAATAAAAAAGTGTATAAGACAATTATTCCGAGAATTACCAAATTGGCTGAAGCACCAAGTTATGGTAAGCCAATTACAGAATATGCTCCAAAATCTCGGGGTTCGCAAGTGTATGATTCCTTAGCAAAAGAGGTGTTGAAAGCTCATGGTAAGAAACTCTAAAGAACCAAAAAAGCGTGGGCTAGGGCGCGGATTAGAAGCCTTATTTGATGAAAGCCCGCAAGTGCAAGAAACTGAAGAAATTACGGAAATTCCTTTAGATGAAATTAGGCCTAATCCTTACCAACCAAGAAAAACTTTTGATAACAAGAGCCTAAAAGAACTGTCTGAATCAATTAAGGAAAATGGTGTTTTTCAGCCAATCATCATTCGTAAATCCGTTAATGGTTATGAAATCATTGCCGGGGAACGTCGTTTTCGTGCTTCTAAGTTAGCTAAAAAAGAAACAATTCCAGCTATCATTCGTAAATTTGATGAAGCGCAAATGATGGAAGTTGCAGTTCTAGAAAACTTGCAACGTGAAGATTTGACGCCACTAGAAGAAGCACAAGCATATGAAATGCTGCAAAAAAATCTAGGCTTGACGCAGGCTGAAGTTTCTAAAAGATTAGGAAAATCTCGCCCTTATATTGCTAACTATCTTCGCTTGCTTACCTTGCCACAAAAGACTAAGCGTCTTCTTCAAAGAGGAGAATTATCCATGGGTCAAGCAAGAACATTGCTTGGTTTAAAAGATAAAGATGGAATCAGTGAAGGGCGAAAGTACGTGGTATTAAAGGAAGAACTGAGGGCGAATGACTGGAAGTAGTTAAGAACGGAATTACTGTTCGTCAATTGGAATCATTAGTAGCTAAGTTAAATGAAAAAGAAAAGAAGCCTAAGAAGAAGGCTATTAAAAAGTCTGCCTTTATCAGAGCTAGTGAATCTCAATTAACTGATAAATTTGGAACTAGCGTAAATATTACAGAAAGCAAAAAGGGAAATGGTCATTTAGCGATTGATTTTGCTTCAACTGATGAATTAAATCGAATTTTAGATTTACTAGGGATAAATTTAGATAAATAATTAATTAGGAGTGATTTTTCATGTATCATTTGGGCGATGTAGTGCAGATGAAGAAACCACATGCATGTGGTGAAAATAAGTGGGAAATCTTGCGGATGGGTGCAGACATTCGCATTAAATGCTTGGGGTGTGGTCATTTAATTATGATGCCTCGGGCAGAATTTAATAAAAAATTTAAAAAGGTGCTGCATTCAGCAAATGATCCAGTTAACTTAAAAGAAGAACACTATGTTCCTAAGGAAAACATTGCTGTACCACACTTTGAATAAAACCAATTAAGAGGAGAAATATAATGTCATTAACTGCAGGTATTGTTGGTTTGCCAAATGTTGGTAAATCTACTTTGTTTAACGCGATTACTAAGGCTGGTGCTGAAATGGCGAATTATCCATTTGCCACTATTGAACCAAATGTCGGGATGGTTGAAGTTCCAGATAGTCGTCTAGCTCGCATTCAAGAATTAATTCCAGCTAAAAAGATTGTTCATACAACCTTTGAATTTACCGATATTGCTGGTTTAGTAAAGGGTGCTTCTAAGGGTGAAGGACTTGGAAATAAATTCCTTGAAAATATTCGCCAAACAGATGCAATTGTTCATGTAGTAAGAGCTTTTGATGACGATAATATTACTTCAGTTACCGGTAAGGTTGATCCTGAAGAAGATATCAACACAATTAATCTTGAATTGGCGATTGCAGACTTAGATGCAGTTAACCGTCGAATTGGGAAAGTTCAAAAAGTTGCACAACAAGGAGA
>OLNP01002393.1_pt1 | contig 13717 bp, 9 predicted proteins | sample 1671951 | NCBI WGS metagenome assembly OLNP01 (sample SAMEA3136629, study PRJEB25190) | human gut metagenome | biome: human gut; feature: human-associated habitat; material: faeces | place: Austria | collected 2013
AAATGGGGCAGACTGTAAATCTGCTGTCTTTCGACTTCGGTGGTTCGAATCCATCACCACCCACTCTCAGACAACGTTTTTGCGGAAATAGCTCAGTTGATAGAGCACTAGCCTTCCAAGCTGGGGGTCGCGGGTTTGAGCCCCGTTTTCCGCTCACCTCGCTGTAATAGCTCAGTGGTAGAGCACTTCCTTGGTAAGGAAGAGGTCCTGAGTTCAACTCTCAGTTACAGCTCAAGCATTAAATCAGAATTATTCATTAAAGTAAAATAAACAAGAAAAGCTATGGCTAAAGAGACATTCGTCCGTACCAAACCGCATGTTAACATTGGTACAATTGGTCACGTTGACCACGGCAAGACTACTCTTACTGCCGCCATCACCAAGGTGCTCGCAGAGAAGATAGCCGGCAACGCAGACAAGGTTAAGTCTTTCGATCAGATTGACAACGCACCTGAGGAGAAGGAGCGTGGTATCACCATCAATACTTCTCACGTAGAGTATGAGACTGAGACACGTCACTATGCTCACGTAGACTGCCCGGGCCACGCTGACTATGTGAAGAACATGGTTACTGGTGCTGCTCAGATGGATGGTGCTATCATCGTAGTTGCTGCTACCGACGGTCCTATGCCTCAGACACGTGAGCACGTGCTGCTCGCCCGTCAGGTGAACGTTCCCCGCTTGGTTGTATTCCTGAACAAGTGCGACATGGTTGAGGACGAAGAGATGCTTGAGCTCGTTGAAATGGAAATGCGCGAACTGCTTGACCAGTACGAGTATGATGGCGACAACACTCCTATCATCCGTGGCTCTGCTCTTGGTGCCCTGAACGGCGTTGCAAAGTGGGAGGACAAGGTTCTTGAGCTTATGAAGGCTGTTGACGAGTGGATTCCACTTCCTCCGCGCGACACCGACAAGCCTTTCTTGATGCCTGTTGAGGACGTGTTCTCAATCACTGGCCGTGGTACTGTTGCTACAGGTCGTATCGAGACAGGTAAGATTAAGGTTGGCGACGAGGTTGAGCTGCTTGGTCTTGGCGAGGACAAGAAGTCGGTTGTTACCGGCGTTGAGATGTTCCGCAAGCTCCTTGACGAGGGTGAGGCCGGCGACAACGTAGGTCTGCTGCTCCGCGGTATCGACAAGAAGGAGATCAAGCGCGGTATGGTGCTCTGCCATCCTGGACAGATCAAGCCTTACAAGAAGTTCAAGGCTCAGATTTATGTTCTGAAGAAAGAGGAAGGTGGCCGTCACACTCCGTTCGGCAACAAGTATCGTCCTCAGTTCTATCTCCGCACCATGGACTGCACCGGTGAGATCACTCTCCCCGAGGGCGTAGAGATGGTAATGCCTGGTGATAACGTAACCATCACCGTTGAGCTCATCTACGCTGTGGCCCTGAACGTTGGTCTGCGCTTCGCTATCCGCGAGGGTGGCCGTACGGTAGGTGCCGGTCAGATTACCGAGATTATCGAAGATTAATCGTAATCTAAAAATATACAGGGGTTCCCGCTGGGCAACTGACGGGAACCTATTTTACGGGATTAGCTCAGTTGGTAGAGCACTGGTCTCCAAAACCAGGTGTCGGGAGTTCGAGCCTCTCATCCCGTGCTAAAAAGAAAAAACGTCATGTTGAAGAGATTTGTAAACTATTGTAAAGCATGCTACGACGAACTTGCGCATAAGACTACTTGGCCAAGCCGTTCAGAGCTTACACATAGCGCAGTGGTTGTTTTATCTGCTTCCCTTGTCATTGCGCTTATGGTGTGGGTCATGGATTTGGTCTTTAAGTTTGTCATGAGTTCTATTTATCCAAATTAATCATTTATTTTGATTTATCCGAGATGTCTGAAACTGGAATGAAATGGTATGTCCTGCGTGCCGTCAGTGGGAAGGAGGCAAAGGTAAAGGAGTATCTTGAGGCTGCAATAAAGCATGATGAAACATTGTCGTCTCATGTAGGGCAGGTTTTGCTGCCCACTGAGAAGTATGCAATGCTTCGTAATGGCAAGCGTGTCATCAAGGAGAAACTGTTCCTTCCGGGCTATGTGCTCGTTGAGGCAAACCTTCAGGGCGAGGTGGCTCACACCTTGCGATTCATGCCAAACGTTCTGGGCTTCCTCGGTGGTCTGGATAATCCGACTCCACTCCGACAGGCTGATGTGAACCGTATCCTTGGAAATGCCGAGGAGACCGCTATCGAGAATGTTGAGCTCAACATACCCTATAGCGTCGACGAGACAGTGAAAGTGACGGAAGGGCCTTTCAGCGGCTTCAGCGGCGTCATCGAAGAGGTGAACGCCGAAAAGCGCAAGCTGAAGGTCATGGTCAAGATCTTCGGGCGTAAAACCCCGTTGGAACTTGGTTTTATGCAAGTCGAGAAAGAATAAGGCGTATATTGTTACGGTACGCTGAGTTCTTTATACATGGCAGAGCGGGCTTGCCCCGCAATGCTTATACCCAATCAATAAATCATTATTAGAAATGGCTAAAGAAGTTGCTGGATTAATCAAATTGCAGATTAAAGGTGGCGCTGCGAATCCCTCACCTCCAGTAGGACCGGCTCTCGGTTCAAAGGGAATCAACATTATGGGATTCTGCAAGGAGTTCAACGCCAGGACCCAGGATAAGGCAGGCAAGATTCTTCCTGTCGTTATCACCTACTACACTGACAAGTCATTCAGTTTCATCATCAAGACTCCTCCTGCAGCCGTTCAGCTGAAAGAGGCTGCCAAGGTAAAGTCTGGTTCTGCCCAGCCTAACCGCAAGAAAGTAGCCACCGTGACATGGGAGCAGGTAAAGGCCATCGCCGAGGACAAGATGAACGACTTGAACTGCTTTACGGTCGAGGCCGCTATGAAGCTTGTTGCCGGTACGGCACGAAGCATGGGTATCACCGTTGAAGGGGACTTCCCTGGTAAATAATTTATAACTTCAATTAGGACAATGAGTAAACTGACAAAAAATCAAAAGTTGGTGGCTGATAAGGTTGAAGCAGGGAAGGCTTATTCTTTGAAGGAAGCTACAGAGCTCGTTAAGGATATAACCACAACTAAGTTCGATGCATCTTGTGACATCGACATTCGCTTGGGCGTGGATCCCCGCAAGGCCAACCAGATGGTTCGCGGCGTCGTTACGTTGCCGAACGGTACTGGTAAGACCGTGCGCGTGCTTTGTCTCTGCACCCCTGACGCCGAGGCTGCTGCTAAGGAAGCCGGTGCCGACTATGTTGGTCTCGATGAGTATATCGAGAAGATAAAGGGCGGATGGACTGACGTTGATGTCATCATCACAATGCCTTCTTGCATGGGCAAGATCGGACCTCTGGGCCGTGTGCTCGGTCCCCGTGGCTTGATGCCTAACCCCAAGAGCGGCACTGTGACCATGGATGTAGCCAAGGCTGTCAAGGAGGTGAAGGCTGGTAAGATAGATTTCAAGGTCGACAAAGCCGGCATCGTACACGCTTCGATTGGCAAGGTGTCTTTCCCGTCAGACAAGCTGTATGAGAACGCTAAGGAATTCGTTCAGACTATCATCAAGCTCAAGCCTTCTGCTGCAAAGGGTACGTACATCAAGAGTATCTTTATCTCAAGCACTATGAGCAAGGGTATCAAGGTTGATCCTAAATCAGTTGAGTAACTCGTTAAAAGTTTAATGAAATGAAAAAGGAAGCAAAAGATACTATCATCGTAGAACTTGGAGAGAAGCTCAAGTCGTATCCTCATTTCTATCTGGTTGACACAACCGGAATGAATGCCGAGAAGACAAGCGCACTCCGCCGCAAGTGTTTCAAGAATGAAATCAAGATGGTTGTTGTGAAGAACACCCTTCTGCACAAGGCCTTCGAGAATTCAGATATTAACTACGAGCCGCTTTATGGCTGCCTTAAAGGCACCACTGCCGTTATGTTTACCAACACGGCAAATATGCCTGCAAAGTTGCTCAAGGAGTACACAAAGGAAGGCGTTCCTTCGCTCAAGGGCGCTTATGCTGAGGAGAGCTTCTTCATAGGTGCCGACAAGCTTGAAGAGCTGGCATCTCTCAAGAGCAAGAACGAGCTCATCGCAGAGGTTGTTGCTTTGCTGCAGTCTCCTGCAAAGAACGTTGTTTCTGCTCTGCAATCAGGCGCAAACACCATACACGGTGTGCTGAAGACTTTAGGCGAGCGTCCTGAATAACCTACAAAGTCATAAATAAACATTAAAAAAACAATAAAATTTAGAATAAAATGGCAGATATCAAAGCTATTGCTGAAGAGTTGGTAAACCTTACAGTAAAAGAAGTTAATGAGTTGGCAACAGTCCTGAAGGACGAGTATGGAATTGAGCCCGCCGCTGCAGCTGTTGCTGTTGCTGCTGGTCCTGCTGCAGGTGGTGCTGCTGAGGCAGCTGAGGAGAAGACTTCTTTCGACGTAGTGTTGAAAGAGGTAGGCGCTGCCAAGCTGCAGGTTGTTAAGGCTGTCAAGGAGGCTTGCGGCCTTGGTCTGAAGGAAGCTAAGGATCTCGTAGACGGTGCTCCTTCTACTCTGAAGGAAGGTCTGGCTAAGGACGAGGCCGAGAACCTGAAGAAGACCATCGAGGCAGCCGGCGCTGTTGTTGAGCTCAAGTAATTTTGCTTACTACGATAATTTATGGTTAAGAATCTCTAAGTAGGAGATTCTTAACCTTTTGTGTCTTATAAAGACAAACCCGACTAATAGGACGCGTTAGTCCAATCAAGATTAATCATTATTTATGGCTTCAAAATTAGTAGATAACAGAATCAACTTTGGCAGCGTGAAGAATCCGATGCCGTTCCCGGATTTTCTCGATGTGCAATTAAAGTCCTTCAAGGACTTCCTACAGTTGGACACTCCGCCTGAGGAACGCAAGAATGACGGCCTGTATAAGGTGTTCTCCGAGAACTTCCCTATTACAGACACGCGCAACAACTTCGTTCTTGAGTTCCTGGATTACTATATCGACCCGCCCCGTTACACCATTGATGAGTGCCTGGAGCGCGGCCTGACTTATAGCGTACCTTTGAAGGCTAAGCTGAAACTGTATTGCACAGACCCCGACCACGAGGACTTCGGTACGGTGATTCAAGACGTGTTCCTCGGCCCCATCCCTTACATGACAGACAACGGAACGTTTGTCATCAACGGAGCCGAGCGCGTTGTCGTGTCACAGTTGCACCGTTCGCCGGGCGTGTTCTTCGGCCAGAGCGTGCATGCCAACGGCACATTGCTTTATTCTGCCCGTATCATTCCTTTCAAGGGTTCGTGGATAGAGTTTGCCACCGACATCAACAATGTGATGTACGCTTACATTGACCGTAAGAAGAAGTTGCCTGTTACTACTTTGCTGCGTGCCATAGGCTTCGAGACCGACAAGGACATTCTCCAGATATTCGACCTGGCAGAAGAGATAAAGGTCAACAAGGCCAACCTCAAGAAGGCCATTGGCTCCAAGCTCGCAGCCCGCGTGCTGAAGAGCTGGAACGAGGACTTCGTTGACGAGGATACCGGCGAGGTTGTTTCCATTGAGCGTAATGAGGTCATCATGGAGCGTGAGACAGAAATCACCGAAGACAATATGCTCGAGATTCTTGAGAGCGGAGCCCAGACGATACTCGTGCACAAGGACGAGACCGTTGCCCAGGATTACTCCATTATCTTCAATACCCTCCAGAAAGACCCCAGCAACTCTGAGAAGGAAGCTGTGCTTTACATCTACCGCCAGTTGCGCAATGCCGACCCGGCCGATGATGCCAGTGCGCGTGAAGTCATCCAGAACCTGTTCTTCTCCGACAAGCGTTACGACCTCGGCGACGTGGGCCGCTACCGCTTCAACCGCAAGCTCGGCCTCGACACCGACATGAGCGTGCGCGTGTTGACGAAGGAAGACATAATTGAAATTATCAAATACCTTATACAGCTTATCAACTCGAAGGCCACGGTAGACGATATCGACCACCTGTCAAACCGCCGTGTGCGCACCGTTGGTGAGCAGCTGAGCAACCAGTTCTCCATTGGCTTGGCCCGTATGAGCCGCACCATCAGGGAGCGCATGAACGTTCGCGACAACGAGGTGTTCACCCCGACCGACCTTATCAATGCCAAGACAATATCGAGCGTCATCAACTCGTTCTTCGGCACCAACCCCCTGTCGCAGTTCATGGACCAGACCAACCCGCTTGCAGAGGTAACCCACAAGCGCCGCCTGTCTGCCCTTGGCCCCGGCGGTTTGTCGCGTGAGCGTGCAGGCTTTGAGGTACGTGACGTACACTACACCCACTACGGCCGCCTGTGTCCTATCGAAAGCCCTGAAGGCCCGAACATCGGACTTATCTCTTCACTTTGCGTCTACGCCAAGATCAACGAGCTCGGCTTCATAGAGACACCTTACCGCAAGGTTGAGAATGGCGTGGCCGACCTCAAGAACGAAGACGTTGTTTATCTCACAGCCGAGGAAGAAGAGAACCACATCATAGGCCAGGGCAATGCCCCGCTGAATGATGATGGCACGTTTATCCGCGACGTGGTGAAGTGTCGTCAGGACGCCGACTTCCCCGTAGTGCCGCCCGAGCAGGTAGACCTCATGGATGTGTCGCCGCAGCAGATAGCCTCTATCGCCGCATCGCTCATCCCCTTCCTCGAGCACGACGACGCCCACCGTGCGCTCATGGGTTCGAACATGATGCGCCAGGCTGTGCCCTTGCTCCACAACGAGGCCCCTATCGTGGGTACCGGCATCGAGAAGCAGGTGTGCGAGAACTCCCGTACGATGATTACCGCCGAGGGCGATGGCGTAGTCGAGTATGTCGACGCCACCACCATACGCATACTCTACGACCGTACGGAAGACGAGGAGTTTGTGAGCTTCGAGCCGGCATTGAAGGAATACCGCATACCGAAGTTCCGCCGCACCAACCAGAACATGACCATCGACCTGCGTCCTATCTGCGACAAGGGACAGCGCGTGAAGAAAGGCGACATCCTTACTGAGGGCTATGCCACAGAGAACGGTGAGCTCGCGTTGGGCCGCAACCTGCTTGTGGCATACATGCCGTGGAAGGGTTACAACTACGAGGACGCCATCGTGCTCAACGAGCGCATCGTGCGTGAGGACGTGCTCACCTCTGTCCACGTAGACGAGTATTCGCTCGACGTCCGTGAGACGAAGCGTGGCGTCGAGGAATTCACAAGCGACATCCCCAATGTCAGCGAGGAGGCCACAAAAGACCTCGACGACAACGGAATCATACGCGTCGGAGCGCGTGTCGAGCCGGGCGACATCCTCATCGGCAAGATTTCGCCTAAGGGCGAGAGCGACCCGTCGCCCGAGGAGAAGTTGCTCCGCGCCATCTTCGGCGACAAGGCCGGCGATGTGAAAGACTCGTCGCTCAAGGCCAACCCGTCGCTCACGGGTGTCGTCATCGACAAGAAACTCTTTGCCCGTGCCATCAAGACACGCCAGACCAAGCAGCAAGACAAGGTTCTGCTGGCAAAGATTGACGAGGAGTATGAGGCAAAGGTCGACGACCTGAAGGACATTCTCGTCGACAAGCTGCTCACTCTCACCGAAGGCAAGACATCGCAGGGCATCAAAGACTACACCGGTGCCGAGATAATTACCAAGGGCAGCAAGTTTACAGTTACCAACCTCAAGAACCTTGAGTACGGCGACATCCAGATAAGCAACTGGACCAACGACGAGCACAAGAACGAGCTCATAGGCAAGCTCATCATCAACTTCATGAAGAAGTACAAGCTGCTCGATGCCGAGATGAAGCGCAAGAAGTTTGCCATAACCATTGGCGACGAGCTGCCTTCGGGCATACTCCAGATGGCCAAGGTCTATGTGGCCAAGAAGCGCAAGATTGGCGTAGGCGACAAGCTGGCCGGACGCCACGGTAACAAGGGCATCGTGTCGAAGGTGGTTCGCCAGGAAGACATGCCGTTCCTTGAGGACGGCCGTCCTGTCGACCTCGTGCTCAACCCGCTGGGTGTGCCTTCGCGTATGAACCTCGGCCAGATTTTCGAGGCCATCCTCGGTGCTGCCGGCAAGCGTCTCGGCGTCAAGTTCGCCACCCCGATCTTCGATGGTGCCAAGCTCGACGACCTGGCAGAGTGGACCGACAAGGCCGGCCTGCCACACCTGTGCTCCACCCACCTCTACGACGGCGAGACAGGCGAGCAGTTCGACCAGCCGGCTACAGTGGGAATAACATACTTCCTCAAGCTCGGCCACATGGTGGAAGACAAGATGCACGCGCGCTCCATAGGCCCGTACTCGCTCATCACCCAGCAGCCGCTCGGAGGTAAGGCACAGTTCGGTGGCCAGCGTTTCGGAGAGATGGAGGTCTGGGCTCTCGAGGCATTCGGCGCCAGCCATGTCCTGCAAGAGATTCTTACCATCAAGTCTGACGACGTCGTAGGGCGCAGCAAGGCTTACGAAGCCATCGTCAAAGGCGAGCCCATGCCTACGCCGGGCATACCAGAGTCGCTCAACGTGCTCCTGCACGAGTTGAAGGGTCTTGGCCTTAGCGTCACTCTCGATTAAACAAGTAACTCTTTACATAACAACATACAAAAAAGTAAATATGGCTTTCAAGAAAGATTCCAAGATAAAGAGTAATTTCACCAAGATAACCATCGGACTGGCTTCTCCCGAGGAGATACTGGAGAGCTCTTTCGGCGAGGTTACCAAGCCTGAGACCATCAACTACCGCACCTACAAGCCCGAGCGCGACGGACTGTTCTGCGAGCGCATCTTCGGCCCAACCAAGGATTACGAGTGTGCCTGCGGCAAATACAAGCGCATACGTTACAAGGGCATTGTCTGCGACCGTTGTGGCGTCGAGGTTACGGAGAAGAAAGTGCGCCGCGAGCGCACCGGCCACATCGAGCTGGTGGTTCCCGTGGCCCACATCTGGTATTTCCGCTCGCTGCCCAACAAGATTGGCTACCTGCTCGGCTTGCCTACCAAGAAGCTCGATGCCATCATATATTATGAGCGTTATGTGGTCATACAGCCGGGCTTGCTGGCCGGCAAGAAAGACTCTGAGGGCAACGACCTGCTTGGCTCAAACAAGTTCGACCTGCTCTCCGAGGAAGAGTACAACGACTTGCTCGACAACCACATCTCGCCCGAGAACGACTATCTCGACGACAGCGACCCCAACAAGTTCATTGCCAAGATGGGTGCCGAGGCCATCTACGACCTGCTCGTGCGCATAGACCTCGACTCTCTATCCTATGAGCTCCGCGACCGAGCCAACAGCGACTCTTCGGTGCAGCGCAAGAACGAGGCCCTCAAGCGCCTGCAGGTGGTCGAGGCTTTCCGTGGCAGCAAGAACATCAACCGCCCCGAGTGGATGATAATGAAGATCATACCCGTCATCCCGCCCGCTGGTGCCGCTCGACGGTGGCCGTTTCGCCACGTCCGACCTCAACGACCTCTACCGTCGTGTCATCATACGTAACAACCGACTGAAGCGACTCATCGAGATCAAGGCTCCCGAGGTCATCCTCCGCAACGAGAAGCGTATGCTTCAGGAGGCCGTCGACAGCCTTTTCGACAACTCGCGCAAGAGCAGTGCCGTCAAGAGCGACAGCAACCGCCCGCTGAAGTCGCTTTCCGATTCACTCAAGGGCAAGCAGGGACGTTTCCGCCAGAACCTTCTCGGTAAGCGTGTCGACTACTCTGCCCGTTCGGTAATCGTCGTAGGCCCTGAGCTCAAGATGGGCGAGTGCGGCTTGCCTAAGCTGATGGCTGCCGAGCTCTACAAGCCGTTCATCATACGCAAGCTCATAGAGCGCGGCATAGTGAAGACCGTAAAGAGCGCAAAGAAGATTGTCGACCGCCGCGAACCGGTGATCTGGGACATTCTCGAAAATGTGATGAAGGGCCACCCCGTGCTCCTCAACCGTGCCCCTACGCTTCACCGTCTTGGCATACAGGCCTTCCAGCCAAAGCTCATCGAGGGCAAGGCCATACAGCTCCACCCGCTCGCCTGTACGGCGTTCAACGCCGACTTCGACGGAGACCAGATGGCTGTCCACCTCCCGCTGAGCAACGAGGCCATACTCGAGGCACAGATACTGATGCTCCAGAGCCACAACATACTCAACCCTGCCAACGGCGCACCTATCACCGTGCCGTCGCAGGACATGGTGCTCGGACTTTATTACATCACAAAGATACGTCCCGGAGCCAAGGGCGAGGGCCTTACGTTCTACGGCCCCGAAGAGGCCATCATTGCCCACAACGAGGGCAAGTGTGACTTGCACGCCCAGGTGAAGGTCGTTGTCAAAGACCTTGACGAGGGCGGGAAGCTCGTCGACAGGATGGTCGAGACGTCTGTAGGCCGTGTCATTGTCAACGGCATCATTCCCGAGGAGGTTGGTTATGTCAACAAGGTCATCTCGAAGAAGAGCCTCCGCGACATCATCGCCGACGTCATCAAGACCGTGGGATTCGCCGAGGCGTGCGAGTTCCTCGACGGTATCAAGAACCTCGGTTACCGCATGGCCTACCTCGCCGGACTGTCGTTCAACCTCGACGATATCATCATACCGCCAGAAAAGGCAGCACTCGTGGAGAAGGGCAACGAAGAGGTGCGCCAGATCACCGAGAACTACAACATGGGATTCATCACCGACACCGAGCGTTACAACCAGGTCATCGACACCTGGACCCACATCAACAACGACCTGGGCAACGTGCTCATGAAGGAGATGACCGAGGCCGACCAGGGCTTCAACGCCGTGTTCATGATGCTCGACTCGGGTGCCCGTGGTTCTAAGGACCAGATACGCCAGCTTTCGGGTATGCGCGGACTTATGGCTAAGCCCCAGAAGGCCGGTGCCGAGGGCGCACAGATTATTGAGAACCCCATCCTCTCCAACTTCAAGGAGGGAATGTCGGTGCTCGAGTACTTCATCTCTACCCACGGTGCGCGCAAGGGTCTTGCCGACACCGCCATGAAGACGGCCGACGCCGGATACCTTACACGCCGTCTGGTCGACGTGTCTCACGACGTCATCATCACCGAGGAAGACTGCGGCACACTGCGCGGACTCGTATGCACCGCATTGAAAAACGGCGACGAGGTGATATCAACCCTCTACGAGCGCATACTCGGACGTGTGTCTGTGCACGACATCATACATCCCACCACTGGCGAGCTCATCGTGGCAGCCGGCGAGGAGATTACCGAGGCCGTTGCCCAGAAGATTGAAGACTCGCCCATCGAGAGCGTCGAGATTCGTTCGGTGCTCACTTGCGAGAGCAAGCACGGCGTCTGCATGAAGTGCTACGGCCGCAACCTGGCCACACGCCGCATGGTGCAGAAGGGCGAGGCTGTAGGCGTCATAGCCGCACAGGCCATCGGTGAGCCCGGTACACAGCTTACACTCCGTACGTTCCACGCCGGTGGTGTGGCTGCCAACGCCGCTGCCAACGCCGCCATCTTCGCCAAGAACGACAGCCGCCTGGAGTTCGAGGAGTTGCGCACGGTGCCGTTCGACGAAGACGGGCGCAAGTGTGAGATGGTGGTCAGCCGTCTGGGTGAGGTTCGCTTCGTAGACCCCAACACCAAGATAGTGCTCTCTACGATGAACGTGCCCTACGGTTCGTCACTTTACCACAAGACGGGCGACATCGTGGCCAAGGGCGAGAAGATTGCCCAGTGGGACCCGTTCAACGCCGTGATTGTCACCGAATACGCCGGTACGCTTAAGTTCAACGACGTCATCGAGGGTGTTACTTACCGTGCCGAGACCGACGAGACCACCGGACTCACCGAGAAGATTATCACCGAGTCGAAAGACAAGTCGAAGGTTCCAACCTGCGACATCATCGATGCCAACGGCGACAAGGTCGGCACCTACAACTTCCCTGTGGGAGGCCACGTGGTGGTTGAGGACGGACAGACCGTAAAGACCGGTGAGACCCTCGTCAAGATACCCCGTGCCGTGGGCAAGGCCGGTGACATCACCGGAGGTCTTCCCCGTGTCACCGAGCTCTTCGAGGCCCGCAACCCGTCCAACCCGGCCGTTGTCAGCGAAATCGACGGCGAGGTCACCATGGGCAAGGTAAAGCGTGGCAACCGCGAGATTATCGTTACATCCAAGACCGGCGAGCAGCGCAAGTACCTCGTGTCGCTCTCCAAGCAGATTCTGGTTCAGGAGCACGATGCCGTGCGTGCCGGCACACCGCTGTCCGACGGCGTTGTCACCCCGGCCGACATCCTGGCCATCAAGGGCCCGACGGCCGTACAGGAGTACATCGTCAACGAGGTGCAGGACGTTTACCGCCTGCAAGGTGTGAAGATAAACGACAAGCACTTCGAGATCATTGTGCGCCAGATGATGCGCAAGGTGCAAATCAACGACCCGGGCGACACGTCGTTCCTCGAGCAGGAGATTGTAGACAAGCTCGACTTCGCCGAGGAGAACGACCGCATCTGGGGCAAGAAGGTGGTTACCGACGCCGGCGACAGCGACAACCTGCAGAAGGGCCAGATTGTCACAGTGCGCAAGCTCCGCGACGAGAACTCAATGCTCAAGCGCCGCGACCTCAAGCTCGTGCAGGTGCGTGATGCCGTCCCGGCCACGTCTACCCAGATACTCCAGGGCATCACCCGTGCCGCCCTGCAAACCAAGAGCTTCATGTCGGCCGCTTCGTTCCAGGAGACGACCAAGGTGCTCAACGAGGCTGCCATCCGTGGCAAGGTCGACTATCTGGAGGGAATGAAGGAGAACGTCATCTGCGGTCACCTCATACCTGCCGGCACAGGCCTTCGCGAGTTCGAGAAGCTCATCGTCGGTTCCAAGGAGGAGTACGACCGCATGCAGGCCAACCGCAAAAACGTGCTCGACTTCGGCGACGAAGAGAGCGAGCCCGCAGCTGCCGAGGAGAAGCCTGCCGAGGCCGTTGCCACAGGGTCGCAGGAGGCCTGACATATAGAATTCTTTCAAGCGGGAGGCCACCGCTTCCCGCCCTGATGCATACCATTGGCAAGCCGCAACCACCGATATGGTTGCGGCTTGCCTTTTTTTGTTTATGCCTGGCCCTCGGCCGTCCCTGTCGGTTTTGGGCTGTTGCCGGGGGCTTGGGGTTGCCCCGGGCCATTGCTCTGCCTTCGGCTTGTGCATCCCTTCGCCTTCGGTTGGAGGGCGGCCACAATGCCATATTGTTGCGGCCTCGGCCCTCGGGCCTGAGGCATAAGGCGGAGTCTGGTCTGCACTACAATGTTGTTGGGTGTTTGTGGCGCCATGGTCGGTGTGTATGACGGCATTGTTGCGGTGCTCCGCCGTGGCCGTGCGCTATATGTCGCGCTTGGGCATCAACATCTGCAAGCTGCCCAAGCACCCCCATGCCTTCCGCCTTTGGTAATGCCCTGCCATGCAGCCGTTTGCAAAACGTGCCGTATGAGCTTCCCGTATGGGCCGTCTTGCAGGCCGAAACGGGCCGTTTCGCGGGGCGCCGGGGCCTATTTCGTGGAGCACGGTGCGTAGGCGTCAAAGCAAGGCGGCTGCGGCCGTGGCAGTGTGGGGGCGGGCCGGCATGGCCCGGTTGCCGGCATTGGCGGAACAAACATGAAAAATGAGCTTTTGTCGACACAATTTGCCGGTTGGAAAGACAACTTGGCCACCTTTTATGTATATTTGCGATGAATAAGTAGCTGTTCAAAATTAACCGATACAATAGACCTTGCAGGTGTCCTCTAT
>OLNP01002394.1_pt1 | contig 13716 bp, 6 predicted proteins | sample 1671951 | NCBI WGS metagenome assembly OLNP01 (sample SAMEA3136629, study PRJEB25190) | human gut metagenome | biome: human gut; feature: human-associated habitat; material: faeces | place: Austria | collected 2013
ATAATCCGAACCCATCTCCTATCGGAAACAAGTTCGGATTATTTTTGTTTGGTCCACCTGACGTATCCTCACTCGAACAATTTTACTCTCTACGCCACCACCAATTCTTTCTATATGCTTCTTTCAAACCTTACTTTTTCTCGTACATAGTATCCGCTGCATTATACAGCATCTCCAAAAACTGTCCCGCCGTTGGCCGATGATTCAGCGGGTATCCCGCCAACACCTGCACTTTCTCCGGGTCAGTTTTCCACGCCAGCCTTGCCGTCCTGCGAACAGCGCTCTCCACAGCCCTCCAAGCATGACCAGAAGATTCCGCCACAGGCAGATAAACTTCCTTCTGCAAGGCTCGCAACCGGTCAGGCCTGGTGCAAATCAGCGTCATACACTGCCGGAGAGTATAATAATCATTCTTTGTGCGAATGATACCCAGAGGGCGCAGCAAGTGGTCAAATTGTGTATCAGTCATTCTAACACATCCTTTCGCCCATCATGCTACGCCTTTTGTCGAAAGAAGTCGAAAACACAAACTCAGCCCCGAGGAACCATCAGGCTCCCCGGGGCCGTTGTCAGCTGCCGTTCTTTTCTTCCGCCCGCTGCCTCAGCACGTCCACAGCACGAGTCAGCGCCGCCGGGATGGGCACACCCATCAGTCCGGCATTCTCCACGATACTGATAGTCTCATTGCATACAAACGCAATGACAACGGTGTCCCGAATAAAGTTCGACCCGATGACAGCATCCAGCCTGCAGGCAACCAGTACCACCAGCAGGCTCACACCCTTGCGGCACAGGCCCTTCCAGCCTGCCCGGCTCTCAAGGGTGCCAGTTTTGGTCTTGGGACTGGTGTGGAACACCCCCGCCACGATCAGGCCGGTGATGTAGTCGATCGCCATAAAGATGATAAGCGTCTGCAGCGCCGTGTCCCAGCCGCCCAGCAGACTGGCAATGGCCCCACCCACAATGCCGATGGCCGCACAAATCTCATTTTTCATTGTCATTCTCCTCTCACTTTCGTCAGCCCGGCCCGCTGGATGATGGCAGCATAGTCCTTGTAGGCCACGCTCAGATCCACGGGGCCGGAAATGCCGGGCACGGTGCCCTCTGCGGTGTACTGCCACATGCCGTGGCGGCGGGCGGGGCGCGTGCCGCGGTAGTCCGCGATCCACAGATCGTAAGCAGCGAGGGCTGCCATGTCGAGGGCGGTGTCCGCGAAATTGGTGTAGGTGTACACCATTGCATACAGCCCCCACGCTTCGAGTTGGGCAGCGGCTTCGGTCACGCGGGCGGACAGCTTGGCCGGGGTCAGGCCGCGCAGCTTCGGGTCTTCTGCATCCACCGCGATGGGCAGTTGGAAGTTCTTGTCCGCCAGCGCTGCACGCAGGGCGGCCAGTTCTGCGGCCGTCTGCTGGGGTGTGGTGGCGCAGGTGTAGTAGTAACCGCCCACCGGGATGCCCCGCGCCGTGCTCGCGGCATAGTTGCGCTCGAAGGCCGGGTCAACGTAGGGCTTGCCGCCCTTGCTGCCCAGCACCCGCAGCATCACGCCGTCGATTTTGCCGCTGCGCTTCACCGCGTCCCAGTCGATGCTCCCCTGCCAGCGGGAGACATCCATAATTTCAGCCATAGCGTCCTCCTTACTGTGTGATTTCCTCAAAGCCGCTCTTGATAAGAATCGCCTTGACCTTCTCCTTCAGCAAGCGGGGGCAGCGCTCATACAGAGCTTTTGCCTCCTCCACAGTCTCAGCAGACATGATTTCCTGTGCCCATAACATAGCCATCATAAATACCATCCTTTCGATTTTTTGTGTGATTTTACGCATAGACAGTCTCGCTCATCTCAAGCAGACACTGTTTCAGCATCTCGTTTTCCTTTTGCAAAGCAGCCAGTGTAGGGGTCGGCTTCGGTGTATCGGCAGGGCCTGGCTGCGTGCCGGCCTCAACCACAACGTAAGCCTCCGGCTGGTCGTCCATGCTCCACAGAGCCTCGCCAACGGCAGCCGCTGCATTGTGGGCGGTAATGGCATCCACAACGGCAGAATAGGCATCGCACTCTTCCTGCGTGATGACCGGCTTCGGGATTTTTGTTCCGGGTTTGATCTCCATTTGCATTCACCTCACTTCCAGCGGCCATAGGCGATCCAGTTGACATATTCCCGACTTCCGGAAAGATTTATGTACATATATGTTGTTGTTTTGTCAGTAAAGCCAAAGCTCACATTGTCCGGGTACTTCGTTTGAAGCGACCCAATGCAAGAGTAATTTGCATTTGCAAAGGCAACAGGAAAATACGTTCTATCCATGTTGGTTCCCCAGCAGATCTGTGTTCCATCGGTATAGCGCACATAATAGGTTCCGCTGGTATAGACCGCTGAAGCACCCGCCGGGCCCTGCGGGCCGGTCGCGCCTGTGGGACCTCTGGCTCCAGTTGCACCGGTAGGCCCCTGTGGGCCGGTGGCACCGGTGGCACCCTTGGGGCCCTGCGCACCGGTATCTCCTTTGTCGCCCTTTGCGCCTTTCAGGCTGGCGATCCAGGCAGATTCACTGCCGGTGTACCCCAGCTTAACAGCCAGCGCATAGGCCGACTGACCATCAAAGGTTCCGGCTTCCTTGGCCTGCTTCACGGCATTGGTGGCCGCATTGGCCGCGCTGGTGCTGGCTTTCTCTGCCCGGTCTGCATCAGCCTTCGCAGCTCCTGCACTGGTGGATGCCTCCCCGGCCTTGGTGACGGCGGTGGAAGCGCTCCCCGCAGCGGCGGTGGCCTGCTCGGTGGCAGTTTTTGCCGCAGCGGTGGCCGTCCTGGTGGAGTTGGCCACGTCTGTCAGGGCCGCGGTGCGGGCCTGTGCGATGTTCTGCAAGGCGGTGGTATGCTCCGTCTCCGTGTCCTGCAGGGCCCGCTTGGCGGCGGTCTCACTGGTCTTGGCTGCCTTCTCGCTGGCGGCGGCGTGGGTCTCACTCAGGGCTGCTGCGTCCTCGCTGGCTTTGGCGTTTGTCTCACTCGTCTTTGCCGCATTCTCACTGGCCTTGGCATTGGTCTCAGATGTTTTTGCGTTGGTCTCGCTGGTCTTGGCTCTTACCGCACTTGCTTCGGCCTCCTTGGCCTTTGTAGTGCAGGTAGCCACACTCGCATCCATGCTGTCGGCACTGGCCTTCGCCTTATCCGCGCTGGCTTTCGCGTTGGTTTCGGATGTTTTTGCGTTGGTCTCACTGGTCTTGGCTGCCTTCTCGCTGGCGGCGGCGTGGGTCTCACTCAGGGCTGCTGCGTCCTCGCTGGCTTTGGCGTTTGTCTCACTCGTCTTTGCCGCATTCTCACTGGCCTTGGCATTGGTCTCAGATGTTTTTGCGTTGGTCTCGCTGGTCTTGGCTCTTACCGCACTTGCTTCGGCCTCCTTGGCCTTTGTAGTGCAGGTAGCCACACTCGCATCCATGCTGTCGGCACTGGCCTTCGCCTTATCCGCGCTGGCTTTCGCGTTGGTTTCGGATGTTTTTGCGTTGGTCTCACTGGTCTTGGCCGCGTTCATGCTCTCCAGCGCCTGCTTGGCGTACTTCGTCACCTCGGCCACGAACTGTTCATAGATGCTCGGCGTAATGTTCTCGGTGGTCGTGTCGGTGTCGATGGTGTCATAGCAGGTGTACTTGCCGGGCTTGGTCATGGCAATGTAGCCGCTGTCGTTGATGGCCAGCAGCATCCAGGTGCCCTCTTTTTCCAGCGTCCAGCGGCGGTCCACCAGCACGCTGTTGTTCTCGTCCAGGATCTGCGGGTCCGGCTTTGTGCCGCTCAGGCGCTGCACATGCAGGGTCACGGTGCAGTTCTTCCACTCTTCCGGCAGCTCAAAGCGGAGCTCGTCCACCTTGGCGCTCCGCACACCGCCCAGATACAGCGTCTCAATGTTTGCCCGAAACGTCGAACCATTGTCCTGCAGCTTTCTGATCTTGATATCCAGTTGGCTCACAGTTTCACTCCCTTCCTGCCCCTATCCTATCACGCCCCGCCGGGTGCAACTACCCCGGACATACAAAAGGGAGACCGTTCTGGGTGAACGGTCTCCCTTTCTTCTAAGCAGGGCTCCCCCCTCGGGGGAGCTGTAAGCAACTCCGCCTTTGGCGGATTGCGCACTGAGAGGGTTTCACCTCACCCCTGCCCACTCATCCCTGCTGTTTTTTGCCTGTTCCTCCTTCTTTGCCGCGTCCTTCACCCACTGGGCAAAATTCTTTTCCTCATACATGGCCGTCCCGTCCTCTTTGGTCAGGCTCGTCAGCAGCTTCTCCAGCTTCTCCCGGTCGTGGTCGTTGCCCGCCAGATACTCTTCCTTCACCGCCGCCGTGATCTTTGGCTTTATGCTGTCATCGTCCTTGCCCGCCGTCCGCAGCCGGTCGATCTCGTCCTGTACGTCCTTCCGCTTTCCGGTTTCCAGTGCGTCCGTCAGGTCGGAGTAGACCGTCCGGTCCTTGTCCCCGGCCAGCAGACTGTCGGCCTTCTGGTTGATTGCTCCCGTCACAAGGTCGATCACCCATGTCCGCTTTTCCGCGTCAGCTTTGACCCCCTCCCGGATGCCCAGGGTCTCGTACATTTCCCGCACAAGCTGCTTTGTCAGCTCCTGGCGCTGGCTGTCTTTGCCCTCGTTCCGGGCCTGTGCAGCCTGCTCCACCTCCGGGCTGTATTTCTTCAGCCGGTTCTTCAGCTGGCTGGCAATGGTCTTTTCGTCTTTGCCCATGGCTTCCAGCTTCGCCATAGCACCGCTGGCGTTGTCCGTGTCCCCCTCGACAATGGCGTTGTACAGCCGATCGTACTGCCCGGTGGCGCTGGCGGGCAGGGAATTCAGGCTCAGCTTCTCGCCGTACTTTGCGCCCGTCACCGCATAGGCTGCATTTCCGCCCCACTTCCATGCCGCTTCCAGCAGCTTTGCCGCATTCCCGGCCGGCAGCCCCTTCAGTTCCAGTCCGTCCTCCATAAAGGTCAGGGCCGCTTTCCGCAGCTTCTCGTGGTATGCTTCCAGATCTTCCTCGTCCATCTCGCCGGTGTCGGTGGCCAGCAGCTTGTACAGCCGCATCGCCTCAGTTCCCAGGTCATTGACAGCACTCAGGTTCGGGGCACTGACCACATCATAGTCCTTGCCCCCGGCCACGTTGCCCACAAAGCTGTACAGCTCGCTGCCGTACAGGAACGTGCCTGCTGCGCTCCCTACATACAGGTCGGCGTACCGCTTCAATAAGCTCCCTGCGGTAATGTCGCCGTTCTCGTCCTGTTCCCGGTCCCACCGGTGCAGCAGGAAGTCCGCACCGATCTTCATGGCCGCAAACACTGCCGTCTGCACGATCTGGCTGGTCACTGCTCGGTTCAGGTTCTTTCCGGCCCGTTTCAGCTCTGCCCGGTTCTCCTCGGTGGGGTCTGCATGGCTGCGCTCCCTCTGGGCATTGTAGGCCAGCACCGCATCTGCCAGAATGCCGTAGTTCTGGAACCGCTGGGTCGTGAACATGGTCAGGGTCCTCACCAGTTCGTTGTCGCTGCGCTGGATGCCTGCCCGCTGCATGGTGGTGTAGTTGGGCTGTGTCTCCTCAATGACCCGCTGATACATCTTGTTCACGGCTTCCCAGTAGGCTTCGCTGCCTTTCGTGGCTGCACCCTCTGCAAACTCATTGGTATGGTGCTCCACATACCGCTTGGAGCCCTCCCACAGTGCCGCCACCGTGATCTCGTCCATGCTGTTGATCCAGCCGGTCACCCACTTGGGCAGCTTGTCCATGGCCTTTTCTGCCGCGCCCTGGCTCACGCCAATGCTGGCAAGCTCACCCCGCTGGCTGCCCCGCAGTCGGTATCGCAGCAGCACATCCCCGTGCTGGGCGATCTCCGCTTCCAGCGCTGCCCGCTGCTTGTGTGAGAAGTTCTTTACAAAGGGAACCACCGCCGCCATGGTGTCCGCACCCAGCACAGCACCGGCGGTCGGCAGGGATGCCGCCTGCGCAATGGCCACGCCCGGGTTCAGCGTCAGGATAGCCCCGGCGTAGTTGCCCCGCAGCTTGCCCAGCGCCGTCATGCTGCTTTTCCGGGTTTTCCGTCCCGGGGTCTGCAGGTCGGTCAGCAGCTCATCCACATAGTTCACCGCATCGCTGCCCCACTTTTCCTCCAGAATGCCGTTCTTCAGCACCTTCAGTCCATCCTCGGTCTCGATCCGGCTGTTCAGCACCTTCTGCACATCCCGGATGGCCGGGGCCAGGCCCGCGTAGGCTGCCGTGTCCCGTAAGCTCCGCTGCACCACGTTATTGCATTCCTCCAGCAGGATGGGCTGTGGACTTTTCACACGGTTCTTCAAAAAGCCCCGTCCCTCAATGGTCGCATCCAGATGCAGCCCCTCGATCTGGGTCGCCAGTGCTTTTTTGTTCACCGCAATGGGGTAGTAGTTCTTCACCACAGCCCGCTTGTAGCCCAGCAGCTTCATGCTCGTCTCATTGATCAGGTCGGTGGTGTAGCTCCCAAAGAAGTTCTCCATGCTCCCGATCCACGCCCGGTCGTAGTCGGTCAGGTTCTTTTCAATGGCACTCACAATGGTGTCCGCCATGGGCTTGCCCTCGCTGTCGGTCAGCATCCCGATCCGCACGGTCTGCCCCTTCTGGTAGGCTTCCACGATGTTGCCCCTGTTGTATTCCTCCGCATCCGGGATCGTCAGGCCACCGTTCAGCAGGTGCTCCCGGCTGTCGGCGTTCCGCAGGTGCATGTACAGGCTGCACATCTGGGCATGGGTGAGGGGTGCGGCCTTGCCCCGGTTGTCCTTCAGGCCAAGGTCTACCAGCTTTGCCCCCTTGCCTGCAAACTGTTCCATCTGTTTCAGGTTCTTTTTGCCTGTCACGTTGTCGAACAGGTGGGTTCCCTCCACAAGGATCTCCGTCTGCCGCCGCTGGCCGTCGTTCAGCATGGTGCCCAGCTTCTCCATCTGGCTGTTCTTTGCGTAGCCGCCCAGCATCCGGAACACCCGGGTACCGCCCAGCATATCCAGATTGTACCTCGTCAGCATCCGCCGGAATTTTCCGTCGTTTCCCCTGCTCCGGTTCACTTCCACCGCCGCTTCTCCGGCGATCTTGTCCACCGCCTCGGCCTGCTGCAGGCTCAGGGTCTTGTTTGCCGTCCGGATCACATGCAGGGTGCTGGTCGTAATGGCTTTCAGCATCCGCATCTGGTCCACCGTCATGGGCAGATAGGTGCGGTTCTCTGTCTCCCGGATCCGCTTTCTCAGCCGGTCGCGCAGCATCTCGGCCTTTTCGCTGTCCGGCAGTGCCTCGGCCTCTGTCAGCTGCTGGTTCAGCCGGTCCAGCTGTGCCTCCTTGCTGTCGCTCATGTCAGCCTTCAGGGCATCGATCAGGTTGGCAATACCGCTCTTCTCCCAGTCATTGCTCATCTCCGTCACCACCGGGTGGTTTGCATCCCCGTATTCGGCCCGGATGCTGTTTGCCAGCGCATCCAGCCGGTTCACGGCATTCTGGTTCAGCAATGTCATGTCCGCCAGCTTTGCCACTTCCAGCGCCCGCAGGATCAGCCGGGGCTGCACATATTTGTCCTTTGCAGGCCGCAGCACCATCTGGTTCAGCTGGGCAGCATTGGCCCGGATGCCCCGCCGCAGCTCGTCCTTCTGCCGACCGTCCCGGGCTTTCTGTACCCGCTTCTCAGCCAGCTTCTTGGCAATGGCAATGTCCTCGTCCCGCTGCTGCTGGGCTGCAGTGATGGCGATTGCGTTTCGCTCCGCCTGCTTTTCCTGCCACTCCTGAGCTTTGCGCTGGTTTTCCTGCTCCCATTCCAGCAGTTCGTTTTCCTGATGGATCAGCTGCCACTCGGCCCGATCAGCCCGGCGCTGTTCTCCTGCCACCTGGTGCGAAAGGTTCCAGTTCTCCCGCTTCAACTGTTTGTTTTCCAGCCGGATCTCGTCCAGCATCTGCTGGCGTTCTTCCTTCAGCCGCTTCTTTTCGGCCTTCCACTCCCGTTCGTAGGCTTCCTTCAGCACGTCCAGCTTTTCGGCCATGTCGCCGTAGTTGGTGATGTCCAGCCCCAGCGTATCCAGATTCTGATCCAGCAGCTTTTCTGCTTTTTCATTCCGCTTCTGCTGTTCTGTCCACTGCTGCAGTGCTTCATCCCGGCTTCCGTTCCGGCTGTTCTCATACATCCTCCGGTTGAACTCCCGGTTCTGCTCCTTCTGCACCTTCCGCAGGTCCTTCAGCGCCTGCTCCGCGTTCTCCTCGCCCACGGCAGCAGCCACAGCCTGGCGCTGCCAGCGCTGGAACCCGTCAAAGATGGCCTGTGCATCGGTCATCTCCGGCACGTTCAGGATATCACCCAGCATCCGGTCGGCCAGCTCCACTTTGGCATCCTCGTACTCGGCAGCATCTGCAAAGCGGCTCATCATCCTGGGCTTGATGGCATCGTGCACGTTCATCAGCACATCCAGCCACTCGGTGCTCTCCATGCTGGCCGCGCCGTCCACGCCTGCCGCCTGGGCCGCGCCCCGGAACAAGGCCGCTGCCCCTTCCTTGGTGCCGCCCATGGCCCGGGTGTCGTTGACGATGGCTTCATACACTTCCGCCGGGTTGCCGTCCCGCACACCCTCTGCCTGCCGCAGCTTCACGCCGTGCTTCCGGGCCTCCGCCACCGCTTCACTCCACGTCCCGTACCGTTTCACCAGCTCCGCCTTGGCCGGGCCGTCCTTGTTCACCGTGTAGCTCAGGTCGTGGTATTCCGGGTACTCGTCCCACAGCTCAGTGTTCCGGTAGGTGGCCCCGCTCAGTATTTCATCCGCAATGGTCTCAGACAGTGCGCTGGCCTTGCTCATGCTGGCCCCGTCCGCCGTCATGTACTCCACCAGCGCCCGGGTCTCTCCGGCAATCTTCGTCCGGTCGGCCCTGCTGCCGTTGGCCTTTGTCCACCGCACCGCCAGCCCGTCAATGGAATCCTGGCTGATCCGCACACCGTGGGTCACACCCATCATCTGGGCCAGCGTTTCCATCGCCGCGCTGTTGTCCGCAATGGCCCGGCTTGCCTGCCGCTGGGTGTTCTTCCGCGCGTCCCGTTCCGCCTGTTCGGCCAGCTGGAAACGGACATTCGGCACCTTGTTCAGCAGGGCCGTGCGCTGGGCATCGTCCCCGGCTTTGTAGAGCTTCACGTCAATGCCGGTCTCTTTCAGGCTGTCGATCAGGGTGCTGCTGGTGTTGTCGGGCAGGATCGCCGCCCGCACCTCATCAAAGCTCACGGCCCGCTGGGGCTTCGCTTCAAAGTACCCGGTAGGAATAGCAGCCACGTTCTTGTACAGGTTCAGGATCATCTGGGCCGTGTCCTTGCCAATGGTATACCCCTCTTTTGCAAAGGCCTTTCCAATGGCTGCCGCCGTCTGTTTTCCCTGTGCGGCCTGCATCAGGATGCCGCCCAGGATTTCCCGCTCTTCAAAGCTGTTGTCTGCATGGGGTGTAGTCTCTCTCCGCAGCTTGTCAAGGATATCGCTGATCTGGTCATCTGCCTTTTCCAGCAGCGCCTTGTACTCTTCTTCCGGCATCTGCTGCAAGCGGCCCTTGTCCGCCCGCACTTCGTCCAGGTTCTGGTACTCCGCCGTGGCCGTGCTCATCAGGGTGCTGACCGAAAGGCCCCATGTATCCTGCCCTCGTGCATTCTGAGCATTCATAGCAGCCACAAGGTTTTCCAGCGTGTAGCTGTTGTGCAGCTGGGCAAAACTGCGCTTTACCCCTGCCGGAGTAAAGCGGTCTTTTCCGTTTCGGATTCCCTTCTGTCCTAGAACATTTCCCAGCTGGTCATACACCCAGTTCTTCACATCTTCTGCCGGAGCTTCCTGCCGGATGGTCTCCCTGGTCGCTTCCACATCCATCGCCTGCTTTCCGGCATTGGTATCGGTCAACATTTTGTAGGCGTGCTCCAGCATTCCATACAGTCGTCCACGGTTGTCATTCCGCATCTTGTCAATGCGCATTTGCCAACGCCGGTTCTGGCCCTCCAGCTGTCCGTGAGTATACTTTTCTTCCAGTGCGTCCGCCGCTTTATCTGCCAGCTGATCCAGCTGGTCAAAGTCACCACCCTCGAATGCAGCTTTGATTTCATCCGCGCCAATGTGTTCGATCACCTTTTCCAGGGTATCATTGCCCAGGCTGTCGAACTGGTCCCGTTCTGTCTTATACACCGGCTCCACAGTCTTACCTTTCGCTTCCAGATAGGCCAGCTGCACTGCTGTGTTTTCCTCCAGGCGCTGGGCAAGCTCTGCCCGGTCGGAGCTACTCGTCTCTTCAATTCCAAGGCGCTGTAACGCGGCGCTGTTCGCAAATTTTCCTTCAAACGCATCTTTGCTTGCCGAATCCACCTTGCTTTCAAAGTCCCGCATCGCATCGTAATTCACTTCAAACTCCACATTGGGCCGGGTGGGTGTCCAGGCATCCGAACCATAGATACGGTTTGCCCGGTTCACCATGGGGTCAATGGTATCGGAGTTGAACACCAGCGAGATGGGGCCATACTTGGTGTGACCTTCCTGGGCTTTCACCACCGCAATAGACGGCGAGGGCATCCCGCCCAGCTCCAGCGCTTCCTGCAGGTTTTCGGCGGTCAGGTTGTGCACGGCCACAAGGTCTTTGTTCTGGTCCACCTCCACCGGAGCACTCAGCTGGAACCGCACCGATTTCTTCACAGGTTCGCTGTTTTCCTTGCTTTCGGCATTTTCTTGTGCTATACTGTTTTTAGCAGGAAAGCTCGGGCGTTCACCGCCCTCCTCGGTTTTGAGTACCGTGTCAGCGCTTTCCTGATAAATAGAACCCTCCGACCCTCTGCTCCCCGAATCTTCGGATTCCATGTGGGCTTTGCCGGAGGGTTCTATTTTTGTAAACGGCACACCTTCCATCTTGACGTTTTGCCCATGATAGGATATACTACCCATAGAACCATAGCGTTGCAGTTCGCTAGGCATTTGGAAGCCTAGTGTCCTAAGTAACGCTGTGGTTCTTTTTTTGTTTTCAGAGGTATACAGCACTTCGCTGTTCTGCACAAATCTCACAGGGTCGTTATCCTTGGTATAAGCACTGGTCGCCTTCTGCATATCCTGGATCACGATCCGGTTTTCTACTGGCTGAAGATCCAGCACGCACAATACAGGTCTGCCGTCCTGCGCTTTCACACTGCCAAACAAAACCAGTCTGGTATTCTGTGAACCGGCACGCCCCTTATTCCGGCTGGAAAGCACCAGAATGGGGTCATCCAAAATTTCCGGAATGCGTTTGATCTCGTTCAACGTCATTTCCGGGTGTTGTTCCAGAATCAGGCTGATTTTATCGCCTTTCATGTAGATGTCATTTTCTCGTGCACCCAGTCCCTGCAAAGCTTCCGCCGTGCTGCCCAGCACAAAGATTTCCCGGCTGTTTCGTCCGTCACGGTTCCACTCGTCAATGTCCTGTGCATAGCTCGGGTTAATGGAATATCTCACGCCCTGTCCTTCCGCCGCGCTCTCTGTCTTGGGGGCAGCGGCGTTTTCTTTTGCACTGCGCAGGTTGTCCATCGCTTTTTCAGCGTGGGCAAAGTATTCGTCCTGCAAAATTCTGCGCTCGTTCTCGGCCAGACGCTGAGCCTTCAGGGCCGCCCTGTTGTCGGGGTCAAGGGTCAGCACTTCCTTGGCCCGGCTGATGATGCCGCCCAGCATCTCCTTCACCCGGTTCATCACGGTGCGGATGGTTCCGGCCCTGCCGCTGTTCTTCTCGGCCTGCCCGCGCTGGAACTCTACCCAGCGCTTGAAATCGGATTCATTGGAGAAGATGCCCCGCCAGGCATCGCCCACCAGCTCCTCGGCAGCTTCCTCATAGGTCAGATTCTGCTGGGCATAGTCGGTCATCTTCTCCCGGATCATCTCGTCCACGGTCTCAAAGCCGCTGCTCTTGGCCAAATACAGCAGCGCGTGATCCTGCAAGGCCTTGGCTCCCTCGCTGTCCAGAGCGTTATACCAATGGTAGTCCTCATGCAGCACCGTTCCAAACACGTCATTTGCACTGTCACCAAAGAAAATGCGTCCCGTTTCTGTGTCCACATACGCCCGCACCCGGCTGTCTGCCTGCCCCGCACCGTTCTGAAGCACATTCTTCAGCACCGCCGTGGTGCCGGTTGCCGCCGCGTTCAGCTCGATCACCTGGCTACCAGCGTCGCTCGTGTTGCGCAGGGTTCCCTTGTAGATGGTCTCACCCCTGCCCGTCAGGCTCTGTTCCGTCAGAGTGCCGCCCAGCTGGCTCTTGGCCCACCGGGTCTCTGCCGCATCCCTGCCGTAGGTGTAGGCGATCTCCAGCGCGTTCCGGCCCTTGAGGTTGCCCAGCACATAGTTCACGTTGGCCGCCATGCCACTGCCGGTGCCCGCCAGCTCCAGCGCCTGGTCAAAGGTCTTCACGTCCTCCATCTGGCCCAGCCGGTACAGAGTGGATGCTGCCGCCGCATAGCGGTCACTGTCCACGCCTTCCGGCTGTTTCCGGCTGATCTCCTGTGCCGCCTTTTCGCCCACCTTCCAGCTCCGCAGCACCTGCTCCGTCCGGGCCTGCTTCTGGCCCTCCGTCCTCGGTGCTTCCATGCCGTAGGTCTCCCGCATCGGGCTGTTGCTGCTGTCCATCCCGTCAAGGGTGCTTTCTTCCACAGGGACCGACTGCATCACAACCTGCCGGTCAGCTCCATTCTGCGCAGTCAGACCAGTGTTTTCCGCACTGCCAAGGGCTAACGGGTTGCGGCTGTCAGCGCTTATGCGATGACTGATGGGTTCTGCGCCGTCCGCCGCTGTTTCCGTGGGGCTTTCCACACTTTCCCCAGTGTTCTCAACAGCATTCTGCTGGCTGCGCTGTGCCGCCACTTCCCGCAGCATCCGCCGGGTAGCCGCAGCCGTGCTCGGCAACTTCACCCCATAGGCTTCCTCAAAAGACGCGCGGTTTGCCTCGTTTCCGGCCTCCGGGGTAAACAGCCTGATGGTCTTGCCTGTCAGGCTGTCACCGGCCGCCGCTTCTGCAAACGTCTGCACCGCCACATTGTCCGATACCGGTGCAGCACTCGTACCGCTATCCTCAGCCGCAGAGCCCTGCTGTACACGCTCAGATGAGCCCTGTTCTATCAGATCAGAGTTTTCCGTTCTGCCAAGGGCTAACGGGTTGCGGCTGTCAGCGCTCACGCGCTGACTGAGGGGTTCCGGCTCCCGCGCCAGCTCCTCCCGGCGCTGGTGTTCCTTCAGCGCCTGCTCGTATGTGTCCTGAGCGGCATACCGCTCCACGTTGCCCCGCAGGCTGGAATCTCCCGCGTTCATCCTGGAAAGCCCTGTGCCCACAGCGCCGCCCAGTGCACCGGACGCGCCGCCGGTCAGCCCCGCTTCCAGCGCCTGAACCAGCGTGTCCGTGGTAAACATGGTCTGGGCAGCTTCGCTGTCTCCCAGGGCCGCATCAATGGCCTTGTCGGCGTAGGTCTCCACAAAGGCCTGCATGGCGTTGTCAATGCCGCCGGAAATGGCGTTGGCAACTGCCGGATGTGCCGCCGCAAAGGCCGAATCCCCAGCCAGCGCCCGGATCTTGTCTGCCACAGCTCCCGCCACGGAATTTCTGGCGTAGTCCGCGCCCATGGTTCTTGCCAGATCAGCCGCACCCACGCTGTTGATGGCCCATCCTGCGCCAAACTTGGCCACACCGCCCGCCAGCGCCTTGCCTGCGCTTTCGCCCTTGGCCGCGCTCTTGCCC
>OLNP01002398.1_pt1 | contig 13705 bp, 13 predicted proteins | sample 1671951 | NCBI WGS metagenome assembly OLNP01 (sample SAMEA3136629, study PRJEB25190) | human gut metagenome | biome: human gut; feature: human-associated habitat; material: faeces | place: Austria | collected 2013
CGCAGAGGGCGATGAGCCCCACGATGACGCCCGCCACGACAGCGTAGGCCCCGGGCAGATACCGCAGCACGCCGTCGGAGTGGGCCGCCATCCAGGGGCGGCCCGCCAGAAGCAGCACGGTGGCGTAAAGCAGGACGGCTGTCTTGTGGAAGACGTATTGCAGGGTCATCAGCCCCACGCCGGGGCCGACGTCCAGCCCGCGCCGGTGGAGATACCACGTCTGAAACGGCACCGACCCTGCGCCGAGGCCCACCACATTGCCGAAGGTCCCCATCCATGCATTGTCGATGCCCTGCCGCAGCGGGAAATGGGGCAGACGGCTGCGGACGATGAGCCAGCTGGATACGCCCTCGAGAAGCGGGTAGCTCAGGCCCACGGCCAGCGCCAGAAGCCCCTGCCCGAGGGTGAGCCGGCTCAGCGCCTCGGAGATCTCGGCCCAGTGCTCCCGAAAGATGAACACCACGATGCCGGTCAGCAGGGCCAGAACGCCCAGCGAGAGCAGGGTCTTTCGGCGCGAAGGGGCGGGGGAGGCGGACGAACTCATGCGGGGACTCCTTTCAAATTTCAACAAAAAATGGACTGGGATAAACTCTTAGGAGAGTATATCACAGTCCGGAGATGTGTTTGTGAACAACTGCCAAATTTTTTGCCTCAGTTTCGGCAGAGTGATAAAGAACGGGGAGCTTACTCGCCGGTGAGCCCCTTTACAGCCTGTTGTAAACTGTCAGAAAACGCCTGTTTGGAGTAATGGCTCTCGTAAAGCTCACGGCAGGCGGGACGCATGGCGGCCAGCTTTTCCGGGTGCTCGATGGCCCAGGCCAGCCGCTCGGCCAGCTTTTCGGGGTCGTCGTCCTCGTAGACGAAACCGTCCACCCCCTCGGTGATGAGCCCGGCGGTGCCGGTGTGCTCCGACACGATGGCGGGCTTGCCGAAGATGAGGCCCTCCGTGACGAAAGTAGGCATGGGGTCGTCGCGGGAGGCGCAGACGAGGCAGGTACACTGGGCCATCAGACTCTTGATCTCGTCGCGGGTGAGCCGCTTGACATAAAAGACGTTGTCAGGGCAGTCAGCGGTCAGGCTCCGCACGGCGTCCATCATCTCAGCCTCTGCGGCCTTGCCCACGAAGAGGAAGGAGGCCTTCTTCATGGTCTCAGGCGGCAGCAGCCGGATGGCCTTGCAGAAGATGTCCTGGCCTTTCCGGTTCTCGAAGGAACCGACGGTAGCGAACAGAGGCCGCCCGCCCGCATAGCTCAGATCGTAGTGGGAGAACTTCTCGGCGGCGTAGTCCGGCAGGCCGTAGATGAGGGGCCGGATGTTGAACTCCGGCCGCACCGAGTGCATGGCGTTGGCGGCGTGGCTGCCGACGGAGTAGAGCCGGATGTTTTCGCCCAGCTCTCTGGGGATCTGGTGGGCGATGTGGGGGTAGCCTGCAAAGGCATCGTGGAGCCACCAGAGCACCGGCACCCGCGCACCGCTCAGGGCGCGGACGGCCCGGGCCTCCACGACGGTGTTGGCCAGAACGAGGTCGGCGCAGAGGGCCAGCCCCCAGAGCAGGGGAGACTGGACACAGCCCTTGCGGGTGATGACGGTAGCTCCCGCCTCGAGGAAGAGCGGCATGGAGCCGCCGTCCTCAGGGCCGAGGACGACCACTTCGTAGCCCATGCTGCGCAGCACCGGCACGGCGCTCACCAGCACGATGGGCGCACCGGTCATGTCCAGCAGGTGGCTCATGATAAAGACGCGCTTCCCCTTTACAGACCAGACGTCTTCGGCGCAGATGTCCCGCTCATAGTGGGCCAGCGCCAGCGGGAGGCAGACGTGGCTGCGGCGGAGCTTCGCCGCCAGCGTCAGCAGTTCGACGGGATTTTCCGGGTCGCGGGCTTCCGCCTGACAGCGGCGCAGCAGCTCCCGGGAGACGAGGGCGCAGCCCGGGCAGGCTGCAAAGCCCTGACTGTGGTAGAGGGTGGTGACGCCTGAGTAGCCGAAGACGGCGTCGCTGGTGACGTAGTCTGCGCCGCTGCGCAGTGCGTCCGCAAAGCAGGAAAGGGCCGTGGGCATCAGGAAAAGGTCTTCCCTGACCAGAAGCACACCGACGGCGCTGCCGAGGGCTTCGGGGCGGAGGCTGTCCGTCAATAAAAATTTGCGGTGGAGCTGGTCCTGCAGGGAAGCTTTCAGGGAGGCGTTCCGTCCCGGCGCATAGACGCCGAGAAAAACTTCCTGGGTGTCGAGATATTCCTGTTTGGCGAGCTGAGCCCGCTGCAGAGTGGTATAACTGCTGTACATCGTATCCTCCTCTCCGCAGGCAGGCTCAATGGCTGCGATGGAACAGCCCCAGCAGGCGGCGCAGGGGCAGCGTGAGTTTCCAGCTGCTGGAAGAGAGGATGTTTTCCAGCGAGTTCTCGTAGGCTTTGCTCCGGGCGCACAGCTCGGCGTTGGCCTGATGCAGCTCGGAGAGATTCTTCTGCAGGGCCTCGATGGTCTGCTTCTGGTCAGCCGTAGTCTTTTCCAGCTGGTCGAGGTGCTTCTGCTCGCAGACGCGGGTCTTCTGGAAATACTGTACGCCCTCGAGAACGGCGGCGAACAATGGGTCGTCAGCCAGCGGCTCCAGCGGGAAGTAGCAGTAGCTCACGCCCAGCTCCATCCCGGCGGGGAAACGGTTCAGACCTTCCAGCATGAAATTCGGGTCGTCGTTGAGGAACAGGATGCCGTCGCCGTGGAGCGGCACACCGTTCACCGGGCGGCAGAGGATGCGGTCGTCCGAGAAGACGAAATCAGTGATGCAGCAGGGCAGTTCGCCGGGGTCGAAACGGAGATTGAACGCGGTCTCCGGCAGCTCGAAGGTCGCTGTCACCATGCCGTTCAGCTCGTCGTATTCGTAGTCCGGGGCCTTGACGGTGTCTTTCTGGGAAAAGCCGAACCCGGCGTCATAGTAAAGCAGCGGCTGCACCAGAGCAGGCGAGTCGGTCTGCCTCTCTTTCTGGGGGTGGGCAGCATAGAAGGTCTGCAGCTGCTTTTCCAGCTCAAGGCAGCGCTGGGCCAGCCGCGAAGTGCCTTCGTCTGCAAGTTTGAGCTGTTGTTCAAGGTCCGCAATGCGGCTGCGCAGAGCCGCTTCAGGAGTTTCGTTCATCATTACCGGGGCCTCCTCCAATTTATCGCAAGGCGTACAACCCGCGCTGCAAGCCTATGCATCAAAAGTAACTATAGTCTGCCCTCAAAATGGCTGGATACCAAAGCGCAGGAATTTCAGTGTTTTGCCGCATAGCGGCGGGTCTTGCTCCGCTGCCGGGGCTTGTCCGCAGGCTTGCCGCCCCGAAGCTTCCGGCCAAGTTCTTTGCGGCGCATCAGAAGTTCGGTGACGGCGAAGATGGACACAAGCGAGAACACGAACTGCAGCAGCATCCCCTGCACCGGATGGTCAGCATACTTTGCAGCCATCAGATACCACGGGATGGCCGTCAGCTCCACAGTGTGGATGCAGAAGATGAAGAGCGAGCGCCGGCCCACCCACTCGATGGCATGGGAGATGGGGCCGTCCACTCGGCGCTGCCATTTCAAAAAGAGCCGGATGATGCCGTAGCCCACTGCGCCATCCAGCAGGATGCTCAGCGGCCCCATCGTCCACTCACCCATCGAAACGCAGTCGGTGCTCTGGGTCAGCAAAACGCCCGCGACGACGCCCAGTGCGGACGCGATAAGTCCGGCTTTGGCTCTGCCGGAAAGGGGAGCTTCGAAAAGGCGGCGCTTCTTGGCCAGATAGCCGATGTAAAGGTAGGGCAGCGACACCATGCCCTGTGCGATGCAGAAAGGAGCCTCCCACACCAGCGTGACGCCCCAGCCAAGCAGGGTGACGCCGACGACTGCGGGGGTTATGTACCGCTCGGGGAAGATCTCGAGCAGCACGTCCAGAAGCACCCACGCCAGCATCAGGGCCACTAAGTACCACATGGGTCCGCAGGAGAAAAACTGCTGCCCGAAGTAAGTGGCCGTGTGGGGCAGGCCTAACAGGAAACCGCCTAAGACCTTGGCCGATTCTGAGATGGCAGCATCCCACGAGCCGAAAGCTGCGTGGTGAATGAAAGCGTGGAGCACCGTGGTGGCCAGTGCAGTATAAAGGTAAGGCTTGAGCAGGGTCTTGAGCTGCTGCTCGATGCATTTGTGGATGGAGCGCTTGCGGAAGCCGTAGCCGCTGGCAATAAAAAAGGCGGCCATCAGCGCTTCGCGGTAAGCGAACAGCGCGAACGCGAAAGGGGTGACGTCGTTGGTGCCGAGGGGGTAAAGCTCTGCCGTGTGGGCAAAGACGATGGCCAGCATTCCGATGCCTTTCAGCAGGTCGAACATGCCAAGGCTGCTTACAGTGCGGGGCTTGGTGCCTTCCATGAAAAGGGTCCTCCTTGTGCGCCATTCGTCCCGGAGGCCCCGGAAGGCCGTGTTTTAGGCGCGATAAATAAAAATATGAAGCTCGGCGGGGAGCTTTTTTGCCAAATGATATAAACAGTATAATGCTTTTTGGGCTTGCTGTCAATTTGATAAGGACTCGACCTCCGGGTGAAGTTTCGTCCTGACGAAAAAAAGTGTATCACAGCTTTTCGCGCATCGCAACAAAAGGAAAGAATTACATCTGCCTGCACAAATCGAATGCAAGCTCAAGTTGCATATTTGTGCAATTAAATCTTGCGTTTGTGCTCTGCTTGCGGTATACTGTTGCCATGAGGAGCCGTGCCAAAGTTTTCCTCGAAATGCCAGAGATTCGGAATGACTCTGGAAGGTAAATAAAAAAATGCAGAGCTGAAAATTTGACAAAAAAGGAGAAAGACCGATGGCTGAATACATCAAAGTACCCGCAGGCGTATACGACATGGTGACCCGCTGCATGGAGCAGGAGTTCCCCGATCATGTGGCCATCCGCTATGTGGCCGAGGACGGCAAGACCGTCGTGGAGAAGAAGTATCGCGAGTATGCGCAGGACATCCGCCGGATGACGGCCTATCTCAAGGCCGAAGTGCCGGACATCAAGGGCCGGCGCATCGTTCTGCTGAGCCGGAACTGCTATGAATTCTGCGTGGCGTCCTACGGCATCATCCTCGCCGGCGGCGTCCTCGTGACCCTGAACCAGAAAAAGACCTGGGAGGAGCTGGAATATGAGCTGGGCCTCGTGGAGCCCGCTCTCATCCTGAACGACGGCATCGACTACGGCTGCCGCGCCGAGCTGGAAGCCGCCTACGGCCCGAAGCTCCGCCCCATGGACTGCTATAAGGAGACTGCCCCCGGCGAGCTGACCAACTGCGTGGGCCACGATGATCTGATGATGCTGATGTTCACCTCCGGCACCACCGGACGCAGCAAGGGCGTCATGCTCTCGGAGCGGAATATGTGCGCCAGCCTGCACACCTATTCGGAGGTGGCAGAGAACTGGATCACCAACCGCCTCCCGGCAGGCCAGAAGCTGCCGCTGAGCCATATGACCCTGCTGCCCCTCTTCCACATGGCCTGCTTCGTCTGCGTCATGTCCTACCCGCCTGCCGGATGGGCTCTGAACCTCTGTAGCGACATCCGCGACTTCTACCGCGACCTGGGCCTGATGCACAGCGATGTCATGGCCTCGGCCCCCATGCTGGTGGAGACCATCTACAACGACATGAAGCGTGGCCGCGTCAGCCGTCTGAACGGCCTGTGGGACCTGTGCTGCTCTTCCGCTGCCCTCGACCCCAGGATGCTGCTGGAGCTGGCCCAGAACGGCTTCGTCGTCAACCAGTGCTACGGTATGACCGAGACCTTCGGCGACGGCATCCTGAACTTCACGCAGGTCGAAAAGCAGATGAGTGCCGTGGGCAAGCCCGACGACCACGTTCAGTATAAGCTGGACGAGACCGGCGAGATCTGCATCAAGGGCGACTGCGTGATGCTGGGCTACTACAAGGACCCCGAGGCCACGGCAGAGGTCATCGACGCCGACGGCTGGTTCCACACCGGCGACCTTGCCCGGATGGATGAGGAAGGCTTCTATTACATCACCGGCCGCAAGAAGAACCTCATCATCCTCGCCAGCGGCGAGAACGTCAGCCCCGAAGAGCTGGAAAAGAAGCTGGCCCTCTGCCCGGCCATCACCGAGTGCATCGTGAAGGAGAAGAGCCAGAAAATTTGTGCCGTCATCTACTGCCCTGAGGATAAGCAGGAAGAGGTCAGAGCCTTCGTCACCGAGGTGAACCGCAGCCTGCCGCTGTATAAGCGCATCAGTGCCGTGGAGTTCACCGCTGAGCCCCTGCCCCGCAACGCTCTGGGGAAGCTGCTGCGGAAGTAACAAGGAAGAAGAAACAGTGAAAAGGATACGCCGCGTGGTTGCATTTCTCTGTCGAAACAGGTATTATTACGTTGAGGCAGAAAATGTCAGCTGCCGGCGTTTCGCTGCAAGAAAGAAAAACAGCAAGGAGCGACAAAAATGATAAATACTGTATATGAGCTCATCACGGACGTCATGGCGAAGCAGTACCCCGACCGGGTGGCTTTCCGCTATGTAGCCGCCGATGGCAAGACTGTGGTGGAAAAGACCTACGCCCAGTATGTGCAGGACATCCGCAGGGCCGTTACTTATTTTAAGGAGAATATCCCCGACATCAAGGGCAAGCGTGTCGGCATCATGAGCCGCAACTGCTATGAGTACGGTGTCAACAGCTTCGGCGCGATCCTCGCCGGGGCCGTCGTCGTGACCATCAACCAGAAAAAGACCTGGCCCGAGCTGGAATATGAGCTGGGCCTTGTCGAGCCTTCCCTCATCGTCAACGACGGCATCGACTATGGCTGCCGCCCCGACATCGAGGCCGCCTACGGCGATAAACTCCGCCCGATGGACGCCTTCAAGGACAGCGCGCCTGCAGAGCTTGTTGACTGCGTGGGCCATGATGATTTGATGGTGCTGATGTTCACTTCCGGCACCACCGGCCGCAGCAAGGCCGTCATGCTCTCGGAGCGCAACTTTTTTACCACGGTGGAGTGCCAGGTCAAATTCGGCGACGCCATGCTGGATTATAAGCACGAGTATATGCCCGAGGACAAAAACGACGTCCTGAGCAACTTCGCCATCCTGCCCCTGTTCCATCTGGGTACGTTCATCTGCCTCTTCGTTTGGGCCTGCAAGGGCTGGGCGCTGAACCTCTCCGCCGACATCCGCGACTTCTACCGCGACCTCGGCCTGATGCACAGCGATGCCATCGCTGTGGCTCCCATGCTGATGGAGGCCATCTACAAAGACGTCAAGCGGGGCCGCCGCGCCCGCCTGAACGGCATCTGGAACCCCTGCGGCTCCTCTGCCATGTTTGACGGCGCCATGCTGGCCGAGCTGGCACAGCAGGGCATGATGATCACTCAGGTGTACGGCATGACCGAGACCTGCGGCGACGGCATCATCAACTACGAGCAGGATGAAAAGCACATCCGCGCCGTGGGCAAGCCCGACGACCACGCCGAGTACAAGCTGGACGAGACGGGCGAAATCTGCATCCGCGGCGGCTGCGTCATGCTGGGCTATTACAAGGACCCCGAGGCCACCGCGGAAGTCCTCGACGCTGACGGCTGGTTCCACACCGGAGACCTGGCCCGTGTGGACGAGGACGGCTTCTATTACATCACCGGACGCAAGAAGAATATCATCATCCTCGACAACGGTGAGAACGTCAGCCCCGAAGAACTGGAAAATCTGCTGTCCAAGTGCGAGGCCGTCAAGGAATGCATCGTCAGGGAGAAGGGCAAGAAGATCTGTGCCGTCATCTACTGCGGCGAGGCCGACCAGCAGACCGTCCGCGACTTCATCACCGAGACCAACCGCACCCTGCCGCTCTACAAGCGGATGAGCGCCGTGGAGTTCAGCACCGAGCCTCTGCCCCGCACTGGCACCGGCAAGCTGCTGCGCAAGTAAGAATAAACCGGGCAGGCTGCGGAATACTGGAAAAGAGCCGCAGCCGCCTTGAATGGAACTACGAAAGGAAGATTCAAACTATGGAAAGAACCGAGATCGTGTCCCAGATCCTTGCAATTCTGGAAGATGTTGCAGAGATTTCCCCCGAGGATGTCAACGAGAACAGCGTCTTGATGGACGATCTGGACCTGTCGTCCATGGAGATCCTGACCGTCGTCGCCGACCTGGAGGAGACTTTCGGCCTGCGCATCCCCGAAAAGGAGCTGCGCAACTTCGTCACCGTCAGCGATCTGGCCGACTATCTGGCCGCACACGCGGGGGAATAAGGAATGGATGCCGAACAGCGCTCTGTTTTTCAGGGCATCGTCTACTATTACCGCGAAAACATGGTCAACTGCCGCTATCAGGTCACGCTGAAAGACGCCGTGGACGGTGCGCTTTTGCAGCAGGCTCTGGATGCGGCCCGGGCAAAGGCACCCTACTATTTCCAGAAGCCGGTGTGGGAGAAAAAGCTGCTCCACCTCGAGCCGTCGGACGCCCCCTGCCCGGTGCGGCAGGGCAGCGCAAAGCCCGAATTTCCGGACGAGAACGGCTTTACGGTTGCCCTGAGCTATGAGGGGAAAGTCGTCTACTTCGACTGGTTCCACTTCCTGACCGATGGCCGGGGCATAGCACCCTTCATGACCATGGTGCTGCAGTTCTACTGCAACCTGCGGTACGGCACGGCTTTCGAGGGCCGGACCCTTGAGACGGACCCTGCCTACGACATCGAGGACATCCTTGCAAAGTACCCCGAGAGTCAGGTGGCCAACGATATGCAGCGCCCCGTGGTGCAGACCTTTGAAGAGACGCCCACCTGCTGCCGCGTCCGGCTGGAAAAGGCGGGGCTTGTGGACGCCGCCCTCCGCTGCGGCGTCAAGCCCTTCAGCACCCTTACGGCCCTGCTCTGTAAGGCGGTGCGGGCGTATCTGGACAAGGACGAGGTGCTCTACAGCTACTCGACAGACGCCCGCGACGCGCTGGGTGCGCCGAACGCCCTCTACAACTGCGTGGCATCCTTCCAGCGCAAGCTGCCGCTGACGGCAGATGCTCCGCTGGCCGAGGTGGCCGTGGGCGTGGACGCTGACCTGAAAGAGAACCTTTCCGCTGAGCGAAAACTGTTCCGGATCGCGGAGCAGATGGGCTGGGTCTACCGGGTCTACCAGCAGAAAGCCAGCCTCAGCATCAAAAAGCGCATCTTCCAGATGGGCGAGTACATCAGCGGCTTCCCGGCGGACTTCTGGGTGAGCTATCTGGGCGACCCCTTCGCTCCGTCCAGCCCGGAGCTGACCCGGTACATCGAGGACTTCCAGACCTGGGTGCCGGCGGACGGCGCTTCCATCGGTCTGGAATGCACCAGCCTGCATGGCATCATCACCCTCTGCGTCAAGAACAAGGTGCCGCGCCCCGGCTTTGCCGAGACTCTGCGCGCTGCGTTCGAGGCCGAAGGCATCAAGGTGCTGGAAGCCGCAGAGCTGGGCGCAGACAATACATAAAAGAAAACCTCTCCGTCACGCCGTAGGCGTGACGGAGAGGTTTCTTTTTATCCAAAACGTAATTTTTACATCAAATTTTCATGCGTCATACTTTTGCGAAAAAATCGCCTGAAAAGCCGATTCTTCCCTTGCGTCCAACAGTTTGCCGTGGTAGGATAGGTCGAATGTGACCGAAACACACTGGGAAATGGACAAAAGTGAGGAAAATCGTATGGAAAAAAATAAGAACAGCGGCGCGGCACTGGCAAGAAAGATGGCGGTGTCTCTGGTTTGCGGTCTGGCGGCAGGCTTTGCCTTTATGATGCTGCGCGAAAAGCTCGTGGCTTCCGGCAACAGCGGCATCTGGCAGACCATCAACGACCTGCTCTTCCAGGACATCACCGCAGAGGGCGCGGAACGTGCGCTCGGCCTCTTCTACATCATCGGCCAGCTCTTCATCAAAGCACTGCAGCTGGTCATCATCCCGATGGTCTTCACCTCCATCGCGCTGGCCATCGGCAGCATTGCCGATATCAGCACCATGGGCCGCATCTCGGCCAAGACCCTCTTCTGGTTCCTGCTCTGCTCCTTTATGGCGCTGGCACTGGCCGGATGCGTGGGCTACGCCACCTACTCCATGGGCCTCTTCAACGCTCACATCGAGGGCCTGACGGAAGCCGCCGGCTCCACCGGTTCCAACCCCCTGAACGTGGTGCTGAATGTCATCCCCTCCAACATCGTCACGGCCTTCGGCAGCAACAACGCTGTTCTTTCCTCCGTCTTCCTCGCGGTGGCTGTGGGCCTGAGCATGAATGTGCTGGGTGAGAGCCGTACTTCCACCCTCCGCCGCCTGCTGGGCGAGGTGAACGACGTGGTGGTGGTCTTCCTGAACTTCGTCGTCACAAACTTCGCACCCTTTGCAGTCTTCGTGCTGCTGACCCGCACCTTCGCCATCTATGGCATTGATTACCTCAAGCCCGCTCTGGTGTATGTGGTGGTCACGGTGGTCCTGCTCTTTGTCTTCCTGCTGGTGGCCTATCCTCTGGTGGTGGCGCTGGGCGCAAAGCAGAACCCCATCACCTTTATTAAGAAGATCGCCAACGTGGCCGTCTTCGGCTTCTCCACCTCTTCCAGCGCAGCCACTCTCCCCCTGAACATCAGGGTCAGCACCGAGGATTTCGGCGTCGATGAGTCCATCGCCTCCTTCGTCCTGCCTCTGGGCATGACCATCAACATGGACGGCACCGCCATCATGCAGGTGGTGGCCACCGTCTTCATCGCAGGCTGTGCCGGTTACACCGTTACTCCCGCCCAGCTGGTCGTGGTCGCTCTGCTGGCTCTGCTGGCCTCGGTGGGGACGCCTGCCGCCCCCGGTGCAGGGGCCGTCATCCTTTTCACCATCCTGTCCGGTGCGGGCTTCGTGAATGACAGCGCCCTGCTGGCCTACTCCCTCATCCTCGCCATCAACCGCCCCATCGAGATGCTCGTCACCTCCCTGAATGTTGTGGGCGACGCTGTCGCCAGCATCTGCGTGGCCAAGAGCGAGGGTCTGCTGGACGAGGAAAAGTTCAACGCATAATTGACCTGTAACATACAAAAGCGCCCCTCCGTTTTACCGGAGGGGCGCTTTTTGCGCAGCAGAAGTCTTCTTTTTTACAGACGGCCCAAAGCCGCCGCCGGGGTTTTACGCCGATTTTGCGTCCGCATGGTTTCGGGCCGGGCGGCTGCACAGGCTTTCTTGTGTTCACAGGTGGATGGTGCAGCCGCGGCCCAGCATCTGGGCCAGCAGCATAAGGGTCGAGACGCCGAAGCACCCACCCATCATCAGCAGGCAGAGCACCACCGAGCCGAAGTCGCACCGGCACGCGCCGGGCCGGGCCGAGTAGTAGAGTACCTCGCACCCCAGCAGGATGAGCCCCGCCGCCGGCAGCACCTGCCAGATGACCAGCCACGGCAGGCCGGGCAGGAAGCGGGCCAGCAGGAAGAGCGTACCCGCCGCGATGAGGCAGACGCCCAGCGTCAGGGTGCCCACCCGGCGCAGGGGTTTATTCGTCGTGTTCTGTTCCATCATCCGTCACCTCGTTTTCATTCACCACAGGAGAAGAGAGCAGAGCGGCGTTGTCCGGCTCGTCGGCGTGATACTCGCAGAAATCGGCATCCTCGGGGACATCCTTGGAAGCATCCGGCTTTTTGGCCGGATGGGGGCCTTTCACCAGCCAGACGCCGCAGACGATGAGGACCACACAGACCACCACATCCGGCAGGCTGGCCATGACGAGGTAGAGGGCGCGGAAAACGGGGGAGGAGTGGCCCCAGCGGTAGACGAGGTCGCCGAGAATGTTCATGATGAGGTTCTGGTAGGCGATGAGCGCACCGAAGGCGATGAGCAGCCAGCCCACCAGCTTGTGGCTGTCCAGCAGAGCCCGGGCCAGCCGCTTGTCGCGGGGGTCGAAGTGGATGAGGTAGTCGTCCTCCGGTGCGGTGTCCGCGATGATCTGCGCCCGGAGGTTGAAGGTGTCAAAGAAGCTGTACATCCACACCACCACCAGCAGGAGCATCACCGGGTCGAGCAGGGAACTCACCATCCCGATGCAGCAGGCCGTGAGGATGAGGGAGAGGCCCCGCTTCATGTAACCCTGATACATCTGGCCTGCGCCGGGGATAAACGCGCAGCAGAAGGTCAAAAATCCGTTTTTCAGCATAACGATCTCCTTGTTTTATGATTTTATGTTTTCTGCCGCGTTCAGCAGGCTTTCCAGCACAGAGGAAACGCGGGTATAGATGTTCTCGCCGGGGCGGGAAGTCACGGGTTTGCCCAGCTTTTCGGGCAGAAGCTTCGGGGGCTGTTTTTCCGGCAGGGTGACCTGGACTGTGGGCAGGAGAGCCTGCAGGTCGCTGCCGTGGTCGGTGACGAAGGTCAGCGCTCCGGTACGCCACATGGTCAGCGCCAACACGGCGGCGACGCCCGCCACCGCAGCCCGGCCATAGGTGCTCTGCATCAGCCGAACCCAGATGGTGCTCATCACGGTACGGCGGACATCCCGGGGCGGGTCGGCGAGGGCGTCGGCGGTCAGAAGTGCGGTGTAACGGTCGGTGCATTTGTCGCAGTAGGCGAGATGTTCGGCGGCTTCCAGCCGTCCCAGCTCGTCCAGCTGCCCGGCGGTGAGGGCGTGCAGCCCGTTGTCGCTCAGACAGCCGTCTTCACGGAACAATTCCATCTCAAAAGCCCTCCTTTCCGGCGGCGCTCAGCTGCGCGGCCAACATCTTTTTTGCCCGGAAGACCTGCGCCTCCACTGTTTTCTGGGGCCTGCCGCAGAGCCGGGCGGCTTCGGCGGCGGTGTGCTGTTCCAGCAGCATGAGGCGGCAGGGCGTCTTGTAGGGTTCCCGCAGAGCGAGGATGCGCTGTGTCAGCTCCTCTTCGCCCAGAGCTTCCAGCACCTGCGCTTCCGGCTCGCTGCCGGGCGGTGCGCCCTCAAGTGCAAGTACATCGTCGCCGGGGGTGTTCACCCGGCGCGCCCAGGCGCTGCGTAAGTAATCCTTGGCTTTGTTGGAGGCGATGCGGGCCAGCCATTGCTTTTCGTATCCGGCAGGACAGCGGTCCATGCTCCGCCATGCAGAGAGAAAAGTTTCCTGCGTCAGATCCTGCGCATAGCCCTCATCTGCCACCAGCTGACGGCAGATGGTGTAGACGAGGGACTGGTACTTCTGTACCAGCCTGTCAAATTCCAGTGCATTCAATGGCTGCTCTCCGCCTCCTTTCTGCCCGGCATTTCGAGCGCTCTGTCTATCGATACGAACCAGCGGGGCCAAAACCTGCAAAATCATGGGAAAAATTTTGAAAATGTGGTAAAATGGCCTTATCAAACCTCACAAAGGAGAAAACACGATGGCCTCTGCCACAAAACAGGCACTTCTGGCGGCGCTCTCCGCCGCCCAGGGCGAATGCATCTCCGGCCAGCAGCTGGCGCAGCAGCTGGGTGTGAGCCGCGCTGCTGTCCATAAGGCTGCGGCCGCGTTGGCGGCTCAGGGCTATGCGCTGGAAGCCTGCCGGGCGATTGTGAAATATGGGTTTGAAACGCTGGAGCTGGATAAGATCCGGCTTTGCACGAAGCGTTCCAACACGGCTTCACGGATATTGGCGGAAAAAATGGGATTCATTCAGGTACCTTCATCCTGCAAGGATTCTATTGTATTTTGTATGCAAAAAGGATATAATAGCTTGTATACAAAATAATGAAAAAATACAATCTAGTGTGATTACACTAAGGGAACGATGGGAGGA
>OLNP01002406.1_pt1 | contig 13691 bp, 10 predicted proteins | sample 1671951 | NCBI WGS metagenome assembly OLNP01 (sample SAMEA3136629, study PRJEB25190) | human gut metagenome | biome: human gut; feature: human-associated habitat; material: faeces | place: Austria | collected 2013
GAGCAGCGATCGTTCCGCCGTAATAAATCCCCTGCGGATTGTTAATGACAACAAGCACAAGCACCTGCGGATTGTCAGCGGGCGCAAATCCGAGAAACGATGAAATGTATTTATGGTCGCTTCTTGGAAGTGTCTGTGAGGTTGCTGTCTTTCCGCCGATGGAAAAGCCCTCAATTTTGGCATTTTTTCCGGTTCCCTCTGACACCACTTTCTCCAGCAGATAGCGCATCGTTTCCGAAGTTTCTGCTGTGCAGATATTCTCATGCGTTTCATAGGAGAACGTTTTTACTGTATTTCCGTCCGCATCCTGCACGCTTACGCCAAAATGTGGTGTCACGCGCGTTCCCCCATTAATAATAGAAGATACCGTCGTGACAAGCTGGATGGGGGTAATCTGAAACGACTGCCCAAACGAGATTGTCGCAAGTTCCACCGGTCCAATATTTTCCGTCTTATGCATGATCGTTCCCGCTTCCCCCGGAAGATCAATATTCGTTTTGGATAACAGCCCGAACTGTTTGAAGTAACCGACAAAGTTCTCCGCGCCTAACCGCTCGCCAAGTTCCATAAAAACCGGGTTGCAGGAGTTCATGATCCCTGTCTCAAATGTTTCCGCACCGTGCCCTGTCGTTCTCGCGCACCGGATTCTTCTGTCCTCCACTATTTTATAGCCCGGGCAGAAAAATGCATCGTCCAGTTTTACCACTCCCTCTTCTAACGCTGCCGCTGCCGTAATAATCTTAAATGTGGAACCCGGCTCATAGGTATCACTGATGCACTGGTTTCGCCACATTTTATTCAACAGATTCTGTTTTTCTTCCGCTGACACGGATTCTCCGGTGTCCCCAACCAGTGTAAACGGATCGTTCAGGTCAAATTCAGGATAATTCACCATCGCCATAAGTTCGCCGTTCTGCGGGTTCATCACGATTACAGAAACACTGTCCGCTGACTTTTTTGTGCAGACCTTTTTTGCCGCCTGCTCACAGTACATCTGAATATTGTAATCTAATGATAAGCAAAGGTCATAACCGTTCACGGGTTCTAATCTGCTCTCCCCGGCATTCTCAATCTCAATTCCTCTCGCATCGGTTAACGTGAGGATTTTTCCGTTGGTTCCCTGAAGGTATTCATCATACTTTACTTCAAGTCCCAAAATGCCCTGATTGTCGGCCCCGGTAAATCCAAGTACTTTGGAAGCAAGCGTCCCATAAGGGTAATATCGTTTATAATCCTCATCCACTTTCACTCCGGAGAGTCCATAGGCTCTGATTGCATCCCCGGTCTCCTTTGCGACATTTGTTTTCACTCGCTCGATGGAACTGACTTTCTCCACACGCTTTCTAGCAGTCTCTTCCGAAATGCCAAGTTCTTTCACAAGCATAGCAATGACTTTTTCAGGTTCTTCCATCTGGTTATGGATCACGGAGATCGTGCACACAGATTTGTTTGTAGCAAGCACTGTGCCGTTTGCATCTAAAAGTTTTCCCCGTGCCGCCTTAATATCTCGCTCCCTCTCATGAAGATTCTCCGCTTTATTTCCATAATATTCGGAGCAGAATATCATCAGATAGACCAGTCTTCCAATCAGAAACATCATAATAAAAAAAACTGCCACGAATACGATCATTACCTTTTTGCGGTTAAAGGTCTTATTCCGATACATAAAACAAAAACCTCATAAAAGTCTTCCTTGCATTTTATTCCAACTTTTATGAGGTTATGTTTCTATTCACTGTTATCGGATGTTGTTCCTGCTTCTTCTGCATTTACACCATCATTTTCGGCGTTTTCTTCGTTGTTTTCCCCGGCTCCCGGAATATCTTCCATGGTATCCGGCACATCATCCGTTCCTTCCGGTTCTTCCTCCGGAATATTTCCTGTCACACGGTCTGTCACAGCGGCTGCGCCTGTATCCGTTCCGGTAATATCCCATCCGGAATGTAAGCCTGTCGTCTCCTCATCCGGATAAATATTCATATAAGGAAGTACTTCTTCTAAAATCTCCCTCACAATATTCTGTGCAAATGTACTGTGTGGCTGATCCTGTGAGTTCGGCTCATCCACAAAACAGTAGATCATTAACTGAGGATCGTCCACCGGTGCAAAACCGATAAAAGAAACCAGATAGTTCACACCATCACGAGGCACTTTCTGCGCCGTTCCGGTTTTACCTCCCATGGAGTAACCGTCTACTTTTGCCGTATTTCCGGTACCGGATGTCACGGTTGAATACATGTATTGTTTTAATGTATCACTTGTTGTCTTAGATACCGTCTCACGCAGCAACGTCGGGGAAATATCCTGAATCGTATTTCCATTCTGATCCGTGATCTTGCTTACCACTCTCGGCTGATATAATTTACCGCCATTGACCAGGGAACAGAAAGCGGTTCCAAGCTGGATCATCGTGGTGTTAAAGTTCTGTCCGAAAGCATTGGTTGCAAGACTCAGCTGTGATGTTGTATCCAATGTGTAAATCAAGGAATCTGTTCTCGATTCTCCCGGAAGATCGATGTTCGTTTTCTGTCCAAATCCAAAAATCTGCTGGTACTCTGTGAAATTCTCTGCCCCGATCCGGTAAGACATCTGCATCAGGGCATCATTGCAGGAGTTCATTAACGTCTGCTCTAATGTCTGCATTCCGTGTCCGCCTTTTCGATAGGCAACACATTTTACGGTAAATCCGCTGAGCTGTTCGGCTCCATCACAGAAAAAGGTATCATTTGTCGACAATGTTCCTGTCTCAAGGCCAGCCGCAACCGTAAACGGTTTTGCCGTTGATCCAGGCTCATATGTATAAGTCAGACATATGTTCTGCCACAACTGATTTAACGCTTCAAGTCTCGCATCGTCGTCCATCGCATCGATCTCTTCCTGCGTATAATACTCCGATAAATCCCACGGATTGCTCAGATCGTAGTTTGGATACTGTGCCATTGCAAGAACATCGCCATTGTCCGGTTTCATGATGAGCACGCCGATTCTTGTTGCTCCGCCCTCACCCTCTCTGTAACCATCTGTATAGGCCTCGTTAAACTCCTGTATTTTCTTCTCTACCACCGACTGGATCGTCGCATCGATCGTTGTCACTAACGTATTGCCGTTGACTGCCGGTTTGATCGTTTTTTCAAAATTGCTGTCCGAATTCAGATATCCATACTGTCTGCCGTTAATTCCATTTAACGTGTCATCATAATAATTTTCCAGTCCATTAATTCCAAGGTTACCGGATGTTGTGAACCCGATCACGGAACTTGCCAGTTTTCCATAAGGATATTGTCTCTGGTATTCTTTTTCAAACCAGACACCCTTGATATATGGATTGACCAGTTTTCCCTTTTCATCCCGCTCCTCCTGCAGATTCACAAAAGGCTGGATCGTATCATAGGACAAACGTTTGGCAAGCACAATATATCTGCTGTCCGGAGAGTCTTTCAGATAAAAATAAAGCTGTTCACTCGTCAGATCCGGGAAGCAGCTTACAAGCGCATTGATCGTCGGCTCCACATATTTTTCATCATCATTTAAAACGGAACAGTCCAGAATCACATTATAAACTGCGATACTGGTTGCCAGCACAGTTCCTTTTGCGTCTACAATGTCACCTCTCTGATAAGGAATTGTCTGGCTGTCATAGCCCTGCTGTGCCAGAACGATTTTCTCATATTTTTCTCCACTGGTGTATTCAATATACATCAGCCTTCCGATGAGTCCGATCATAAGTGCTGCAACAACGGTAAACATGACGATCATTTTTTTCTGCATGCGCTTTGGGAACTTTAACATCGGCTTTTTCGGTCTTCTTTTTGCCATTCTACCACCCGAATTATTTTTTTGCCTGAAAATCCCCTCTATTGTGGGATTTCATTATACTGATTCATGTAGTCTGTCTTATCTACAGAGTAGTAGACGATCTGATCCTGTGTTGCATAAAACATACCAAGCTCATCGATTGCCTTCGCCTTGATCGCATCGAGATCCACTGCAGTATTAATTCTCTTGTAAGCCTCGTCATTGTCAGCCTTAAGGTCTGTCACCTGGCTCTCTAAGCTTGCTATTTTTTTCATTCTTGCAGTCACATCAGACTGAAGCTTAATATAAGCTCCACAGAAAATGCCAAATACGGTCACTGCCATTGTCAGGAATACAACATAACTTTTGCTCATGCGAAGCGCTTTTGCCTGATTTCTGGCTGCGGCACGTCTGCGTTTTCTCAGCTCTTCCTCGCGTTCCCGCTCCTGTCTGTCTCTGCGCTCTTTGCGGTAATCCGGCATCGCCTCCATACGGCGTACGGTGTTGCCATCTACCTGATATGCTGCTCTATTTCGATTGTTGTGATTTACTGTTCTGCTCGGCATCTGCTACACCCTTTCAAAAACTCTTAATTTTGCACTCTTGGAACGGGAGTTCACTTCTAATTCTTCCTCGGAAGGAAGAATCGGTTTTCTTGTGACTACCTTTCCCTTGGATTTTTTACCACATACACACACTGGAAAATCGCTTGGACAGGTACATGGGTTCTCATTTCGTTTAAAATTCGTCTTTACAATTCGATCCTCTAAGGAATGGAACGTGATAATACAGATTCTTCCACCCGGATTCAAAAGGTCGATCATATCATCCAGATTATTCTGCAGTACTTCTAACTCTTTGTTCAGCTCAATACGGATTGCCTGAAACGTTCTTTTTGCCGGATGTCCACCGGTCACCTGAACTTTCATTGGAATGGAAGCCCTGATGATCTCCGTCAGTTCTCCGGTTGTCTCGATCGGTTTCTTTGCCCTCTCCTGCACGATGTGTTTTGCAATATTTTTTGCGAACTTGTCCTCACCATAATCACGGATGATACGGTAAAGATCCATCTCACTGTATCCGTTTACAATATCTTTTGCAGTCAGGCTCTGTCTGTCATCCATTCTCATATCAAGTGGAGCATTCTCATCACGGTAAGTAAAACCACGCTCCGGTGTATCTAACTGAAACGAAGATACGCCAAGATCCAACACGATTCCATCCACCTTTTCCACGCCAATGCGGTGAAGTTCCTCTTTCATGTTGGCGTAATTGCTTCGGATAATGGTGATCTTGTCACCAAATTCCTTTAATCTTTCTCCGGCGGCTGCGATTGCATCCGCGTCCTGATCGATTCCGATCAGCCTGCCTTTTTCTGATAACCGTGAAGCCACCTGGTAAGCATGTCCGCCACCGCCAAGTGTTCCATCCACATAGATTCCGTCAGGCTTGATATTCAAATTTTCAATTGTCTCATTTAGTAATACTGAATAATGATTAAATTCCATTGTGATCCTCTCTGCCTGACTTTTGCTCTGGCTCTCTTTTTTTTATTCTCTGTGGATCAGATGCTGAACCCTAAATCTGCCATGTGTTCTGCAATCTCATCCATCTCATCTTCATCATATGTATTCTCCTGCCATCTGTCTTTGTCCCAGATTTCCACTCTGCTTAAGACTCCGACTAAAACGACATCTTTTGTCAGATTTGCATATTCTCTTAAAACTGGTGGAAGAAGGATTCTTCCCTGCTTGTCCAGTTCACAGGAAGCTGCTCCTGCAAAAAAGAAACGTGAAAACTTTCTTGCATCCTTGGAAGTCATGGAAATGTTTCTGAATTTCTCTTCGATGTTGTGCCATTCTTCTGACGTATACACAAATAAGCATCCATCAAGTCCCTTTGTCACTACAAATTCATCGCCAAGCTGCTCTCTGAATTTTGCCGGAACTATCAGTCTGCCTTTTGGATCAACTGTGTGGTTGTATTCTCCCATAAACATGACACAATCACCTGCCTTTGTGCGGCAGCTGGTTCCTCTTGATTTTCCATTTCTGTGGTCATTTGCCACCACTTCAAACCATTCTCTACCACTTTCCACCACTTTTAAACATATATTAGACTATTCTTAAGAAAAAATCAATATTTTAGCGCAAAAAAATAATGCCAGACCAGTTATTTCCTGATTTGGCATTATTTTCCATTCTTCTCTACTTACTTCTTTCTGTTTCCTCGATATACTCTTCAATCAGCTGATCGAGTTTTGTACTTTTTTGATAGTAATTATCAAACTTATCCTGTCGTAAAAGTGCCTGATCCAGTTCAAATCGAACGGATTCGATTTCCTGCTGTAACTCACTCAACTTTCTCATATGAATCCTCCTGATTTCCTCAATGGAAAATGCAATTTTACAAATTCAAATTTCTGCTAATTGCCGGAGCAGAGAATAGTCCCTTTTTCTTTTCCCCTTTTTCTTTTCCTCTCTTTTATATTCTCCATATTACTATCCGCAGATTCAAAAATCAAATGAATTAGGTGATGAGTTTTCTCCAAAATTCGACATTTCCAAACGGATTTTTTCACAATTGCACGTATTTCCTACAAAAACAGCGCATCCATTTTTCGACTTTGGATGCGCTGTTCATAAAAAATTAATATTTGATTCGTATGTTTTCCTATCGTTTTTGTATGTTTTTCATTTTTCAGGAATGTTTTAACCGGAATTCTGCCCTTTTCTCGGCGAGTAAATGTATCATTGTCTCCATTGCCTTGTAGTTCACCTCCACAATGTGATGGATATCATCCTCCACATCATGCTTTCTCACAAGATAATCATCATGGGATTTCTGGATAAAATCGCAAAGATTTCTGGCACTGTTAAATTCCAGATGATCTGCTTTATGCGGTTTTGCAGCGTCCGTCCTGATATATCTCCGCAAATCCCGCTTTAACTTCTCCTCGTAAGAACAGTGATCCTTCAGACTTCCCGGATAGATCTTATTGTGAGGATAGGTAAAATAGTCTGCCAGATAGTGGCTGATCTGTCCAAGATCCATGTAATACTTGCGCCCTTTTTTCTTCTCCACCAGTTTCCTGCCCTCGGAAAGGCGCTCAATATGGCGTCTGATATCCGGGTAAGTTCCTTCCATCTCATGGCGCTTATAGACGAAAGATGGCTTAATGTCCGGCAGGACACTTCCGATGTAAAAAGATAATTTATGTTTTTTCAGATCATTGTCTTCCATATTATTTACAATGTAACGTGCCAGTGAAATATGTGATTTTTTTCTCATAAGTACCGCCTCCAAACAGGAATCTTTTTGTTTTTCCAACTCCCATACTACATCTCCGCGGCAAAAGAAACAAGGGTATCTTTGTAAACTTTTTGTGTAGTTTTTGTGTTTTAAAGCACTGGAATCCTGCTTTACAGATGTAAATTTTCTTATCCTGCTTTTTTATGGTCTGCACAAATGGAGCATGTGCAGACCAGTTTCATACCTGTATTAATTATTCATATTTACAGTTGCACTCGAAGCTTGCGCACTCTGTCTCTCCACAGGTGCAGGCTCCGGCACCGGAAATACCGATATGATCTGCGTGACATTTCTCATTTTCATTGAAACGGCAGTGTGCTGCCTCACACGCAACGTCGATTTCCTTGGAAACATCTTTTAATGCGTTACAGGCTGCACCGTTTGTTCCGCGGTCTTTGAAACTTCCGCAACAGGTGCTCTGTGCTTCGGTTGCTTCGCGTCCCTCCACCTGAATGTCACCTTTGCAGCAACAGCCGTCTTCATTGTTGTAGGTGCAGCTTTTTACTGAACAATCCAAATATGCCATACTTTTTTCTCCTTTTCATTCAAATCTGTCAGACAATTGCGAAACTCGTCATAGTCTTCTTAAATTGTTCAAAATTAACAAAAATATTCAAGACACGCTTTCGCTATGTGTCACTCGCAACGGTACTGCTCATTCTTCGCAGTACTTCGCAAATTCATTTAAAATCTGCTTCGCAGATAGGAATTTGCTCACACTTGAATCACTTTCGCACGGTCTGTGCAGTAAATGCACAGACCTGATTGAAAAAAGTTGTACCTGCCTTCTAAGAACCGGCGGTTCCCCAATGTCTTTCATGTCTTTTGTCAATTTCTCACAATTCAACTTAGGTTTTCATGAGTTTCGCAATTGTCTAAGATTAGTATGGCAGTTTTCGAAAAAAATATGTAAAAGAGCATATGCCATAATTTTCTGACATATGCCCTTCTTTCAATTTTTATTCATTTTTATTTTAATGCGGCAGGATTGATTTTCTTTGTTGCAATCTCATCCTTTAACATTGCAAGGAACTCTTCTTTTGGAACTGTTGTGGTATCCTGCTCACCGTGAAGTCTGTAGCTTACCGTTCCGTCTTTTACTTCGTTCTTTCCAAGAATGATGAGGTAAGGAACTTTCTCTACCTGTGCAGCTCTTACACGATAGCCAAGTTTCTCGGCACGCTCGTCGATCTCCACACGGATACCGTTCTCATCCAGATAGCTGAGAAGTTCATGTGAGTATGCATTCAACTCTTCATCCTCATTTTTAACCGGAATGATTCTTGCCTGAACCGGTGCTAACCAGAGTGGCAGATTTCCTTTTGTTTCCTCTAAGATATAAGCCATGAAACGGTCAAGGGAACCAAGGATTGCTCTGTGTAAAACAACTGGTGTTTTCTTTGTGCCATCTTTGTCAATGTATGTCAGATTGAATTTTGCAGGTAAGCAGAAGTCAAGCTGGCAGGTGGAAAGTGTGTATTCATTTCCGATTGCCGGTTTTACGTTTACGTCAAGTTTTGGTCCGTAGAATGCAGCCTCACCGATTTCCTCTGTATAGTCGATTCCGAGGTCATCTAATACTTTTCGGAGTGCATTCTCTGCTGTGTTCCACATCTCATCGTCATCATGATATTTTACTTTATCAGCAGGATCTCTTAAGGAGAGCACGCAACGGTAATCTGTGATGTTGAAATCCTTGTAAGTATCAAAAATCAGATCTACAACCTGTGAGAACTCTGACTCAATCTGTTCCGGTGTCACGAAAAGATGTGCGTCGTTCTGGCAGAAATGACGTCCTCTCTCGATACCTTTTAAAGTACCGCTGGCTTCGAAACGGAAATCATGTGCGATCTCACCGATACGAATTGGAAGATCTTTGTAGGAATGCATTCTGTTTGCATAAATCATCATATGATGCGGGCAGTTCATTGGACGGAGAACAAAGGACTCTCCCTCCACTTCCATTGCAGGGAACATATTGTCTTTGTAATGATCCCAATGACCGGATGTTTTATACAGATTAACCGTACCAACACAAGGTGTCATAACATGAAGATATCCAAGTTTTCTCTCTTTTGCTTTGATATAATTTTCAAGTTCCTGCCATACTGTGTATCCTTTTGGAAGGAACATTGGAAGTCCACGTCCAACAAGGTCATCCGACATGAAAAGATTCATCTCTTTACCGATTTTTCTGTGGTCACGGTCTTTTGCTTCCTCAAGAAGTTTTAAGTGCTCCTCTAACTCTTCCGGTGTCGGGAAACATACACCGTAAATACGCTGCATTACGTGATTGTTTGCATCACCTTTCCAATATACACCAGAGTATTTTACAAGTTTGAAGTTCTTGCATAACTTTGTATTGTCTACGTGAGGTCCACGGCAGAGATCCGTGAAATCTCCCTGATCGTAAACAGAAATGTTTCCATCTTCCAGACCTTCAATTAAGTCCAGTTTGTATGGATCATCTTTGAACATTTCCATTGCTTCTGCTTTGGAAATCTCACGTCTGTAAATCTTCTTGCCTTCTTTGCAGACTTTCTTCATCTCTTTCTCGATTGCTGCAATTGCTTCGTCGTTGATGATATCATCGCCAAGGTCAATATCATAATAGAAACCTTCTTTTACAACTGGTCCTACCCAGAACTTTGCCTGTGGGTATAAGTGTTTTACTGCCTGTGCCATCACATGTGCGCAGGAATGGTTTAAAGTATTCAGTCTCTCGTCTGCTTTAAAATCTACCATTTTCTTCATTTCCTTTCGCTATATAAAAATAAGTTTCTGTAGGAAGTATCTCCGATTCTCTGTACAACATAAAAAATCCCTGATACTGCATTCCTACAATATCAGGGACGATATACTTATCGTGGTTCCACCCATCTTCATCTCTCCATCCTATCAGACATCAAACTTCTTACTGCCTATCCATTCTGGAGAAATCTCATTCTTGATGATAACGGTATCACCGGACCGGATTGGGGTCACTCAGAGCTGGTCTTCACATAATTCTTAGCCGGAATGCTCACACCAAACGCCTTCCTCTCTGGGACTTTTTCTTATGCTACTCTTCTCTTCATCGTTTTGACTAGGGTCATTCTATACCCTTTTCTTCTATCTGTAAAGTACTTTTTACAGTTCAGATACGGCGGACTATCTTCCGCAGCAGTATTTGTATTTCTTACCGCTTCCGCATGGGCATGGATCGTTACGTCCGACTTTTTTGCCTACATGAACAGTGCCGGATTTCTTCTGCTCTAAGAATAAAGTTTTTCTCTTCTCATCATCGAAAATCTCTTTCCACTGTGGTAATTCATATAACCAGTCTGCTTTTGCGTCAACCATGTTTTTGTATAATTTTTCTTTGTCAAAAACAAGGTTAACTTTTGTATCTTCTTCCATGGTGTCGATTGGATTAGCCTCTACCAAGCTGTCGTTGATTCCGTCTAAGAATCCTGTCATCTCCATAACACTGAGGTTGTACTTCTCTGCAAGCTCTTTTACAGTTCCTTCTACTTTCTCATCCGGATTTGTTAAAAGCTGTTCGTATACGCCCTTCTCTAAAAGGAAGTATCTCTGCCAGAATCTCTGTAATTCACCTCTATCTGCTTTCTCATTATAGGCAACTTTCTGCCACTGTTCCAATAATGCCATGTTACATTCCTCGATTTCTAATTATAGTATATTTGCACCATGCACAGGTGCATTTGTTATTATAGCAAATATTGATGGGTTTTTCAAAGGATTTTTTTAGGTGGGATAAATGCAAATATTTTATTAACGGAATAATCAACTTCAACACTTAAAATGTCACTTGTTTTAGACTGTCATTCTTTACAAAATTTATTTTCTCTAAATTGTAAAAATGCTCCTGCCAACCAAGAAATCTTATCTGCAAATGTCGCTCAATGCTTTTACATCATATTTTTTAAAATGGTAGCTGCTATATTTTTTCCTTCTCTCCAATCACTACCTGTTTTTGCAATAGTTGTTTTATATCTATCGTCGCCATAATATGTTAAACGATAATGCTTTCCATCATCAGTTATTTCAAAGCCAATATCTTTAAGTTCTTGCCTCATTATTCCAGATAAAGTCTTATAATCCTTGAACATATTTTTTATGGTTTTCTCTCTTTCATCACGAATCCTTTTATATGCATTTTTCTCTAGAATATCATGAAGTACATCATATCTTCTCGTTTTTGGAGTTGCTGCTTTTAATGCCTCTTCTAGAGCATCTAAAATCATTTCTTTGATTTCTTCAGCATAAAACTCTTCTTCATCTCCCAAGAAAATCACAGGTACTCTATCGACAGCATTAATTTTCGAACGAAGTCCATAATTTTCACTTGTCAAAGCATCATTTGCACGAGATAATTGTTCTACCTGCTCCTGAAGTTTTAACATATCCCCTTCAAAACTATCAAGAATTTTATCAGCTTCAGCTTTTGCATCTTTTATTGCTTTCTGCTGCATCTTTTCCTGCGTCTTGTCCAAATTTCCTTTAAGTTGCAATAATTCATAAAATGCTTTTCGTCTCTCTTCTTCAACCTGCGCTCTTTCTTCTTTTTGGCAAAAAAGTCTATCTCTTAATAATGCATTATTAACTCCCTGCCATGTATATAATGTTTCAATCATTTGTGAATTACTATATTGAATAACAACTTGAACAACTTTTTCCAACAAATGATTATCAATGCCTGTTGTACGCCTATATAAATAGCGTCTACGTCCCATTGCCTGTCTTGGGAAATATATACCTATATCACCATAGTACTCATTCTTTTCATTACACAATATCTTCAGCTTGTTATTAGTACAATTGCTATCTTGAACAAGAACATGAGCCGTTCCCTTTAATTTACTAGCTAAAAGACCAACATTAACTGGATTATCATCATAATATGTCTTTGAGATATACACAATTGGTAATCTATACGTTGTTTCTCCGTTAATAATATCTGCAAGCATTTGAATATTATCATTATTTATAGATACTGGCTTCTTCAACACTTCTAGCAATCCATCTTTCTTTACATACCCTCGCTCAATTAACAACGTAATAAAATGTGGTGTCGAAAATTTAGGATCAATCGTTAAAGCCTCTTCAAGATAACTACGATCTAATCGAATTGACATTTTCATATCTTGAAAATTCATAACATAATCTGTATCCCAGACTGCTCCATCCTCTTCAATTTTCTCAAATCTAACAGCAATAATATTTTTATTTCGATATTCCTCAATATCTATCCACAATTTTTCATTGCCATACCTGATATTATGTTCACCATTCCACTTGATACCTTTAATAACATTACCCTCATGAGGACTTCCTTGATTCCATTCCAAAACCAATTTTATAAAAGAATCTTTCGTTAAAGACTTTTCAATATCAAGAATTGTTGAAAATAATAACATATTTTTTCTCCTTCTCATTTGTCTATTTTGGTATATGTTTATTCAATATTCCCAATGTTTCCATCATCTGCCTGAAAATCTTATTCACCATATCATTCTGCTTATTTATGATATCAATTTTTTCAGCAAGCTACACTTGTGTTTTTCCCTTTTCAATACATGTCACTTTTAAATCAAAAGCACCGTCTTCTCAACGAAAAAACTGTCCAAACTCATTTTCCTAATTTCTATAATCTGTCTAAACTGACTAGTGATCTATGAACATCAATATTTCTTTTTCACTATTATTTCATAACATTCTCTTCCATTAATTCATGCGATATAATTTTTATATATTTTACCACCCCACATAAACCAGCACAATGAACTTACGTGAAATCGAAAGTTATTTTTTTGCAGAAAAGCACTCTAAAAGAACGATTCTGATTGCTCATTCTATTAGAGTGCTTCTACTTTATAATTTCTGTTATAGTCTGAGTTCATTTCCAAAGCCGCCGAATTCAAATACTTTGTTTTCTTTCAGACATTTTTCATATTCTCGCTCTTACACTGCTTCCCACGCATACGTTCCGTCACAGAGCCAGCTCCTGGCGAGCTGACCCTGTGATGGATGATTCTGTCTGTGGTTATTTGGCTTTGGCTTGGAGTTCGGCGATGGCGGTGTTGTATTCGGACTCGGTATAATCTTCCAAAATGACTTCCTTCGTTGCATGAAAGCGGATAATCATGTTTTTGATAGCGGTGATGTTGGCTTGCCGTTGACCGATTTCTTTGCCGGCTTCCTCGCCCTGCTTATACGCCTCATCTGAATATTTTCTCATTATTTCACACACTGCGTTTACGCCTCCCTCTTCATGTTTCAGATAGTGCACACGGTTGGTTAATTTTGGAAATTTGGCATTGTCTATCTCTTTCTGCTGAAAACAGCCCATGTATTCCGAGATGCTTGTTTCGTCTTTTACAGTGGTATTGACGAATACACGCTCTAATCCGTCGTCTACTTTTTCCTGTGTTTCCCGGATCACGCTGTCCACGTGATAGATCCCCCTGCCACGTTTAAAGATATCGAACTCGGAAATATGCACAACGATCAGATCGATCGTCTCCTCAAATTTATCATCCGTCTGCGAGTCCCGCACCGTGATGACCGATGCATTGAACCGC
>OLNP01002412.1_pt1 | contig 13658 bp, 10 predicted proteins | sample 1671951 | NCBI WGS metagenome assembly OLNP01 (sample SAMEA3136629, study PRJEB25190) | human gut metagenome | biome: human gut; feature: human-associated habitat; material: faeces | place: Austria | collected 2013
CCCTGCTCAAGCTGGACGAGCTGGGCCACGATATGCCCACCTTCTACAAGTATTTCGAGGAGTACACCGGCATCCCCGTGGACAGCATCCCCATGAACGACCCCAAGGTCTACAGCCTGCTCACCAGCCCGGAAGAGCTGGGTGTGACACCGGAGCAGATCGACAGCCAGACCGGCACCTTCGGCATCCCCGAGATGGGCACCAACTTCGTGCGCGGAATGCTGGTGGAGGCCCGTCCCAAGAATTTCTCCGAGCTGATCCAGATCTCGGGCCTGTCCCACGGCACCGACGTCTGGACCGGCAACGCCGACGAGCTCATCCGCAGCGGCACCTGCACCATCGCGGAGGTCATCGGTTGCCGTGACAGTATCATGCTCTACCTGCTGCGCAAGGGCCTCGAGCCCAAGATGGCCTTCGACATCATGGAGGCTGTCCGTAAGGGCAAGGTGGCCAAGGGCGGCTTTGCGCCCGGCTGGGAAGAGGCCATGCGGGAGCACGAGGTGCCGGACTGGTACATCGAGAGCTGCCGCAAGATAAAATATATGTTCCCGAAAGCCCATGCGGTGGCCTACCTGATGTCGGCCATCCGGCTCATGTGGTTCAAGCTCTACCATCCGCAGGCGTTCTATGCGGTGTACTTCACCGTCCGCGGCGATGACATCGACTACGAAGCCGCTGTGGGCGGTGCGGCGGTGGCCCGCGCCCACATGAATGAGGTGAAGCGCCGCCTCAAGGAAGAGAAGAACGCCAAGGATGAAGATGTGCTCGTCTCGCTCCAGCTGGTCAACGAGATGCTGGTGCGCGGCTACGAGTTCCTGCCCATCGAACTGGGCAAGAGCCGGGGCTCGAAGTATGTGGTGGAGGACGGCAAGGTGCGCCTGCCCTTCTGCTCCCTGAAAGGTCTGGGCGGTGCCGCCGCCGATGCGCTGGAAAACGCCACCCTCCATGGGCAGGAGTATCTCTCCATCGAGGAGTTGCAGCAGGCCTCCGGCGTTGGCAGCAGCATCATCGACCGCCTGCGTCAGGTGGGCGCTCTGGGCGACCTGCCGGAGAGCAGCCAGGTGAGCTTTTTCTAAAAAAATGTTGACACCATATGCGACACCACATATAATAAAGATAGGGGAATCGGAATGTCAAAGTGGGAGAAGCTATTAGCAAGGATATGCTCTTTGAGCAAAGACCTCCGGTTTGATGAACTGCGCAGGGTATTGGAAAGCTATGGCTATGAGATGAGCGCACCCCGCAGCGGCAGCAGCCACTACACCTTCCGCAAGGCGGGATGCTACCCGATCACGATCCCTAAACACGAACCCATCAAAAAAGTCTACGTTGAGATGGTGCGGCAGATCGTAGAGAGTGAGGCGAAAAATGATGAAAACGCTGAATGATTATCTTGCAATGTCCTACCGGCTGGAGATCGTGCGGGATGATGCGGAGGGCGGCTTTGTGGCCTCCTATCCCGACCTGCCGGGATGCATCACCTGCGGCGAAACCGAAGAGGAAGCGGTAAAGAACGCATTGGACGCAAAAAAGGTCTGGCTGGAAGCTGCGCTGGAGGATGGGCTTGCCATCCCTGCACCGGACAGTCTGGAGGCATACTCCGGGCAGTTCAAGCTGCGCCTGCCCCGCAGCCTGCACCGCTCGCTGGCAGAGCATTCACAGCGGGAGGGTATCAGCATGAACCAGTATTGCGTGTATCTTCTGGCGAAAAACGATGCGCTCCATGCAGGGTGAGCTTCTTCTGACAAAAACACGATAAACATAAAAAGCACATGGTTTCCCGGAAAGGGGAACTGTGTGCTTTTTTGTTTGCGGCGGGGGAAGGGTGTTTTTGCATTTCCGGCCCGGCGAAAAGTAAACAAATAAAATGGCGAAACTTTGTAGATTATTGCTATTGAAAAAGGTATAGGGGGGGGGGGGTAAAATGGTGAAAAGACCTGTGCCGAGTTGGTGCAGAAAGCGGGAACGACACCCCGGGATGCCCGCCATGCGGAGGCGAACGAGGTATCCTTTTTGCTGCGGGACAGGCTTTGAATGTACAACAGGGAGGATTTTGTATGCAGCGAAAAGATTTAGCTTTGCGGGTGCTGTCTACGGCAGCAATTATGTCTATTGTTACTTCTATTGCAGCCCCGGCCTTTGCGGATGTTTACTATATCGGCAACGGTAGCATTGACGTAAAGACCATGACGGGTGCGAACGGCGAGTATGTACAAGTGACGCAGAACGGAAAGACCTACACCGACACCAGCAAAGAGATCGTGATCAAGGACGGTACCAGCGAAAAGGATGCCACCCTGAAGGAGGCTGCCCGTGCTGAGGGTACCCAGGCAAAGCCTGCGGTAGCCCCTGCCGCCGGTGCCGCCACGCAGGAGCTGGAAGCAGCCGATACTGCGGACGCAGCCGGGCCTGCTGCCGGGGAGAGCCAGCCTGACCCGGACGATGCTTTTACCCTGAGCGAGGAAGAGGAGGACTCTGAGGAGGGCAAGGACTCCACAGACAACCCCACGGAGAACCCCACGGAGAATCCCACGGAGAATCCTACAGACGACCCCACGGCGAACTCCAAGAAGGATGTGGTGTACCAGTACGACCCGGCAGACCCGGATTCGGAACAGCAGGCCACCAAACCCACCCTCAGCGCCTCTGCCGCCCCTGCGGCAAAGACCCCAGAGACCACTCTGGCCGACGCCCCCACCACTACTACCCCGGCAGAGGGCAGCGCCGGAAACCCCACCAAAAACGTCATCCGGGTCATCAATAACTGGGTGGGCGATGCGACCAAGGAACTCAAGATCCGGCTCAGTAATGTGAATATTAAGGTGGATGACACCAGTCGCTATGCGAGTGGAGGAAGGGATTTTTATTTCGACGAATGGTATAACTGCTATTATAGAGTATCAGCAGCAAAGGTTCAGGGAACCGGAAATACCAAAATTGAGCTGGACGGCCAGAATGTTCTGGACAACAGTGCATGCGAGTATTGGGCGGGTCTGAACAAAAAGGGCAACGGAAACCTGACCATCACAGATGAGACCAGCGACACGGGCGAGACCATTACCGCAAAGGAAGAAACAGAGACCTCCGGAAGCCTGCGGGCAGAGGCAGGATGGTTCGGTGGAGCAGCCATTGGCGGAAACATCGGCCAAGCCACGGATAATATCACCATCAAAGGATATGCAACGGTAAAAGCAAACACATTGGGGAGCGATGGAGCCGGCATCGGTGGCGGCAATGGCGCAAAAGGCAGCAATATCACCATCCAGGGCCATGCCAATGTTACGGCAAACGGCGGGTGGTCCGGAGCCGGTATCGGCGGCGGAGGCCGAGGTGCTGGTGAGGATGGTTGTGGTGGAGATGCGGAAAACATCACCATTCAGGACTATGCCAAAGTAACTGCTACAGCTCATGATGGCGCGGCCATCGGAAGCGGCAGTCCGCGGAATAGTCTGTGTTATACTCAAGAGAAGAGTGGCGATGCCACAAATATTGTGATCCGTGGCCACGCAATAGTCAATGCAAAGAACGATGGCAAAGGAGCCGCTATTGGCGCTGCCGGAGATGGAAAAGATGCCAGCGCAGAGGTGACCATTGGCACGCCCGGGGCTACAGCAGAGACGGAAGATGTCCATGTCACGGCAATCGGGCACTACGGCTCTGCCATTGGCAATGGCGCAAAAGATACCAAGGTCACCATTCAGGGCCATGTGACCATCCAGACAGCAAGCGACGATAGTAATTCAGTGATTGGAAGTAGCAGAGGAAATGTGGAGGTCAATATAAAGGACAATGCCTCCATCGATCCAGCTCCGAGTGCAGGAATCTCCTCCGATATCGCAGGAGGCTGCGATATCGGCGGCGGGAATCTTCAGGGCAGAGAAGTTGTAGTGAACATTGACGGCGGAAAACACGGAAAAGTTAAGATCGGTGAGAACCATGCAATATTAGGAAGCATCTATGGTGCAATTTCCGGCACCAAGGTCAACATCGGTGACAATGTGCTGCTTAAAATGCTACAATCGGGATGGTCGACGGATGCTAAGTATATCAATGTGAACAATGTCGAGGCTGCGGTAGGCACAAGAAGTGATGACCCCACGGCAAGCGGCCTTGTAAATACCATTGGCGATAATACAGAGCTGTGGTATATCAACAACGGTGATGAACTGCAGAAGATCGTCCATGGCAAGAACCTCTGCAAAAAAAGTCCAAAACAGAACATTACCAAAGAACCCACCTGCACTGAATCGGGCTCTGCAGATTGTACTTGCGACTATGAGCATACGAACGGAGCAGCCCACCCCAGTTGTAACCGCACTTGGACAGATAAGGTTCCTGCTCTGGGCCATGATTGGGACGACTGGCAAGTGACCACCCCCGCCACCTGCACCAAAGAGGGCGTGGAGACCCGTTACTGCAAACATGACCACAGCCATGTGGAGACCAGACCCATCCCCGCCACCGGCCACCACTGGGTGGACAACGGCGACGGCACCCACACCTGCCCCGACTGCGGTGCCACCGAGGGCCAGCCTGTCAACACCAACAGCGCCCTTGAGCTGCGGGTGGTGGACGCCGAGGGCATGAATGAGCCCTTTACCGTGAGCGAGAACGGCACCCTGCGCACCTACACCGGTGCCTACGACATCGCCACCCTTACCGGCGACCTGGACACCCTGCGCTACCTGCAGGACCACGGCGCACAGACCATCCAGTTCGTCACCAATGGCCAGACCAGCAGCTTTGCCATCAACGACCTGCTGGCACAGGGCAGCGGCAGCGAGGTGTTCTACCTCACCCACCGTGGGGCCGAAGAGCCCACCCTGCTGCTGGTGGAGGCAGACCACAGCGAACTGGTGAAAGACTAACCATCCCCGGAGGCGGAGTTTACCGCAAAGCTCCGCTTGCCTCCTTATTGCAAAAGCCCCCGGCACGTTCCGCATCGTGCCGGGGGCTTTTGCATGCATTTTGAGTTTCTGAACAGGGCAGCAGCTTACTCCACGCTGATCATATAGTAGTAGACCGGCTGACCGCCCCGGATGTGGCTGACCTCAACATGGTTGGGGCATTTTGCCTTGACGATCTCGGTCACTTTCTCGGCATCCTCGTCGGAGACGTCGCAGCCGGAGATGATGGTGACGAAGCTGGAATCCTTCTTGCACATACCGCGGGCCAGACGATAGGTGGCCTTGGTGATGTCGTTGGAGGTGGAGACGATCTTGCCGTTCTCCAGGGCCATGATCTCGCCCTTTCTGATGCGCTTGCCGTCGTACTCGCTGTCGCGGGCGGCGTAGGTGATGAGGCCGGTGGAGACCTTATCGGCAGCAGACATCATGTTGATGGTGTTGGCCTCCACGGTGGCAGAGGGGTCGAAGTTCAGCAGAGCGGTGATGCCCATGGGGACGGTGCGGGTGGGCAGGACGACCACCTGACGGTCAGCCAGCTTCTGGGCCTGCTCAGCAGCCATGATGATGTTCTTGTTGTTGGGCAGAACGAAGACGGTCTTGGCCGGGACGCTCTGGATGGCGGCAAGGATGTCCTCGGTGGCGGGGTTCATGGTCTGACCGCCGGAGACGACAGCGTCAGCGGCCAGGTCGGTGAAGACAGACTTCAGGCCCTCACCGGCGGCAACAGCAACGAAGCCATAGTCGCGGCTGGGGTCAACGGCAGCGTAGATGAACTCGCTGGCGGGGTCGGGCTTCTTCTCGGCGGAAGCCTGCTTCTCGAGGCTCTTGCCCTGCTTCTGGCGAGCCAGGAACTGCTCGTGCATATTCTCGATCTTGAAGTTGGTGAGGTAGCCGTACTTGATGGCCTCGCTCAGGATCTTGCCGGGGTCGGCGGTGTGGACATGGAGGTTGATGACGTCATCGTCTTCGATGCAGACGACGCTGTCGCCGTTGGACTCGGCGAAGGCGCGCATCTTTGCGGCGCTTGCGCCCTCGTTCTTGTTGATGAGGAACTGGGTGCAGTAGCCGTTCTTGATGTCCTCGACCTTCATCAGGTCGTCGGTGAAGACGCCCTTGCCGGCGTTTTCGGTGGAGAGCTTAGCCTTGTTGGGGACAGCCTCGCCGCCGGCCACCATGTCCTCACCGTGGAAGACCTTGCCCATGCCCTCGAAGATGATCATGATGCCCTGGCCGCCGGCGTCCACGACGCCGGCCTTCTTCAGGACGGGCAGCAGGTTGGGGGTGTCCTCCAGAGCCTTCTGACCGGCGGTCATCACGACGTCCCACAGCTCGGCCACATCCTCTTTGCCGCAGGCAGCAGCTTCCTCGGAAGCGACGCGGGCGACGGTCAGGATGGTGCCTTCGGTGGGCTTCATGACAGCCTTGTAAGCGCCCTCGACGCCCTTCTTCAGCGCAGCCACGATGTCGGCGGCGTCAGCCTCCTTTTTGCCCTCCAGAGCTTTGGAGAAGCCGCGGAACAGCAGGCTGGTGATGACGCCGGAGTTGCCGCGGGCGCCGCGCAGCATGGCGGAGGCGGCGGTCTTTGCGGCCTCGCCCACGGTGCAGCTGTCGTCCATGGCCTGCAGCTCACGGACGGCTGCACCGACGGTCATGCCCATGTTGGTGCCGGTGTCGCCGTCGGGGACGGGGAACACGTTCAGCTCGTCCACGCGGGAGCGCTGGTTGTTGATGTTGTTTGCGCCGGAAATAATGGCGTCGCGCAGGATCTTACCAGAAATCATTGCTTTTTACTCCTTATATCTTCCCGGTACCCCCGGGCGGGCTTTGTCTCATCAGGCAACCACGTCATCGACCGATACGACCACGCGGGCGACTTTCAGGCCGGTGGCCTGCTCCACCTCGTCCTTCACGCGGTGCGAGATGGAACGCGCGGCGGTGGAGATGTTCAGCCCGTAGCTGACGGCAATGTGCAGCTCGATCACGAGACGGCCCTCTTCCTGTGTGACACGGACGCCCTTGGCCGAGTCGTCCACGCCGCGCACGGCGCTGCGGACACGGTCGGTCAGATCACGGGGGGCCATTGCGGCCACGCCGTAGCATTGTTTGGTTGCTTCGCCCACGAGCGTGGAAAAATACTCGGCTGAGAAGCTGACATCTCCCAGCGGAAAACGGGAAGTGATCATAGTCGCTCTGCTCCTTTTATTCATTATGATACCCCGGTCCGCAGGGCGGCGGGGCGGTGCGCGGGCCTAAGAAGGCGGCGTACCACTTTTATTATACAACTTTATGAGGAAGCTGTACAGCACATAATTGCTGACAGAAAGAAAAAAGTCAGGCACGGCTTACCCGTCTCGGTCTGTTTCGACACCGCAATGCCGGTATACTGAAAGACAGACAGAGCCGCAAAGGGCCGCGTTCCTGTTGTTAGTATAGCACAAAATCCTTCGCAGTGCATCCATTTCGTGAATATTTATCCGACAAAACAAAAGGTGATTGTGAATAAAATATAAAAGATGGCGCAGACATCTTTATCTTACTATGAAAAAGTGCTAAAATCTAAGGTGGCAAGAGTAAGACTGTATCCGGCACAGGATGCAGGGGCATTCGGCTGCCAAGGTGCTGAAGACAGGAATTTGCTGCGGCTGCACAGGAGCTGCGGCCCGGCGGCGGAAAAGTTCACAATAGGAGTTGTTTTCATGAATATTCTGTTTTTCCTTTCCCCCAAGCAGGACCTGATGTATGTGTACGACGACTTCACCCTTCGCCAGACGCTGGAAAAATGGGAGAACAACCGCTACGCATCCATCCCGGTGCTCAACCGCAAGGGAGAGTATGTGGGAACTCTGACGGAAGGGGACATCCTCTGGGGGCTGAAAAAGTTCCACGGCCTCGACCTTGAGGCGGCAGAGGACATCCCCATCCGGGACTTTGCCCACAAGCGGGACTACAAGGCCGTCACCGTCACCACGAGCATGGACCAGCTCATCGAGGCGGCCATGAACCAGAACTTCGTCCCCGTCGTGGATGACCGGGGAATGTTCATCGGCATCGTCCGCCGTCAGGCCATCATCCGCTACTGCTACGACCGCTCCCGCGCTGCCGCCGCAGAGCAGCGCAGAAAGCCCGAAAAGCAGGAAAAACGAGTCCCGGTTCCTGCCGGGGTGCAGTAAAACAGGAAAAGGTCCCGCCGCTCTGCATGAAATGTGCAGGGCAGCGGGGCCTTTCTATGCCTGTGGGAAGGGGAGAGTGGTGCTTCAGCCCACGGTGAGGCTGGAATCGGTGAACCGGTGGGTCAGGACAGCATCGGCGTCCTCACCGCCCATGGCCAGAAGCTCGTCCACCGAGAGGGTGGTGGAGCAGAGGATGGTCTGGAAGGTGATGGTCTCGATGCCCTCAGCCCGCAGCTGACGCAGGGCGGCCAGCGAGATGCGGAAGGAGGCTGTGAACCGTCCGACGCAGACGGTGAGGGTATTGCCGCTCTGGGTGCTGGTGTAGGAGATGACCGCGCCGCTCTTGTCGGTGACAGTCAGGCCGGGGAGAGGAGAGGCGGGTGCGGACGGGGCGGCAGAGCCGCCGTCAGAAGAGGAAGAAGACTCTTCCGGCTCCACAGGACGGGGGGTAGAGACCTGATCGATGACCTTGCCGTCGGCATCGGTGGCGGTGACTTTTGCGCCCGGGTCCAGCTTCTCCTTGATGTCGTCGAGGTCAAGCTCATGGCCGGCCCGCGAGAGGGCCTTGCCGTTGGGACTGCCGGCCTTGGCGGTCAGCTCGAGGCTGCCCGACAGATCGATGTCGTTGCTGATGATGCCGTAGCCGCCGTCTTTGCCGTTACCGCCGTCGCCGCCAGCGGCGTTGACCGTACCGCCGGAGATGGCGACACGGCCGGAGCCGATGATGCCGTTGCCGCCGTTGCCGTTTTTGCCGTTGCCGCCAGCGGCTTTGACCGTACCGCCGGAGATGGCGACGTCGAAGCTGCGGATGCCGTTGCCGCCGGAGGAGTTGCCGCTTCCGCCATTGGCCGTAACGGTACCGCCGGAGATGGCGACGCCGTTGCTGCTGGAGATGCCGTTGCCGCCGTAGCCGTCTTTGCCGCTTCCGCCATTGGCCGTGACCGTACCGCCGGAGATGGCGACATCGCCGCTGACGCTGTAGATGCCGCTGCCGCCGGAGCCATCACTGCCCGTGTTATTGCCTCCGGTGGCAGTGACCGTACCGCCGGAAATGGTGAGGCTACCGCTGCTGGTGATGCCGTCGCCGCCGTAGATGTCGCCGTTACCACCGGTGAGATGGTTTTCGCCCTTCAGGGTCAGCGTCACGTCGCCGTTCGAAGTGAGAGCGGAGCCGGAGTCGGCCTTGATGTTCACATCCTTGAGCGTGACCTCGACCTTATCCTTCCCGGCGTCGATGGTCACGGTGTTGGAAGAAGCTTTGTCCTGGTTCTGATTTGTGATGACGGTGTCCTTATCGTTGTAGACCGTACCCTTGCCGGTCTGCTCCACCTTGTTGGTGCCGGCCTCGGTACCCGCCGAAATCGTAATGTCACCCTCCTCAATATAATAGGTGCCTGCAAAGGCGGGGAAGGCCGCCCCGGTCAGCAGAGCGGCGGTCAGGATAAGCGCCGCTGCCCGCTGAGAGGCCGGACGGGGCGAATCGATACCCCCCCCCCGTATGGAGAGGGCGACCCAGAACACGCATCGCAAGCTTACGATAAGAGAGCATACAAAAACCTCCTTTGAACGGTGAAAAACAGGGGGTGTCTAATTACCCTGAATATACCATATCTACGGAGAAAAATCAATAAAACCTGCGCGAATCGCCCTGTTTCCTGCGTGAATGGAGAAGTTCGGACAGAGTTTGGCTCTCCCAAAGAACCTGCTTATCGCTGCATGGCGGCTCTCGGGAGACGGGCTTGCCCTCTCCGTCATCGCTGCGCGATGCCACCTCTCCCAAGGGGAGAGGCTTTTGCATCCCGCAAAGCCTGCCCTCTTTGCCAAAGGCTCTCCCTTTGGGAGAGCTGGCGCGGAGCGCCTGAGAGGGCAAGGACGCTGACGGAGAAGAGCAGGCGCAGCGATAGCATCGCTCTGCCAAAGAACCTGCTTATCGCTGTGCGGCGGCTCTCGGGAGACGGGCTTGCCCTCTCCGTCATCGCTTGCGCGATGCCACCTCTCCCAAAGGGAGAGGCTTTCTGCGCCTTTTTGCTCAAAAAACTGCCTGAAAATACATTTTATTGGACTTTTATTCTGCTATACTTCGGTCAGAACAAAAAGACACAGGAGGGAAGAGGAATGAAAGACGTTGAACTGCGGTATGTGGGCGGTCATGTGGAGGTGTATACGGGGGCGGGCGCGTTCCTGTTCTCGGCAGACACCCTGCGGGAGGCGATGGAAGAGCTGGATGCCGCCTGATGCATTCCCGGAAATACCGGAAAGCACCGGGCGGAAGTTAGAAAATACTAATGTAAAATGAATGTAAAATTCAAGAAAAGAACCGTCTAAGAAGGCTCGGAAATCTTAAAATTCCGGTCAAAAAAGTGATTTTCCTGTAAAATAATGCTTGTTGAGCCGGGGGGTTCGATGCTATAATAAAAAGGACGGCGTTTTGCGTATGGAGAGCTAAGCACGGCCGTCTTGTGCAATGGAGCAATAGGAAGATTTTAGGAGCATTGTTTTATGGACATTACACACATCACCTCTCTGCTGGGCGGTATTGCGCTGTTCCTGTATGGCATGTCGATCATGGGTGCCGGCCTCGAAAAGCTGGCCGGCGGCAAGATGCAGGGCATATTGCAGAAACTGACTTCGTCCACCATCAAGGGCGTCATTTTCGGCACCCTCATCACCGGCGTCATCCAGTCGTCGGCCGGTACGGTCGTCATCTGCGTCGGCCTTGTCAACTCCGGCATCATGACCCTTACGCAGTCGGTAGGCGTTATCATGGGTGCAAACATTGGTACTACGGTCACCGGTCAGCTCATCCGCATGGCGGATATTTCGGGCGACAGCCTCATCCTGACCCTCATCCAGCCCAAGACGTTTGCGCCGGTGGTGGCGTTTATCGGCTGCATTTTTTATGTGTTCATCCGCAACGTGAAGAAAAAGAACATCGGCCAGATCATGCTGGGCTTCGGCATCCTGTTCACGGGCATGAGCCTGATGGACACCGGCGTGTCTCCCCTGCGTGAGAGCGCAGCGTTCCAGGAGCTGTTCGTCACCATGACCAACCCCATCCTCGGCGTTCTCGTGGGCGTGGTGGTCACGGTCATCATCCAGTCCTCTTCGGCCTCTGTGGGTATCCTGCAGGCGCTTTCCAGCACCGGCCTCGTCACCTTCAGCTCGGCCATCCCCATCGTGCTGGGCGCCCACATCGGCACGGCCTTCACCCCGCTGCTGACCATCGGCGGCTCCTCCAAGGACGGCAAGCGCGCCGCCCTCATCCACCTGTACTTCAACATCATCGGCAGCGTCATCCTGCTGGCGCTGGTCTATGCAGTCCAGTTCACCATCGGCATCCCCATGTGGGGCGATGTGATGAACAAGAGCAGCATTGCAAACATCCACACCATGACCAGCGTCATTGCGATGCTGCTCTTCCTGCCCTGCAGCGGCGTGCTGTCCAGGCTGGCCATGATGACCGTGCCGAACAGCGCGGAGGAGGCGCAGGAGCTGAGCATGCCTGTGCTGGATGAGCGCCTGTTCAAGAGCCCGGCTGTGGCTCTGCAGCAGGCCAAGAACGCGGTGGTCAAGATGTCCCGCCGCGCAGCCCGCAACGTCGGCCTCGCCACCCCGCTGCTGCTCAAGATGGACGAGGACGTCGTGAGTGCCATCGATGTCCGCGAGAACCTCATCGACCGGATGGAGGTGGACATCTCCAACTACCTCATCAAGCTGGCAGACCAGGAGCTGGGCGACGCGGAGAGCCATGAGGTGACCGAGCTGCTCAACTTTGTCACCGAGTGCGAGCGCATCGGCGACTATGCAGTCAACATCAAAGAAAAAGCGCAGGAGCTGGCCGACAAGGAAGTCACTTTCAGCGAGAAGGCACAGCAGGAGCTGAAGCTTCTCGACAATGCGCTGGAAAAGATACTGACCCTCACCACGGACGCCTTCGAGTTCGACGACGCCCGGACCGCCAGTCAGGTGGAGCCGCTGGAACAGGTCATCGACATCCTCGTGGAGCGGCTTCGTGCGCAGCACATCAAGCGTCTGAAGGATGGTGTCTGCTCCATTGATACCGGTGTCGTCTATCTCGATGTGCTGAGCAATGCAGAGCGTATCTCGGACCACTGCTCCAACATCGCCGCCCGTCTGGTGGGCATGGAGGCAGGCGAGGACTACGACTCCCATACCCTCAAGAACATGATGCACCACAACCCCACCAAGGAATATATGCTCAACTACGAGCAGTGCCGTAAGGACTACCTTATCCCGCTGGAACAGCTCGAAGCCTGATCCTGATAAAGGATAAAACCAGTGCAGACCTCCCCGGGGAGGTCTGCACTGGTTTTGTTTATTCGCCCAGGTCTTCCAGCAGCGCCCGGAGGGCCGTTTCGCCGGTGACGTAGAGGCCCTGCTTGAGCCGGAGGGCATCGGCCTCGGGCAGGAGATTGACATAGATGCCGGTGCGCAGGAGCCGCTTGTCGGGCAGCCCGTTGTCGGAGCAGGTGTAGACGACCACCCGCCCGCCCTCGTCGCAGAGGTAGAAATCGGTGCCGCTCTGCCCGGCGGAGCCCTGCGCGGCCAGACCCGGCTCGGAGGCCGGCGTCTCTTCGCCGGAATCGGCAGGGAAGGGGAGACTGGGCAGGGCCATCCAGAACAGGCTGAACACGATGGTAAAAATGCACAGCGCATAGAAAATGCAGAGCCAGACCTTGCGCATGGCAGTGGACTCCTTTCGGCTGAAATGATGTTTCAGACGGTAGTATGTGCAAAAGAAAACTGCCTCAGACAGGGATGCAGAATTTTCACACCCGGATGCTGTACTTTGGCGGGGCAGATGTGCTATACTAACATCGTATCCCGTCGATTTCCCCCTTGCGGAAGCGGGCGGCGCGGACTATAATGTGTTATTATGGCTGTAGGCCGTCTGGCCCCAGCAGGAACAGCAAACGGCATCGTCAGAGGATGCTTTGAGATGCAGAACAGTGAAAATTGCGATAGGAGGCGATCCTTATCTCAAACAATGAAAGACGGAGACTCCACAGTGATGGTGCGCTCCGGGAGCAGCGGCCCGCAGCGGAGCAGAACCGGCGGGTCCGTGAGGCCCGCGGGCCGCAGGAGCAGGGAGAAAGGCGCGGCCATCCCGCTCTCGGATTCCTGGGCCGGACCATCGTCACCCTCGTCTGTCTGGGCATTATGGCGGGCAGTCTGGTGGCAGTGGGCGCTGTGTACTATGTGGTGCAGGCTACGGCCAGTGACGGCGACCTGCTGAACCTCGACAACATCGAACTGAGCCAGTCGAGCCTTGTGGTGGCCACCGACCCCGACACCGGCGCACAGGTGGAGTACGCCACCCTGCGCTCCTCCAACAGCCACCGCGTCTGGGCGGACCTCGAGCAGATCCCCACCAACCTACAGTATGCATTCATCTGCACCGAGGACAAAGACTTTTACAGCGAGCCGGGCGTCAACTTCAAGCGCACCATCGGCGCGATGATCAATGAATACCTGCTGCCCATCTACAGCTCCAAGCAGGGCGCCTCCACGCTGGAGCAGCAGCTCATCGAGAACCTGACCAGCGACAAGAGCGCCAGCG
>OLNP01002416.1_pt1 | contig 13642 bp, 11 predicted proteins | sample 1671951 | NCBI WGS metagenome assembly OLNP01 (sample SAMEA3136629, study PRJEB25190) | human gut metagenome | biome: human gut; feature: human-associated habitat; material: faeces | place: Austria | collected 2013
AACGTACATTTGACACACAGCTTGCTTTGTTTTGAATTCGTCGAACTCACGTTAAATTTATCATCGATTGCCCTAACGATGCCTACGGTCGGCATCACAGCGCGCAAGGCAGTACAGTAACGACTGTTTGCCTTATGGGAAAACAACATTATCAACCACAAAATCCACCATCATGAACAAAAGACATGCTTCAGTCTTCATACTGCTCCCTACCGTTCTCGGTATCGCCGGGGCTATGACAATCAACAAGTACACTGCGGTTGGAGCCCTGTCGGTTGCACTGGCCACCGTGCTTACATACCTTGTGCCGATAAAAAGCCCCGGGTTGCTCGTCAAACACAAGCCGTCGGTAATGGGCAGCATGCTGAGCCTGTATGCCTCAATGGCCGTATTGCTGGTGCTCGGCGAAGCCTTGACCGACGGCTTGCTCGGCTGCGTGCGCCTGATTCTCATGGCCTCCTGGCTTGATTTCGTGCTGAACGCATCTGTGGCAATAAACGACCCACACAGCATAAAGCCCGAGAGCACGACACGAGGGGAGCACATCGCGGGCATGGCACAGGTGGCAGCAGCCATGGCGACGTTTGTCGGCAGTGCCTGCTACGGTTTGTCATCGGGCCATACAACCATAGGTGTTGCAGGGCTTGCGATTGCTGCAAGCATGGCAGCAATGCTCATAGTGACATGCAAAAAAGGAAAGTCATGGCGCACGGCCGTGGCCATCACGGCCCACATGGCGCATGCAGACTTTATCATCATAATAATAATGGCTGTGATATGCTGCTTTTTCGATGGAGACGACAAGGCGGACGCCGTGGCATTGCAGACCCTTGTACCATTGGTGGCGCTGCTGTTAATGGACGCGTTCAAAACAGCATTGCACGACAGCAAGGCAAAGGGCAGCACAGCATGCTGACCTTCAGAGCAACATGAAGAATGACTCCGGCAGCAATGACAAAGAACAATACAAGCATGACAGGCATCTTTCAACGCTTAGCCGCACTGGCAACAGCGTGCCAACTGGTTTGCTCCTGCGGCACGGTTTCCATCAACACATCGGGTTACGCCACGCTAACCGATGCCCACGGGCGCGGGTAAAGACATGCGAGGGGCCAATAGACAGCCTAAAGGCAGACAGCAACATATATCAAGTGACGGCGGCACAAGTGAAGGAGTATGTCGCCGGGCAGGGAGAAGTGATAGTATATGAGTTCACGCCTTGGTGCAACGGCGACCGATGCGTAATTCCGATGGCTGCCGAAAAGGCCATACGCGAGCGCGGCTACGGGTTCTGCCTCGTGGCCATAGGCTACGACCACCCGGAGCGGCTGGCCGCAGTAATTACCCCAAGCACATTGTTTCTGTCTGGGGCGTCGGCCTCTCTGTCGTCGATGGAGGACTGGCCTTGCGCGGCTGTCATTATCTCATCCTGCTCGCTGTTGCTGTTGTAGCGGTAGCAATGGATGTCGCTGCCTTATCGCTCAGCCTGCAAGTCGACTGCCTCAGCGGCGTTGACGCTTATCTATTAGTAGTTTACATCGGTATGCTTCAGAACAGCCGTCGCCATCTTTCTGCCACATTACAATCCCTGGAGGGTGGTTTCACTAAGTGCCCCCCCAGAGTTTTGGTAATTACAAGCTATTTTGCAAACAGATTTCCGAATGATATAACTACATTTTAGATTACATTTGCATCAGACAAGCTTCACTCGGAGGATTGACAGCAAATCACATCTTTACTCGCTTACATCGTCTTTGCACGAAGACAAGCCACATCCGGCAACAGTGAATCGCAATTAAACATTATTTATCCACCTCTAAAAACAAGTAAGACATGAACAAAAAAAACATCTGCCACAGTCTCCCTGCTGTGATGACATTCATCAACACATTAATATTCCTGCCATATATCGCTGAAACTGGATGGAAAAGCCTCGTGGCAGGAGTATTGGTAATCCTGTCCATATTCCTCATCGTGGCATACGCCTCACGACTGTTTTGTAAGGGCATAGGGAACTTTAAGTTCACGTTGGCCACCGATGCGTTCTTCATGGGAAGCCTGGCAATAATACCCTATTTCGCCGGATGGGAAGACACAGAAATACTCTTGCTTACCGCCCTGATACCTGCCGCCGATGTGGTGCGTTTCTTCTGTTGCCGGAAAGAGGCCCGGGCTCGCCGCATGGCCGGCCACGGCGAAAGGATGTATCTATGTGCCGAAGCCGTGCTGCTGGCAATGACGGTAGGCATAGTAATTGCATGGAACAGCCTCGAACAGGCTTCCATCCATCCCGAAGGGCTCTTTGTCTCGGCAATATTCTTCATAATGGGTTTCCTCCTGCTGGGCAGCAGAAGTCTTCGCAACACCTACGCAGACGAGGGAGAGGCGTCCATCCTGCTCATTTGCATACCCATCGCCGTTTTCGTCTACGGCCTCGAAACCGGGGAGACGACTGTACACAAAGCATTCCCCGCCATTACCTCCGTATTATGCGCCATCATCATAGAGCTTGACAGGCTCAGGTGCCGGTGACTCCACACAACACCCAATTTACACCAACAACCAAAACAAAACCATGCAAAAAACTACCATGGCACAAGAACCTAAGCATGCAAACATAAAGACATGAGAATCCTTTGCGTTTTTCCTCCTTTACGCAATGGCCATCACCGCCATTGGCATCTTAAGAAACAACCAAAGGCAAGCATATCCTCAGGCCATGCTTACTGCCGACAGCATAGCTTCCGAGCACCCCGACAGCGCTGCGGCATTGCTTAAGGATTTGGATGGAAAAACAGTAGACGCCCCCGAGGCCGTGAGGATGCGCTACGGGCTCATCCGCCAGAAGCAGATTGCATATTCGTTCGGCCGCCTCACATCCGACAGCGCCGCCCGCGCCTTGGTGGAATACTACGAGACCAGGGGCGAGCTCAGCCGCCCGGGGCTGCGAAACAGGCCGTATGGCCACATGGAACGGCACGCCCTGCCATGCCAAACCGCCCGTGGCCACCGCCGGGCGGCAGAGGCCCGCAGCTGTCACGGGCACTGCAAACAAAACATTCCGCACGCCATGCCCCTCAGGCACGCGCGTGCGGAATGCAGCTTGGCGGCAGAGGCATCCCTGCCCGCCATTATTTCACGTTGCCCACCTTGACAAGGTATTCGGCTATCTGCACGGCGTTGAGTGCCGCGCCCTTGCGTATCTGGTCGCCCGAGAGCCATAGCGTGAGGCCGCAGTCGTCGGCCAGGTCCTTGCGTATGCGGCCCACGTAGACGTCGTCCTTGCCGGCCGTGTCGAGCGGCATGGGGTAAACAAGGTTGGCGGGGTCGTCCTCAACGGTGACGCCGGGGGCTGCGGCAAGGGCCGCGCGTGCCTCGTCGACCTCGATGGGGCGCTCGGTCTCTATCCACACCGACTCGGAGTGGGCGCGCAACGACGACACGCGGACGCACATGGCCGAGCAACGCACGTCGCTGTGCATTATCTTGCGGGTCTCGTTGAACATCTTCATCTCTTCCTTGGTGTAACCGTTGGGCTGGAACACGTCTATCTGCGGAATGACGTTGTAGGCCAGCTGGTGGGGGAACTTGCTCACGGTGACGGGCTTGCCGTCGATTATCTCGCGGTACTGCTGCTGCAGCTCGGCCATGGCGGCTGCCCCGGCCCCGCTGGCGCTCTGGTAGCTGGCTATGTGGATGCGGCGGATGTGGCTCAGCCTCTCTATTGGCTGTAGCACCACAACCATCATTATGGTGGTGCAGTTGGGGTTGGCAATGATGCCGCGGGGGCGGTTGAGGGCGTCTTCGGCGTTGCACTCGGGCACCACCAGTGGCACGTTGTCGTCCATGCGGAAAGCGCTCGAGTTGTCTATCATCACCGCCCCGTATTTGGTTATGTCGGCGGCAAACTCCTTTGACGTGCCTGCCCCGGCCGAGGTGAAGGCTATGTCGACGCCCTTGAAGTCGTCGTTGTGCTGCAAAAGCCTCACCTCATACTCCTTGCCACGGAACGTATACTTGCTCCCCGCGCTGCGCGACGAGCCGAACAACAGCAGGTCGTCGACGGGGAAATCCCTCTCTGCGAGCACGCGCAGGAACTCCTGCCCTACGGCTCCGCTTACTCCTACAATAGCTACTTTCATGTCTTTACACCTTGATAAATTACCTATTTCGGTTGCAAAATTACAACTTTTAGCCCAAATGCCACTTATTTATGATTTTTTTTTTGCACCTTTGCAGAAGATATGCGGCGCGGGGCAAACAGTTGGCCCGCAACGATGCCTGCAAGCCCGCGCCCTAATTGCTAACGAATACCAACACTACCTATGTCTATCCCCGACATCAACAGTTATCTGCCGGTAACGTCTCCGACCATGTCGTTCTTCATTGTGCTGTGCATAATACTGTTCGCCCCCATCGTGATGGGCAAGTTGCGCATACCGCACATCGTAGGCATGGTGCTGGCGGGAGTGGCCGTAGGCCCCCACGGCTTCAACATACTGGCCGACGACCGCTCGATGGAGCTCTTCGGGCACGTCGGGCTGTACTACATCATGTTCCTGGCCGGCCTGGAAATGAACATGGGCGACTTCAGGAAAAACCGCATACGGACGTTCACCCACGGCATCATGGCCTTCATAATTCCCATGGCCATAGGGTTCGGGCTAAACGTGACGCTGCTGGAATACGGCTTCGTCACATCGGTGCTGCTGGCCAGCATGTATGCATCGCACACGCTGATAGCCTATCCCACGGTGCTGCGCTACGGCCTGTCGCACCAGCGCAGCGTGACCATCGCCGTGGGGGCCACCGCCATCACCGACACGCTGACGCTGCTGGTGCTGGCCGTAGTGGGCGGACTGTTCAAGGGCAACATCACCGGCGGCTTCTGGTTTCTGCTCTTGGCAAAGATATCCGTGGTGTTCTTCGTGATATTCTTCTTCTTCCCCCGCATAGCCCGCTTCTTCTTCCGGCGCCACGAAGACAACGTAACGCAGTTCATCTTCGTGCTCGCAATGACGTTCCTCGGCGCATGGATGATGGAGTATATCGGCATGGAGGGGCTGCTCGGCGCCTTCCTCGTGGGCCTGGTGCTCAACCGATATGTGCCCAACGTCTCGCCGCTGATGACCCACCTCGAGTTTGTGGGCAACGCCATCTTCATACCGTATTTCCTCATCGGCGTGGGGATGATGGTCAACGTCAACATACTATTCAGCGGGCTTGGCACGCTACAGGTGGCCACCGTGATGATTGCGGTGGCCCTGGCGAGCAAATGGCTGGCGTCGCTGGCCACGCAGAAGCTGTTTGGCATGAGGGCCGTAGAGCGCGAGATGATTTACGGGCTGAGCAACGCACAGGCCGGGGCCACACTGGCCGCGGTGCTCGTGGGCTACAACCTGCTGCTGCCCGACGGGCAGAGGGTGCTCAACGACGACGTGCTCAACGGCACGATAATACTTATTCTGGTCACATGCGTGTTCAGCTCGTTCACCACCGAGAACGCCGCCAAGCGCATGGTGCTTGAGACACGCGCCACCGCCCCGCAGGAAGACACGGGCGACGACGAGAAGATAATGATACCGGTGAGAGACCCCGCCACGGCCGAAAACCTGGTTTCGATGGCCGTGATGATGCGCAACACCAAGCTCAACAGGGGGCTCGTGGCTCTCAACGTGGTTTACGACGACGCCAACAGGCTGGCCAACCAGGAGCAGGGGCGGCGGCTCATGGAACGGATAACCAAGGTGGCGGCCTACTCCGACGTGAGGGTGCAGACGCAGGTGCGCATCGCAACCAACATTACAAACGGCATAAAGCACGCCTTCAAGGAGTTCAACGCCTCAGAGATAGTGCTGGGCATGTATCCGGGCGGCAACCGCCCGCACAAGTACATGGGCGAACTGGCACAGAGCCTCTATAGCGGCCTGAGCCGGCAAATAATACTGGTGAGGTGCCTCCAGCCCCTCAACACGCTGAGGCGCATTGAGGTGGCAGTGCCCTCGAAGGCCGAATTTGAGCCGGGCTTCTACAGGTGGCTCGAACGGCTGGCCCGGCTTGCGTCGAACCTGGAGTGCAGGCTGCAGTTCCACGGGCGCCAGCAAACGATGTCGCTCATCAGCGAATACCTGCAGAACACGCACCCGGGGATAAGGACGCAATACACGCCGATGGGGCATTGGAACGAGCTGCCGCAGCTGGCCTCGTCGATAGACGACGACCACCTGTTCGTGGTGGTCACGGCAAGGAAGGGGACGGTGTCGTACAAGGCGGCACTCGAACACCTGCCCGACGAGCTGGCTGCCAACTTCCACGGCAAGAACCTCATGATAGTGTTCCCCGACCAGTATGGCGAGGCTGCCAACATGATGACCTACGCCGCGCCGCAACAGCACGAAGACCGCAGCGCATATACCGCGCTGAGGGAATGGATTGACCGCAAGATGAAGCGCAAGGACAAACAAAACGCATAAAACAAGAACCCCATATATGATAGACATAAAAGGCATAACAAAGAGTTTCGGCCCGCTGCAGGTGCTCAAAGGCATCGACTTGCACATAGGCAAGGGCGAAATAGTGAGCATAGTAGGGCCCAGCGGAGCCGGAAAGACCACGCTGCTGCAGATAATAGGCACGCTCGACAGGCCCGACAGCGGCTCTGTGGCCATCGACGGCATAGACACATCCACGCTCGGCGGCAGCAAGCTGGCCGACTTCCGCAACCGCCACGTGGGCTTCGTCTTCCAGTTCCACCAGCTGCTGCCTGAGTTTACGGCAAAGGAAAACATCATGATACCGGCATACATAGCCGGCACGCAAGCCAAGGAGGCCGAACGCAGGGCAGCCGAGCTGCTCGACTTCATGGGGCTGGCCGACCGCGGAAGCCACAAGCCGGCCGAACTCTCGGGAGGCGAGAAGCAAAGGGTGGCCGTGGCACGCGCTCTGATGAACAACCCCGACGTGATACTGGCCGACGAACCTTCAGGAAGCCTCGACAGCAAGAACAAGGCCGAGCTGCACCAGCTCTTCTTCGACCTGCGCGACAAGTTCGGCCAGACTTTCGTCATCGTCACACACGACGAGCACCTGGCTTCCATTACAGACAGGACAATAAAAATGAACGACGGGATGCTTGCCGGCGACAACGGCAACGACGGCGCGGAGCAAGGCACCCCAGACGACACTAACACCACAGAACAATGAAAGGAATACGACTGGGAGATTACAACCAACTGAAGGTTGTGAAGAAAGTAGACTTCGGACTTTACCTGGACGGAGGCGACGAAGGCGAGATTCTGTTGCCGTCACGCTACGTGCCGGAAGGAAGCAAGGTGGGCGACGAGCTCACCGTGTTCATCTACCTCGACCAGGAGGAACGCCCCGTGGCAACCACCGAGCACCCGCTGGCAAAGGTGGGCGACTTCGCCTACCTGCGCGTGGCCTGGGTCAACGAATACGGCGCGTTCCTCGACTGGGGGCTCATGAAAGACATATTCTGCCCGTTCAAGGAGCAGAAGATGAGGATGGTGAAAGACAACTACTACATTGTGTACATAAAGCTCGACGAGGAAAGCTACCGCATCATGGCCACCGCGAAGGTGGAGCGATACTTCGCCCCGCAACCGCCGTCATACCTGCCCGGCGACGACGTCGACCTGATTGTGTGGCAGAAAACCGACCTCGGCTTCAAGGTGATAATAGACAACTGCTACCCGGGACTGGTCTACGAGAACCAGGTGTTCCGCCCGCTGCACGCCGGAGACCGACTCAGGGGATACATCAGCTGCGTGAGGCCCGACGGGAAAATCGACGTGATGCTGCAGCCCACCGGCCGCCAGCAGACCGAGGAGTTTGCCAACACGCTGCTCAACTACCTGCACGACAACGGAGGCCACTGCAACCTCGGCGACAAGAGCCCGGCCGAACTCATAGCCGACACGTTCAAGGTAAGCAAGAAAACGTTTAAAAAGGCCGTGGGCGACCTGTACCGCCGAAAGCTAATCACGATTGCCGACGACGGCATAACGCTGGTCTGAACAGCGCCGCCCGGGCTTTGACAACGCGGCCGTGGCAACCTTTGCGTTGCCACGGCCGCATTGCATTAAGCCATGGCCCGCGGCAATTTGCGGGTGAGCCGTGGCATGCCCCACGCCGACATGGCAAGCGAGCGACGAAACAAAAGCGACAAAAAGGGAATGATGCCAACTTGTGGGTTTACTCCAAGGAAAATAAACAACCTACAACTAATGTGTCATTTTAAGGCTATCTGATATCCCCATGCTGAAGAAACCATCTTCATCAGCAACAGTATTGACACTACGATGTTGGGAAAGAAAGACATATGCGGCAAAAACAGGCTCCTTGTCCTCATAAACTATTCCTGTTATTGAAGTATGGCAAAAAGCTGCTAATGTGACAAACAGAATATGTCACGTTAGCATGAACAGCCTATAAGTTTTCTATTTCTTCAGTGATGGTTCATTCGGAAATTCCTTTATCGCCATATTATAATATTTATGGATTTTTCTTTCTGTCCAGAGCCACGTAAGGCTTCTATAAAGTCTGGATTGATACGTCAAAGTTGGATAAGAAAAAGCTGTTCAATTGCTTGTGCATTATCAGGTATTTCCTTTCCGCTGTATCTCCAAACAACAACTTTAATGAAAAAATTGCAGACTTGTTATCCAAGTTCCCGTCAATAGACATCAATGCTATGGGATTTTGTAAAGATTGGAAGAACGAATGCCTGTGGCAGTAGGTAATCGTTTGCTAATCAACGTGTAATATAAAGGGCACTTAAAAGTTTTGACTGAAAGTGCCCTAATTATAACGTAATTTGCGAGATTTAGCCATGTTACGAATATAGAGTTCGTATTTTATTTATAACTTTGCACATAAATCTATAGAACAGGTAATTATGGCAAAGTTATCAGTCCATCCACATCAAGGATATTTGAATACAAAGTTTACCATCCAGTCTTTTTCCAGAAATCACAAGATGGTCAAGATAACACCCAAAGACAATGGAACGCCTTTACTTCATGAAAATGATTTTAGACCAATATTGTCATTTGAACTCTTGGATGACCAAACTTTACAGTTACAAGAAACATTCCCTTTTCCAGGTAGATATGTCATTGAGTTCCCCGACGACAAAGATAGTGCAGTTGAAATTGAAGTAAAAGATGCCATTAAATTTGGTGGTAGCACACATAAAAATAGTTATGTGTTCGATGAAACACCGTGGTGCTTTATTGTCATGAAAGACCGTACATATTTTTATAATCGTGATAGTGGTGAAGAATATGTGGAAAGCATATCTCCTGACAAGATTTCTTGTGTGAATAAGGACATTGTGCTATTAAGCAATGATAAACATAAAGAGAAAACTTTATATTCATTGACAGAACAAGCTCCCATTCTCACATTTACCGATGAAATTTTATTGCAAGATGACATTTTGATAGTTAAGGATGAAACAGATAATGCTACGAAGTTGAATGTTTATCGGTTTACAGACATCATCATTGACAAAAAAGAGTATAGATACAAAGATTTTTCAGTTTTAAAAGAAAGTAGAATCCTTTGTATATATACAAACCAACAAATTGATGTTATATCATTGGACTCTCTTGAAACGATAAAAAATATTTTCAATGAAAACGAATTTATTAAGTTTACAAATGAGCACTATTATGTTGAACTTAAACCATATTTAAGCAATACGGTAATATCGGTGAAAGATATTTTATCGGACCAATCATGGTATATATCCTCCGAATATCCCATATCTTCCTGTGAAGGCATGGTCGTAACTGATGTTCAAAACGAGAAGATAAAAGTGGACAGACTTGTTGATATGGCTGCTGAGCTTGATTTATACAATGAAGACAAACCGCAGCTTCTTGGAGGTATAGACATTTCCTATAAGTACAATGAAATACAAGGGCTTTATGTCTTATCAAACCAGCTTTACTATTTGGTAAATGAATGTTCATACACGATAAACAGATATTGCGCAAAACGTAAAAGAAGCAACACATTTTTGAAGATGTCTGGTTGTGACTTCAAATTAGAAGTCAATAATAATTTCCCCACCGTATGGTTTGGGGGAGACTGTCTGTGCATTATAACTTTTAACCATATATCCGTAATAAAAGGCAAAGAGGTTATATATAATGCGGATGCAACTACACATCAATTCAAAAACAAAATCATAATTTCCAGAAAAAACAATTATGGAACTGAAGATGTTTATGAACTCTCTAATGGCAAGACCATTCATCAAATAAGAGGTATTTTTGATTGGGGATATTTTGAAAAATATGGGATATTGGAGCAAAAAGAGGAAAAAGCATTGTATGCTTTCTCTCCACAAGAAAATGCATCATTCCATAAATTGGATTTTAATAACTCTTCGTCTTATTTGTCTGAATATCCTGTACAGAATACTTTAAAATACGGAGGAAAGTATTTATATTATCGTGGAGTAATCTTGTGGAATAAAGAAATTATACTGCCTGAAAATATTACGGCTTTGTCTGAAAAGAAAAATTATGCTATTTCCATCCGAGGCAGCCATGTTTTTCTTGGCAGGATATCACGATCTAAAGACAGCTTCGTGAATGAGGAAATATTAAAGTCTTTGTTTGATTCCTCATATTATGGGAATGTGCTAATGTCTGATGACGGAGAAAATATCATTTTCCAAAAAGACAAAGAAATGTTTTTGATGAATACAAGAACAAGAGAAGTACAAGACTTTCCAAATCTGAATTTCATATCCCAAATTAACGGGTATCGCCCACTGTTCAAAGTTGACGACAGTCACCGTCGTCCGAGGATAATAGATCCGTTAACTAAAGAGTATATAAATCCAGATTTTGTCACAAATTATGGCTTTATCAGCCCTGATGGCAAGTTGTATGCGGACAGCGCATTAAGCAAGTATGTAAAATATTATGATAAAGCGAACGATACATTTATATCAAAAGAACAATGGCATGACTTGGCTGAAAAATATGATTATGGATGGGAAATAGATGATAAAACGAAAGACGAAAAGAAAGAATCTCGTAAAGAATTCATCAATGCTCATGAGAACTTCTTTAACGGCAAAAAAATTGACAACCTTCTTAAAGTTAATAATTTCAGAGACATGATTGCAGAGGAACTTGGGTATGCAATAATACGGAAAATTGGAACGGATGAAATTTATTGCGAAATAGAGCTTGGACACGTATTGTGGTTCTTAAACTATATTGCCTTTTCATACGATTCACGATATGTGGCAATCGCCGGACGCTATCCCAATGACACGGAAATAAATGGATATTATGTCGGTGGATTGTTCATGGTTTACGACATGACAGAACAAAAGGAAATAGCAAAAAGTACGACTTCCTATGCTGTGTGGACTGCCGCTTTCACTAAAGATAGTTTTTATGCAGCTTATGATAGTCATCCCATACTTTTATATGGAAACGTTTGCAATAATGAAGATATAAAAGAAGTTGAGAATAGAAACTTTCTCGCATTTAGCCCTGATGGTAAATATATGGCTTTATCCAATCAGGGGTATGTTTCATATAGTTCAGATAACTCTAATTGGGGACATCAACCGTCAACAAGCGTATATATCCACGCCGTAAATGATCCTGACAAACAAATTATGCCGACCATAGACGATTTATCTGATGCAGGAATAGCCGATACAAAAGAAACAAAATCTGTATCTTCATGCTCATTCTCGCTTGACAATAAAAAACTGATGATGGTTGGTAAGGATGGTACTGTCGTAATACGAAATCTCCACCTCGACTAAAAATTAAGAATCATGCCGAAAAACAAAAATGCAATGACAAGGTACAAAATATTGGACGAACTATTGTCCAATAGGTACCATAATTATTCTCTTGACGACTTGACCGAAGAGGTGAACAACCGTCTTTCCGACATAAATCCAGAGACTGACGGTATTGGTCGCAGGACGATAGAAAAAGACATTGAATATATTGAATACAAAGGCCCGTTTGAGGGCGTGGACATCGAACGTTATTATGTCGCAGCCGGAACAAATGGTCGGAAGAAAATGTGCCTTCGCTACGCAAGTCCTAACTTCTCTATATTCAGCAAACCCCTTACAGATGACGAGGAATATTTGCTGAAGGAGGCCTTGTCGCTGTTGGGACAGTTTGAAGGGCTTCCAAGCCTGGAAGGCTTGGAGGGCTTGAGGCTTGGTCTTGGTGTAAGGTATAACGAAAGAAAAATTGTATCATTCACAAAGAGTCCGCTTGAAAACTCCAACATCTTTGGCAAGCTATTCACAGCCATTTCCGAGCGCCAGGTAATAGAATTACATCACCATAAATTCAATGATCCAAATAAAGGGCTGGCGGTTGCAATATATCCGTATTTGCTGAAAGAGTATAATCGCCGATGGTATTTGTTCGGTTCTGCCGAGAGCGACCTGAAACTTTTAAATTTCGCCCTTGACCGCATTGACGATGTCGTACCACTGCCTTCACATAAATATGTTGACTATGATGGCGACCTCAATGAACGGTTTGAAGACATCGTTGGTGTGACATTGTTTGATGACAGTCCTTTGCATGAGATATATTTTTGGGTGAGTGACATGTCAAAGGATTACGTTGGCACTAAACCAATTCACGAATCACAACGCACACTGAGTGATGCAAAGGTATCGGAACTCCGAGAGAGATACCCTGCACTTGACGGCGGACGTTTCTATCGGATTGACTGCAAAGAAAATTATGAACTTATACGAGAATTGGCCTCTTTCGGCAAGGAGCTTGTAGTGCTTGAGCCATCAGAGATTCAAGACAAGATTTGGGAGCGGATATGCGGAATGGAAGCAGAATATATGAAAGTACGAAAATAGAGTTCGCAACACACTGCTACCTTTGCAGCAGAAAAACAAACAATGGAGGTGAAAATGAAGAATATTGTAGAGAACAATTACGGTGAGGTTACTGTTGTTCGAAACTCAGATTATGAATGGGGCGTAGTAGATAACGAGGAAAATATAATTGTGCCTTTCGGTAAGTATGGCTGGATAGACGGTTTTGATAACGGTCTGGCTCGTGTAAGGACGAATAAGAAGCTGGGCTTATCAAATAATCCTCCTGTATGCATCATAACCCCAAATAATAAATTAATATTAGGTACGGAAAATATTAAAGCATACATAGAGAAGGATAAGAAAGAGCATCCTGATAATTATGCCAAGTGGGGCATAATCAATGAAAAGGGTGAAGAAGTCCTGCCGTGCGAATATGATGAGATATGGCGTTTTTATGGCAAAAATCGTTACTCCACGAGAGTTGTCAAAGATGGCATTGCAAGAGAAGTCTATTTCCACGACCTTAATCCGTCATTGCCTAAGCGGGGCATAAAATGCCACTGCTATAGTGATAAATATCTTGGGGAAAAGAAAACCTATGATGACTACAATGGAACTTATGTCCAAGATGTAATGGGATGGAGTGACCAAGATATAGATGATGCTTTGGACGGAGAGCCTGATGCTTATTGGAATATTGACTGAGCAATAAAAATGGCTCAAATAAGTAGGTGTTCAAAATTAATTGCCATCAAATTGTGCGCTATTTCGGAGATG
>OLNP01002424.1_pt1 | contig 13602 bp, 10 predicted proteins | sample 1671951 | NCBI WGS metagenome assembly OLNP01 (sample SAMEA3136629, study PRJEB25190) | human gut metagenome | biome: human gut; feature: human-associated habitat; material: faeces | place: Austria | collected 2013
CCGCATCATGACATCTACTCGATCGAGGATCTGGAGCAGTTGATCTTCGACTTAAAGAATGCGAACCGTGATGCGCGCATCACCGTGAAACTGGTATCCGAGGCGGGAGTCGGTACGGTCGCAGCCGGCGTTGCAAAGGCAGGCGCACAGGTTGTCCTGATCTCCGGCTATGACGGCGGTACCGGTGCGGCTCCGTCCAGCTCGATCCACAATGCGGGACTTCCGTGGGAGCTTGGTCTTGCGGAGACACATCAGACATTGATTATGAACGGACTGCGCAACAAAGTACGCATTGAGACGGACGGCAAACTGATGAGCGGCCGCGATGTCGCTACGGCAGCGCTGCTCGGAGCGGAGGAGTTCGGATTTGCCACAGCGCCGCTTGTGACCTTAGGCTGCGTGATGATGCGCGTCTGTAACCTGGATACCTGTCCGGCAGGTATTGCGACACAGAACCCGGAGCTTCGGAAGCGTTTTGCCGGCAAGCCGGAATATGTGGAGAATTTTATGCGCTTTATCGCACAGGATCTGCGGGAGTATATGGCAAAGCTCGGATGCCGCACGATCGACGAGATGGTCGGCAGAAGCGATCTGCTTAAGGTGCGCGAGGATCTTTCGGGACGCGACCGCGAGATCGATCTCTCCAATCTTTTGAACAACCCGTTTGCGGGACCGAAGGAGAAAGTAACCTTTGACCCGAAGCATGTCTATGATTTTGAACTGGAGAAGTCCAAGGATGTGACCGTGCTCTTAAAACAGTTAAAGGGTGCGTTAGAGCAGAAGCAGCGCAGAAGCATTGATGTGGAGGTGACGAACACCGACCGTTCCTTTGGTACGATTTTCGGTTCGGAGATCACGAAGAAGTACGGCGGAGAGGGACTGCCGGAGGATACCTTCATTGTAAAATGCAACGGTGCCGGCGGACAGAGTTTCGGAGCTTTTATCCCGAAGGGACTGACGTTAGAGCTGGTCGGCGATTCCAACGATTACTTTGGAAAAGGATTATCCGGCGGCAAGCTTGTCGTCTATGCACCGGCGGGCGTGAAGTATGAGAAGGATGAGAATATCATCATCGGTAATGTGGCGCTCTACGGAGCAACCAACGGAAAAGCGTTTATCAGCGGCGTCGCAGGCGAGCGTTTCTGCGTGCGCAACTCGGGAGCTTCCGCAGTCGTGGAGGGTGTCGGAGACCACGGATGTGAATATATGACGGGAGGCCGTGTCGTCGTGCTCGGCAAGACCGGCAAGAATTTTGCTGCCGGCATGAGCGGCGGTATTGCTTATGTGCTCGATGAGGACAATGACCTCTACACAAGAATGAATAAGGAAATGGTATTCAGCCAGGAGATTTCCAACAAATATGATGTCATGGAATTAAAGGACATGATCAAGGAACATGTGGCGCTGACCAACTCGGAAAAGGGCAAGAAGATCCTGGATAATTTCAGCGAGTATCTGCCGAAGTTCAAGAAAGTCATACCGTATGACTATAACCGTATGCTTATGGCGATTGTTCAGATGGAGGAGAAAGGTCTTTCTTCCGAACAGGCACAGATTGAGGCTTTTTATGCAAATACGCGTGGATAGTGTGTGAGCAGGTGTCGTTTGACATGTGTGACTCATGCATTTTCGAGAAAGGAAAGAATTATGGGAAAACCAACAGGATTTATGGAATATGACAGAGAAGATGCCCGCGCCATTGAGCCGAAGGAGCGGATCAAAAATTTTAATGAGTTCCACATTCCTCTGTCCAAAGAGAGACAACAGATTCAGGGCGCGCGCTGCATGAACTGCGGCGTGCCGTTCTGCCAGGCGGGAATGAACATCATGGGGATGACCTCGGGATGCCCGCTGCACAACCTGGTTCCGGAGTGGAATGATCTTGTATACACGGGGAACTGGGAGCAGGCATACAACCGCCTGAAGAAGACCAACAATTTCCCGGAGTTTACCTCCCGGGTATGTCCGGCACTCTGCGAGGCTGCCTGCACCTGCGGGCACTGGGAAGATCCGGTGACCTGCAAGGCGAACGAGCACGGAATTATCGAGAATGCGTATGAGCAGGGTTATGCGGCGGCAAAGCCTCCGAAAGTGCGCACCGGCAAGAAGATCGCGGTGATCGGCTCCGGTCCTGCGGGGCTTGCGGCGGCGGATCAGCTCAACAAGCGCGGGCATTCTGTGACGGTCTATGAGCGGGACGACAGAGTCGGCGGACTTCTGATGTACGGAATTCCGAATATGAAGCTGGAAAAATGGGTCATCGACCGCAAGGTTGCCGTCATGAAGGAGGAGGGCATCACCTTTGTGACCGGCACCAATGTCGGAAAGGATGTAAAGGCCTCCAAGCTGTTAAAGGAGTACGACCGTGTGATTTTAGCGTGCGGCGCCAAGAATCCGAGAGACATCAAGGCACCGGGACGGGACGCCAAGGGAATCTATTTCGCCGTGGATTTTTTAAAAGCAACGACGAAGAGTCTCCTGGATTCTGAGCTAAAAGACGGCAGCTATATCTCCGCAAAAGGGAAAAAAGTGGTCATTATCGGCGGCGGCGATACCGGAAATGACTGCGTGGGCACGTCCATCCGCCACGGCTGCGCGAGCGTGACACAGCTTGAGATGATGCCGCAGGCACCGGCAAAGCGCGCGGAGAATAATCCGTGGCCGGAGTGGCCGAAGGTGTTAAAGACCGATTACGGCCAGGAGGAAGCGATTGCGGTGTTCGGGCACGACCCGCGGATCTATCAGACGACGGTGAAGGAATTCTTAAAAGACAAGAACGGCAATCTTTGCGGGCTTGTCACTGTAAAGCTCGAACCGAAGCGGGATGAGAAGACCGGGCGTGTGACGATGACCGAGGTTGCGGGAAGCGAGCAGAAGATGGAAGCGGATCTTGTGCTGATCGCTGCCGGATTCCTCGGCACGGAAAAATATGTGGCGGACGCGTTCGGTGTGGACTTAAACGGCAGAACCAACGTCGCAACGGCGGAGGGCGCCTATGAGACCAGCGTGAAAAATGTGTTCGCGGCGGGCGATGTGCACAGAGGACAGTCCCTTGTCGTCTGGGCGATTCGCGAGGGACGCGAGGTCGCGCGCGAGGTCGATGAGAGCTTGATGGGCTACTCCTACCTTGAGGTGCAGTAATCGAATGATAATCCCCCGTTTGTAATCCAACGGATTCTGTGCTAAGATGAGAAAAAAGAGTACGAATGAAGAAAAGGGGAGTACAAATGAGCCGCAGAAGGAAAAAAGCAGGGGAAAAGGCGCGGACGATGGCGGGAAGCGCAGAAGCGGAAAAGACGGCAGCGGGAAGCACACCGGCAGAGCAGGAGGCAGGGAGCACATCGGCGAAAGAGACGTTATCGGCGAGCATAGAGCCGGCGGAGAGATCGGAAAATGAGGCGGAGGTCTGGCAGACCGGCGCGCGGGTCCGGATCGCGGATATGGAGCCGGATTACTCGGATATCACAGTGAAGAATCCGCGCATCGGCAAGGTCATGCGCCTTGAGGAAGAGGTCCAGAGACAGAGTGAGATCGAGAAGCTGCGCAGCAGACGGATCCGGCAGGAGCAGGAATATATTGACCGGATGAGCCTGTCGGTGGAGAATCATCTGCGCAATACCAAGGAAGAGCAGCGGTACAACGAGCAGTTCGAGGAGCGCATCCGCACGGAAGTGTACCGGATGCACGGGATCAGTGAGGACAAGCTGCAGGGGATGACGGAGTACCGCAATGCGTGGTATCAGGGCACGGCGTTTGCCATGTTTTTCCTGTCGCTCGTGCTGATCGCGATCTGCGGCATACTGCACGGGTTCGGGTCGGAGATCTGCATTTTTATGGCATTTTATACGGCCATTGAGGGGGCATTGCTCTCCAACGGGAGGAAGCAGTCACTGTTTTTTACGGTGCTGACGAAGGGCGTGTATCTGCTGCTGTTTCCGGTTATGCTCGTGACGTTTACCTGCTACGAACTTGGTTTTGAGGAATATGCGCTTCTGGTACCGGTTTTCGCCGTGGCAGGTGTTGTGGTGCTCATGATCGGAGCACTGTCCTACTTCCTGTATGATCCGTACCGGATGGACCGGAGGAACCGCAAGAAGGCGAACCGCTATATCGTAGAGATCGAGAAGGCAGCGCTAAAGGAAGTGCGTCTGAAGGAAAGGGCGTTCGCGAAGCAGGAGAAAAAGCAGGCGAAGTTTACCAGAAAGGAAGAGGCGAGAGCGCAGAAGAAGGCAGAGCGGGACGAGCGCCGCAGACAGCGGAAGGAGGCGCGGGCAGAAAGGCATGCACGCTGGCGCGCATGGTGGAGCGAGAAGCTGGCGCGGCTTAAGTTTGTGAAGAAAGAATCTGCGGATGAGACGCATAAGAGTCCGGCGAATGCAGATACTACGGAGGAACATTCTGCGGAAGGAGACTCTGTGGAGAGGGAATCTGCGGAGAGAGATTCGGCAGAAGCAGAATCTGCAGAGAGAGAATCTGCGGAGGAACATTCGACAGAAGGAGAAGTTGCAAAGAGAGACTAGGCGGAGGGAAATTCCGCGGAGAAAAACACTGTGAAAGAAGCGTGTGAAAATGAGACGACTGGGGATTGATCTTTCCTATTTTTTCACATATGAAGATGAGATACCGGACGGGGTGGGATTTTCCCACTTTGGTCCGGTACATTTATTATGGCTGGGCGTGTGCGCGGGGCTCTTACTGCTGTTCCTCCATTATTATAAGCGATGGGGAGGACGGCGCAGGCTTTTGGCGGAGAGAGGAATCGGCATTTTTCTGGTGGGACTGGAAGTGTACCGGATTGCGGTGCTGGCTCTGATCGGGAAAATGTCGCTGTATCAACTGCCGCTTCACCTGTGCAGCATGGCAGGGTTTTTGTGCTGTCTTCACGCCTTTTTCAAATGGGACTGGCTGGGACAGGTTCTCTATACCCTGTGTCTGCCGGGAACCGTGCTTGCGCTTTTATTCCCGGACTGGGTGCGCTATCCGGCGATTCATTTTATTACGATACAGGGATTTACCTTCCATGCCGGGATTGTGCTCTACGTGATCTGCCAGCTGTTGCAGCACAACATTATCCCGCGGCTTGCGGCGCTGTGGAAGGTGATCGTATTTCTTCTGGTGGTTGTGCCGCCGGTTTACCTGTTTGACAAAAAGTTTCATGCCAATTACATGTTTGTGAATGTGCCTTCGCCCGGATCGCCGCTGGAGTGGCTGGCGTCGTTTCTGGGGAACCCGGGCTATCTGGCAGGCTATGCGGTTCTGATGCTTTTATGCATGGTGCTCATGGACGCCGGTTACCGGCTGTTGCTTGACAGGAAAAGCTGCGGAACGTAGAATAAAACGAAAAAGAGAGAAGCGCTACGGATATTGCAGGAGAAGAATTGCTGCGATGGGGTGCGCAGAAATGAGGAGCATATGGCAGATTTTACATTTTCAACACTGAAATACGAGAGACCGGATTTCACAGAAGTGGAACAGCTTTTTGAAAAACTGGTAAAACAGGTACAGGAGGCAGCCTCCTATGAGGGATTAAAGGAACTCTTAAAGAAGGCAGAGCGCGTGCAGAATAAGCTTATGACTGCGTGCACGATTGCGTCCATCCGCCATACATTAGATACGACGGATACTTATTATGAGAAGGAAGACGAATATATCAACAATACCATACCGACCGTGATGCCGAAGTTTCTTGCATTTGATGCGGCAGTGATGAATAGTCCGTTTCGCGATGACATCGAGAAAGAGTACGGGAAACAGTATTTTGCACAGAAGGAACTGAACAGGAAGACTTTCTGTGAGGCAAATATTCCGCTGATGCAGCAGGAGGCGAAGCTGACAAACGAATATCAGAAGATCATGGCAACGGCGGCGATCGAATTTGAAGGGCAGACGCTTAATCTCTATGGTGTACAGAAGTATTTTGAACATGAGGACAGAGAAGTACGGCGTGCGGCTGTGCGGGCATATTCTGATTTTTACCACAGCAATGAGAAGCGGCTGGAGGAGATCTGGGAGGAACTCATTACCATCCGCAATCAGATGGGGAAGAACCTCGGCTATGCCAACTTTATTCCGGTGGGGTACATGCAGCAGGGACGCACGGATTATGGGGAAAAAGAGGTGGCAGCGTTCCGCGAGCAGGTGCGTACGGAACTCGTACCGCTGTGTGAACAGCTCTATGCGGCGCAGGCGAAGCGGATTGGTGTGGATACATTGATGTTTTATGATGAGAAGCGTGTATTTCCGGATGGAAATGCCGTTCCTGCGGGAGATGATGATTTTATGGTGGAAGAGGCAAGGAAGATGTACCATAAGATCAGCCCGGAGACTGGAGAGTTCATTGATTTTATGATTGAGCACGAACTGATGGATTTGAAGAATAAGCCGGGAAAAGCTGCTACGGGATATATGACATTTCTTCCGGATTATCAGGCACCGTTTGTGTTCTCCAATTTTAATCAGACAATCTTTGACATGCAGGTGCTGACACACGAGCTGGGACATGCGTTTGCAGGATATATGGCAATGCGCAGCCAGCCGATTGCAGAGTACTACTCAGAGTCTACCGACATTGCGGAGATTCATTCCATGTCGATGGAGCAGTTTTCCTATCCGTATGCGGAGGCATTTTTCGGAAAAGATGCAGATAAATTCCGCTTTGCACATTTGATGGATGCGATCACATTTGTGCCGTTCGGTGTGGCGGTGGATGAGTTCCAGCACATCTGCTACAGCAATCCGGATCTGACGCCGAAGGAGCGCACGGCGGAGTGGAAGAAGCTGGAAGAGAAGTATATGCCGTGGAGAAAATACGACGCGGATGATTTCTTTGACCGCGGTGGTTTCTGGTACCACAAGCTGCATATCTATCTCTATCCGTTCTATTATATCAACTATACGCTGACGACGATGGGAGCGATGGAGTTCAAAAAGAAAAATTATGAGAACCACGAGACAGCATGGCAGGATTACTTAAATCTCTGCAAATGCGGCGGAAGCATGAGCTATCTGGAGACATTGCGCTATGCAAATCTGTCGAATCCGTTTGCGCCGGGCAGTGTGGCACGTGCGATGGAAGTAGCAAAACAGGAACTGATGAACAGTCCGTTTATGAGATAGTATAGAAGCAGTGTTGGATGAGTGAGAAACGGAGGTAAGATTGTAATATGGAAGAAATGTTGGAAGTGATGAAAAAACAGTTGAAAATGCAGAAGCTTATCAGCGGGCTGCTGGCGGTAATGCTGGTAATTCTGCTCATTGCGGGTGGATTTTTTGTCAACCGGATGAGTCAGATGACGGCAGCAATGAGTGAGGCGGCAGATAAACTGCAGCAGGTCGATGTGGATGGTATCAATGATGCCATCGGAACGACGCAGGAAATGCTCGAGAGTGCCGGAGAGCTTTCCGATGCGGTCGATTCCGTGACATTAAAAGTAAAAGAGTTCAATGACTGGATGTCAGGACTTTTTGGAAATTAGCAGGCGTTAATAAAAACAAACCGGCGAGGCGAGATTGCGGAGCAGGGCTACCGCGCTCCAGCCGGCGATTGCGCTGGTGGAAGAGCAGATGTCCACGGTGGCTTTGACGCCGTCGATCTCTGCGGTGATGCAGTGGTCATCGCCCGTCCAGCCCGGAACGGAGTGCATGGTTACCTGCGTGATGTCCGGTCCTGTCGTGGCGAGCGAGGTGGCGACGGCGACGTTGACGCGGCGCGGAAAGGTTGCGATCGCCTCCTTGGCGCTGCCGGTAAAGACAGTCGTCTTTTCGGTATCGGTTAAAAGGTGTTCCGCCCAGACCGGTGTATTGCGAAAACCGCGGGCGCCGGTGTGCGTCTCGATGCCGGCGGTCTCGTCAAGCTTTCCCGCCTGCGCCATTAAAGTGATCGTCTGTAAGACGTCAAAACCACCGATCGCGCCGTTTGCCAGATGGACTTTGGCGCATCCCCTGCGGGCTGCGTCCCTGACCTGCCCGTAAAAGGCAGCGTCGGCAAACGCACCGATCGAGAGGAGAACGAGGCTGACGCCGTGTTCGAGTACGGTGCATGCCATATCCCGGACAGCTTCCACGGACGCTGCCTCCACAATATATTCCGGCTCTAAGGAGAGCAGTTCTGCAAGATCCCGACAGGATCTGCAGCCGGTTTCCGCAGCGGTCTTATCGCGCGATTCCTGTGAGCGGCTGGTCACGCCGACGAGCTCATAATCTTCCAGAAAACCATCCTTCCAGGCGTTTGCGACAATGTTTCCGAGAAAACCGCAGCCTACAATACCAAATCTTATCTTCATCGTAAAAATCCCTTCGTTATCTGAATTTATTTTGATCCTTTTTCATGCTTTTCTTGCTGCCCACCTTTTGACAAAGTTCCCTTTTTGGCAGAAAACTCTTTTGTTGCAGGAGTCCGTTTTGTCCCGGGAGTTCCTTTTTTTGCACCGTTTCCCTTTTTGCCCGGGGTGTCTTTCCGGACGCTGTAGCCGAATGTGCCGAGCTTTTTCCCGAGAAGAAAATACTCTCCGTGCGAGTAGGTGATCAGCCCGGTGTCGTTTAAGTGGAATTTGCCGGCTTCATCCATATACGCGTCATCGATGGTGACAGCGACGACGTCCGCAAGGATCAGATTGTGGCTGCCGAGCGGCGTGATCTGGCGCACACGGCATTCGATATTGACGGGACTCTCGGCAATGCCGGGAACCGATACCTCACGGGAGGCAAGCGGCGTCAGATGCATCTCCTTGAACTTGTCGACGTCTCTGCCGGAGCGCACGCCGCAGTAGTCGGTGGCACGTACAAGCGCTTCGGTTGTGAGATTTACCACGAACTCACCGGCGGTCTCAATCATGTGGTAGGAGTAGCGCTCCGGACGAACGGAGATGGAGAGCATCGGCGGGTTCGTGCAGACGGTGCCTGCCCAGGCAACGGTAAGAATGTTCGGTCTGCCTGCGAGGGCAGGATTGCTGCATTCCGGATCGGATGCGCCGGGATACTGGCAGCTTACCATGACGGCAGGCAGCGGATAGAGCATGTTGCCGGGTTTGAAAGCACTTTTTCCCATAAAATAAGGACTCCCTTCTGTCTGTGAAAAATATCTGTGTCTATTGCATCAGAATGTCCATCAGATATGCGTAGACATCCTCGTTCTGTTTTTTCCAGTTGTTGCAGATCGCCTCCGCCTGTTCTTTGTTTTTGACGGTCAGTGTCAGGTCGATTAAGTTGGTATCGTGGACGCGGAACTGACAGCGCACGGCATAGTCCTGATTCGGCGTCTTGTAATAGTCTGCGATGATCGAGTTGACGGTGCGGAGCGCCATTTTATTTTTTTCAAAATAGGCGATGGTGTCATGCTCGATCGCGTCCGTGAGCTTGTCGCGGAAAAAGCCGAGCGTCTCACGCCCCGCGGCGGTGATGTAATACTGCGTGTTGCTGTGTGTGGATTCCGTGCGGATCAGACCGGAGTCTGCGAGATCGTTTAAGACCTGCTGTACCCGGAAATAATCCGTGTATTCCTGCTCCAGAAAAAAGTCGGAGATCTGCGTGTTGGTCAGCGGAAAATCGACCTTGTCGAGCATGTTTAAGATGGTCAGTTTGTATATGGTAAATGGTTCAGCCATGGAATTCCTCATTTCTATAATATTTGCCCTGCCAGAGATCGCGTCCTGCGAGCTGTCTGTGGATGGTGTTTAGCACGCGCTTTTTGTCCGTGCTCCATTGCGGAGCGAGGAGCAGACGGCGCGGACCGTCACCGGTCAGACGGTGAATGACCATTTCCGGCGGAAGGAGGGCAAGGCAGTCTGCGATAAGGTCGCAGTATTCCTCCAGCGTAAAAAGTGGAAACGGGTCATTTTTGTAGAGTGTTCCAAGATCGGTGCCCTCTAAGACGTGAAGCAGCTGCAGCTTTACGCCGAAGACGGGGTGCGCGGCAAGATAGCGCACGGAAGCGCGCATGTCATCGGTGGTCTCCCCCGGCAGCCCGAGGATCAGATGGGTTATGACTTTGATGCCCCGCGCGTGAAGCGCGGATACTGCCTGCTCATACTGGGCGAGTGAAAAACCACTGCGTATAAAACGCAGAGTGTGTTCATGGATAGTCTGAAGACCGAGTTCGACCCAGACAGGTTTTATGGTATTTAACTCTGCTAACAGATCTAAAACATCGGGTGGCAGACAGTCACATCTGGTAGCGATGGAGAGCGCCACAATGTCTGGCTGTGCGAGAGCTTCCGTATAAAGTGCACGAAGAACACCGACGGGAGCGTAGGTGTTCGTGTATGCCTGAAAATAGGCGATATATTTGCGGCAGTTTGTCTTTTCACGGAGGAGAAGCTTCGCCTGCGCGATCTGCCCGGTGACAGATTGCTGCGGGGAGGCGGCAAAATCACCGCTTCCGCCGGCACTGCAGAAAATGCATCCTCCGGTACCGATACTGCCGTCACGGTTCGGACAGGTCATACCGCCGTTTAAGGACAGGCGGTAGACCTTCTCACCGAATGTCTGTCTTAAATAGGTGTTGAGAGAGTAGTAACGCGCGTCGTTCATTGGATATCCGGTCAGCGCACGATGTGGGAGCGGACTGCCTCGCTGACAACCTGCGCCACACGCGGATCAAATGCTTCCGGCATAATAAACTCGTCGTTTAACTCTTCGTCGGAGACAAGACCGGCGATCGCCTCTGCGGCGGCAAGCTTCATCTCCTCGGTAATCTGTGTCGCCCGTCCCTCGAGAGCACCCTTAAAGATGCCCGGAAATGCCACGACATTGTTGACTTGGTTCGGGAAATCGCTGCGTCCGGTTCCGACGATTCTGGCGCCTGCGGCTTTTGCCACATCCGGCATGATCTCAGGTACCGGGTTGGCCATGGCGAACAGGATGGAATCGTGGTTCATGGAGGCAACCATCTCCGGGGTAACGATATTCGGTGCGGAGACGCCGACAAAGATATCGGCACCCTTTAAGGCGTCGGCAAGTGTGCCGTTCTGGTTCTCAAGGTTGGTGACCTCAGTCATTTTCTGCTGCATCCAGTTTAAGTTCGGGTAATCTTTGCCGATGATTCCCTCGCGGTCACACATGGTAACATGGCGAAAACCGTAGGTGAGCAGAAGCTTTGTGATGGCAACACCCGCGGAGCCGGCGCCGTTTACGACAACGCGGCAGTCCTCTTTTTTCTTGCCGGTGACACGCAGACCGTTGATGATGCCGGCAAGCACCACGATGGCGGTGCCGTGCTGGTCGTCATGGAAGACCGGAATGTTGAGCATTTCCTTCAGGCGCTCCTCAATCTCAAAGCAGCGCGGCGCGGAGATGTCTTCTAAGTTGATGCCGCCGTATGCGGGTGCGATGTTCTTGATTGTGGTAATGATTTCTTCCGTGTCCTGGGTATCGAGACAGATCGGTACGGCGTTGACATCGCCGAATTCCTTAAACAGAACGCATTTTCCCTCCATGACAGGCATGGCGGCGTATGCGCCGATATTGCCGAGACCGAGAACAGCGCTTCCGTCGGAAATGACGGCGACGGTGTTCGCTTTCATGGTATATTTGTAAGCAGCTTCGGGATCCTTGGCGATCATCTTACATGGCTCCGCAACGCCAGGTGTGTATGCGATGGCGAGATCCTCGCGGGAGTTTACTTTGGATTTTGCGATGGTCTCAAGCTTTCCGTTCCATTTTTCATGCATAAGCAATGCCTTCTCGGCAAGTGTCATTGTCTGATTCTCCATGATATCGTCTCCTGTATATAAAGTTTATTTTTGTATAAAAATCAATATGTAAATCATACCATTATCATTTTGACAAATCAAGGAAATTAGGACTTCCTATTTTGGAAAAAGTGTTGTATAATACGCATATTGTAAATTCATTTTGTCAGTTCAGACACAATTCCCAATACGATTGAGAGCATAGAGGAAAATAGCAGATTGATAAGAACAGGAGCGAATGGATGAGAGAAAAGTATGAGAGCTTGTCAGCCGTTGTTTTGCGTGATCTTGCAAAAGCGAGAGGACTCAAAAATATCTCCGGCATGAAAAAGAGTGATCTGGTAGATCTGATGGTTGCAGAGGACGAGCGCCAGGGCAGAGAAGAGAATACGAAGCAGCGTGAGCAGACGCCGCAGCGTGAGCAGACGCCGCAGCGTGAGCAGGCGCAGCGGGAACAGATATCGCAGCGTGAGCAGGCGCAGCAGCGGCCGGCGCGTGAGCCGAGAGAGACAAGAGAGGGGAAAGGAGAGAGCACCGCAGCGGATGAGACGATCTCCAATTTGGACAGCGGAATTATGGCGAACGGTATCTTAGAGGTCATGCCGGACGGATATGGATTTATCCGCTGTGAGAATTACCTCCCCGGGGAGAACGATGTGTATGTATCGCCGTCACAGATCCGCAAGTTTAATCTGAAGACGGGCGATATCGTGGCGGGAAATACCCGTGTGAAGACGCAGCAGGAAAAGTTTTCTGCACTGTTATATGTTTCATCAGTCAATGGTTATCATCCGAGTGTCGCGCAGAAGCGCAAGAATTTTGAGGATCTGACGCCGATTTTCCCGAACCGGAGAATCCGCTTGGAGCGCCCGGGCTGCAGTGTTGCAATGCGCATTGTGGATCTGGTGTCGCCGATCGGAAAGGGACAGCGCGGTATGATCGTTTCCCAGCCGAAGGCAGGTAAGACCACCTTATTAAAAGAGATTGCAAAATCAGTGACAAAGGGAAATCCGGATATGCATCTGATTATTTTGCTGATCGACGAGAGACCGGAGGAGGTTACGGACATCAAGGAAGCGATTGTCGGGGAGAACGTGGAAGTGATTTATTCTACGTTTGATGAACTGCCGGAGCACCACAAGCGCGTATCCGAGATGGTGATCGAGCGGGCCAAGCGCCTTGTGGAGCACGGAAAGGATGTCATGATCCTGCTGGACAGTATCACGAGACTGGCAAGAGCCTACAACCTTACGGTTCCGCCAAGCGGACGTACGTTATCCGGAGGTCTTGACCCGGCAGCGCTGCACATGCCGAAGCGCTTTTTCGGTGCGGCCAGAAACATGCGTGAGGGAGGAAGTCTCACGATTCTTGCCACTGCGCTGGTGGATACCGGAAGCAAGATGGATGACGTGGTGTTCGAGGAGTTTAAGGGAACCGGCAACATGGAGCTGGTGCTTGACCGCAAGCTTTCCGAGAAACGCGTGTTCCCTGCCATCGACATTGTGAAGTCGGGAACGCGGCGCGACGATCTGCTGCTGGAGCCGGAGGAGCAGGAGGCTGTTGAGATCATGCGCAAGGCGATCAACGGCATGCGCACTGACGAGGCGGTGGAGAACATTCTGAACATGTTCGCCCGCACGCGCAACAATCAGGAATATATCCATATGGTGAAAAAGAACCGGATTGTATAAAAAGAACTTGATTTTTCGTAAAAACCATGATAAAATAATAACGCTGTTTATTCGGGACTATTCTTTGCAGTAAGTGCCATATGCGGATCGGGCATACGGGCATAAGAGAATAGAGACAGACAGGAACATAATAACGATAAGATTATAAAGAGGTGAAAATCATGAAGGCAGGAATCCATCCAGATTACTATCAGGCAACAGTTACATGTAACTGCGGTAACACA
>OLNP01002425.1_pt1 | contig 13600 bp, 9 predicted proteins | sample 1671951 | NCBI WGS metagenome assembly OLNP01 (sample SAMEA3136629, study PRJEB25190) | human gut metagenome | biome: human gut; feature: human-associated habitat; material: faeces | place: Austria | collected 2013
CTTTGTAAAACCGGGAACTGAACTTGACTGGTTCAAGAAATGGAAAGAAATCCGTTTGAAATGGCATAAAGCTCTTGGATTCGGCGATGCAAGCTATCGTTATCACGATCACGATAAACTGGCTCATTACGCAAATGCCGCTACTGATATCGAATTCCTGATGCCGTTCGGATTCAAAGAAGTGGAAGGTATTCACTCTCGCACTAACTTCGACTTGTCTCAACATGAGAAGTTCTCCGGCAAGAGCATCAAATATTTCGATCCGGAACTGAATGAGTCTTATACTCCGTACGTAATCGAAACTTCTATCGGTGTTGACCGTATGTTCCTTAGTATCATGAGCGCATCTTATTGCGAAGAGCAATTGGAGAATGGTGAAAGCCGTGTGGTTCTGAAATTGCCTGCTGCTTTGGCTCCGGTGAAACTGGCGGTTATGCCGTTGGTAAAGAAAGACGGTCTGCCTGAAAAAGCCCGTGAGGTTATTGACAGCCTGAAGTTCCACTTCCATTGCCAATATGACGAAAAGGATAGTATCGGTAAGCGTTATCGCCGTCAGGATGCTATTGGTACTCCGTACTGTGTAACAGTCGATCATCAGACATTAGAAGATAACTGCGTGACATTGCGTAATCGCGATACCATGCAACAAGAGCGTGTAGCTATCTCTGAACTGAATAATATCATCGCAGACAGAGTAAGCATCACTTCTCTATTGAAAACTTTACAATAAAACTTTGACGAATGAGTAAAAAGATCTATTTATTCTCCTTAGTATTGCTGGCTCTTGCATTCACTGCTTGCAGTGAAACGGAAGAGACGGGCAAATATGATAACTGGCAGGCACGTAATGAAGCTTTTATAGATTCAATAGCCAATGCTCATGCAAATACCGCTACACGTGGTCAGTTGGATTCTATTCATATGATTGCATATCCTGGAGTTCCTATCTATTTTAAAAAGAAAACTCCTGTGGGAGATGGGGTGATTCAAAATATTATCCCGCGGGCAACAGATGAGGTTACTGTATATTATAAAGGTTCTTATATCATTTGGGGTAATACTGGTGGTTATGTTGATAAACAAGATAACTTTATAGGGGAAGCGTTTGATGGCTCTTTTACTGAAGCGAATCCTAGCATTGATTTTTCAAGAACTGCGAACTTAACAATTAATGGGCTTGTGACTGGTTTGTCAGAGGTATTGCAACGAAGAAAAATTGGTGAACGTTTGGAAGTGTATGTTCCATGGAAATATGGTTATGGTAGTAGTGATTATACTCCAAAAGGTTCTTCGATTACTATTTTAGGTTATTCAACTTTAGTATTTGATATTCAAATGTTAAAGTGCGAAAAATAATCACTTATTATCATTTGGAATTTATTAAAATAAAGTTCCCTTATTCTAATCCTATTTCATCTATGGCAAAGGATAGAATAAGGGAGCTTATTATTAATATAGCATTGGTTTAGATATGATTTTTATTCTATGAATTATTTCTAAAACTGAAGTATTTCATATATTGTATTTCTACCAGGAGTAATACCATGGAAATTCTTATCTGCAGGTAAGTCATATCCTATAGGATTGTTCCATTTATCCCATACAATAGCTTGATTTGCATTCTTTTCATTTTCATCATCAATCCATAATCCTCATTGTCATGATGTCGTTTGACTACTCCTTATGTTTTGTTCCTTCTTGCTTATATTACAGAAGATTACATTTTTGATTTTTTATACTACTCTCCCTAATCTGCAAATGTGTTGGAATCGTCACCTGCTTGATAGTCTTATCTCCTTTTATCCGATCGATAAGTAGTTGGCAGGCAGTTTCTCCCATTTTATAGGTCTGATGTGATACTGCTGATAATTTCGGTTCCACATAATTAGCATGCTGCTCGTCTGTATACCCGATGATTGCCACATCATTCGGAATCCGGAGGCCATGGTTTTTGATAACTTCCATTGCTGCGAAAGCCAATGTATATTCATGGCAAGAATAGCATCTGGAGGCTGTGGAAGTGACAGTAAAGTTTCTGTGGCAATCTTGCCTTCCTCATAATCAATCTTCCGGCAAACAACTAGCTCCTTTTCGATAGGAATACGATTCTCACGCAAGGCTTCCAGATAACCATGTTTTCTTCTCTTTACAATATCCAAATGATTGGCTCCACCGATAAAGGCTACCCGTTTACTTCCATTATCCAACAGATGTTGTGTTGCCATTTGCGCTGATTGTACCCCATCCGCTACGACCGAAGAAAACTGGTCGGTCAGGCAAACACGGTCGAACAGGATAAGTGGCATATTAATGTCTTTCAAGGCGGAGATGTGGGAGAAATCGGTTGTTTCTTGAGACAGACAGGCAATGATACCTTCCACGCGCATATTGACCAGATTCTCAATATTTCTTTTTTCGTGCTCGTAAGACTCATGCGAGGTCGTGATAATCACAAAATATCCGTTGGCAATAGCCATATTCTCTATCCCATTCAGAATTGATGCAAAGAAATGAGTGACAATATCCGGAACGATCACTCCGATGATACGTGGTGCATTTTTCCGCAGGCTCATGGCAAAAGGATTGGGGCGGTAGTTCATCTCTTTAGCCAGTGCCTTTGCTTTGGCGCAAAGTTCACGGCTGATTTCCGGACTATCTTTTAGTGCCCTGGATACAGTAGGAATCGACACCCCCAATGCTTGGGCGAGATCTTTGAGTGAAGTATGTTTCCGGTTTTCCATTTGAAAGTCTGCAACTTAGATTCTTTTTACAAAGAAAGCACATTCCCGGAAAATTAAAAGCATTTGAAGCAATATTTTTTACGTAAACCGTTACGTTGGTTTTTCGACCGCTCTCTGCTGCACTGAAACTATTACTGACCTATTTTTGTCGCATACAAAATGATTTAAAACCTAAAAGTATGCAATACCATGAAATCGGAAAGACAGGGATGAAAGTATCATCTCTTAGTTTTGGAGCTTCTTCTTTAGGAGGAGTTTTCCATGATTTGAAAGAAAAAGAAGGCATTCAGGCTGTGTTTACCGCTGTTGAGGCAGGAATGAACTTTATCGATGTGTCTCCTTATTACGGACATTATAAAGCGGAAACTGTTTTAGGAAAGGCGCTAAAAGATCTTCCTCGCGACCGTTATTACCTTTCTACCAAAGTGGGACGTTATGGAAAAGATGGAGTAAATCTGTGGGATTACTCTGCAAAGCGTGCTACCGAAAGTGTGTATGAGAGCATGGAACGTTTGAATATAGATTTTATCGATCTGATAAATGTACACGATGTTGAATTTGCCGATTTGAATCAGGTAGTTAATGAGACTCTGCCTGCTTTGGTTGAGTTGCGTGAAAAAGGAGTGGTAGGACACGTTGGAATTACCGACTTGCAACTCGAGAACCTGAAATGGGTAATTGACCATTCACCAAGCGGTACGATTGAATCTGTGCTTAGCTTCTGCCATTATTGCCTGTGTGATGATAAATTAGCAGACTTCCTGGACTACTTCGAATCCAAAGAAATCGGCGTGATTAATGCTTCTCCCCTTTCAATGGGACTGTTGAGTGAACGTGGTGTTCCTGCCTGGCATCCGGCTCCCAAACCTTTGGTAGAGGCTTGCCGTAAAGCAATGGAACATTGCAAAGCTAAGAATTATCCGGTTGAGAAGCTGGCTATGCAGTTCTCCGTCAGCAATCCCCGTATAGCAACGACTTTGTTTAGTACGACTAATCCGGAGAATGTGAAAAAGAACATCGCTTTCATCAAAGAACCTATTGACTGGGAACTCGTTCGGGAAGTGCAGGAGATTATCGGAGAGCAGAAACGTGTAAGTTGGGCAAACTCATAAAACAGCGTCATTCGTATGGACTATACAATTATTGATGCGCACGCCCATCTGTGGTTACGACAGGATACTGTTGTGGACGGATTGCCTATCCGGACTTTGGAAAATGGCCGTTCGGAATTTATGGGAGAAATCCGGCAAATGGTTCCGCCCTTTATGATAGACGGAGTGAATAGCGCGGAAGTTTTTCTTTCGAATATGGACTATGCGCAAGTGGCTGCGGCTGTCATTACCCAAGAGTTTATTGACGGTATTCAGAATGATTATTTGTCGGAAGTCGTTTCCCATTATCCCAACCGTTTCTTTGTTTGCGGAATGTGTGAGTTTCGCAAACCTGGATTTTTGGAGCAGGCGAAAGAGCTTATAACCAAAGGTTTTAAGGCTATAAAAATCCCTGCCCAGCGCTTGTTGTTAAAAGAGGGACGGGTAATGCTGAATAATGAGGAAATGATGCAGATGTTTCATTCTATGGAAGAACGGAATGTCATGCTCTCCATCGACTTGGCTGACGGAGCAACACAGGTTCCCGAAATGGAAGAGATTATTCAGGAATGTCCCCGCCTAAAAATAGCTGTCGGACACTTCGGAATGGTGACACGTCCGGACTGGAAAGAACAAATCCGCCTGGCACGTCATCCCAATGTGATGATTGAATCCGGCGGAATCACCTGGCTTTTCAATGATGAATTTTATCCTTTCAAAGGAGCAGTGAAAGCCATTCGGGAAGCGGCGGATTTAGTTGGCATGGAGAAACTGATGTGGGGATCGGACTATCCGCGCACCATTACAGCAATCACCTACAAGATGTCATACGATTTTGTGGTGAAGTCTTCCGAGTTGACGGAAGAGGACAAAAGACTCTTTTTGGGAGAAAATGCCCGGAACTTCTATGGATTCACGGATCTCCCCGTACTTCCTTACATCAAGAACATGTCCGAATGATAGAGAAAACATCCTTATCGTAAAACTAGATTTATACCATGAAAAAGAATACATATACAATACCTTTAGCGTTAGTTTTCTGCCTTTTCTTTCTGTGGGCGATAAGCAGCAATCTGCTTCCCACAATGATCCGGCAATTGATGAAGACATGTGAACTGAATACCTTTGAAGCCTCCTTTACCGAGACTGCCTACTGGTTGGCTTATTTTATTTTCCCCATCCCCATAGCGATGTTTATGAAACGTTACAGCTATAAGGCGGGAATTATTTTCGGACTGGTATTAGCAGCAATCGGAGGCCTGCTTTTCTTTCCTGCCGCCATTTTAAAAGAATATTGGGCTTACCTCTGTATCTTCTTTATTATCGCTACGGGAATGTGCTTTCTGGAGACAGCTGCCAATCCGTATGTGACGGTTTTAGGAGCCCCCGAAACAGCTCCCCGCCGATTGAACCTAGCGCAGTCTTTCAATGGACTCGGAGCTTTTATCGCTGCCATGTTTTTGAGTAAGCTCATCCTTAGCGGAGCTCATTACACGCGAGAGACCCTTCCTATAGATTATCCGGGAGGCTGGCAGGCCTATATCCAATTGGAAACGGATGCCATGAAACTTCCTTATCTGATATTGGCTATATTGTTGATTGCCATAGCTGTCGTCTTCGTCTTTTCAAAATTGCCGAAGATTGGGGACGAAGGAGAAACGGCTTCTTCTGATAAAACGACTTCTTTGGGTAAAACGAAAGAGGGCAGCCAGAAAGAAAAACTGATAGACTTCGGTGTATTGAAGCATTCACACTTGCGGTGGGGAGTGATTGCGCAATTCTTCTATAACGGCGGACAGACGGCGATAAACAGTCTGTTCCTGGTTTACTGTTGCACTTATGCCGGATTGCCGGAAGATACAGCGACTACCTTCTTCGGATTGTATATGCTCGCATTTCTTTTGGGGCGTTGGATCGGTACCGGATTGATGGTGAAATTCCGTCCACAGGATATGCTACTGGTTTACGCCTTGATGAATATTCTTTTGTGCGGGGTAGTGATGATATGGGGAGGTATGATCGGGCTATACGCAATGTTGGCTATCTCTTTCTTTATGTCTATAATGTACCCCACGCAGTTCTCATTGGCGCTAAAAGGACTGGGGAGTCAGACAAAGAGCGGTTCGGCATTTCTGGTAATGGCTATTGTCGGCAATGCCTGCCTGCCACAGTTGACGGCTTATTTCATGCACGCCAATGAGCATATCTATTATATGGCCTATTGTGTACCGATGATTTGTTTTGTCTTCTGTGCATATTACGGCTGGAAAGGTTATAAAGTAATCGATTAATAAATCTATTTATCAAACATATCCAATGAAAGCAGTTCAAATTGTCAATCCCTCCGAAATGAAGGTGGTTGAACTGGAAAAACCGACCGTTGGTGCCGGTGAAGTATTAGTAAGAATCAAGTATGTTGGTTTCTGTGGCTCTGATCTGAATACCTTTTTGGGGCGTAATCCAATGGTGAAGTTACCGGTAATCCCGGGACATGAGGTAGGAGCGGTGATTGAGGAGATTGGTCCGGATGTTCCGGCCGGCTTCGAAAAAGGGATGAACGTGACATTGAATCCATACACCAATTGTGGTAAATGTGCTTCTTGTCGTAATGGTCGTGTCAATGCTTGTGAGCATAATGAAACGTTAGGAGTGCAACGCAATGGAGTGATGTGCGAATATGCCGTATTACCTTGGACGAAGATTATTCCGGCTGGTAATATCTCTCCTCGCGATTGTGCGTTGATTGAGCCGATGAGTGTCGGATTCCATGCGGTATCTCGTGCGCAGGTGATCGATAATGAATATGTGATGGTTATTGGCTGCGGTATGATTGGTATCGGTGCCATTGTACGTGCTGCTTTGAGAGGGGCAACGGTCATTGCTGTCGATCTGGATGACGAGAAACTGGAACTGGCGAAAAGGGTAGGTGCTTCTTATGTGATTAACTCCAAGACAGAAAATGTACACGAACGGATGCAACAGGTAACGGAGGGCTTCGGTGCCGATGTGGTGATTGAAGCTGTCGGCAGTCCGGTCACTTATGTGATGGCGGTGGATGAAGTCGGTTTTACAGGACGGGTCGTTTGCATTGGCTATGCCAAAAGCGAAGTAGCTTTCCAAACGAAATATTTCGTTCAGAAAGAACTGGATATCCGTGGTTCCAGAAATGCGTTACCAGCCGATTTCCGTGCGGTTATTAATTATATGAAAGAAGGCAACTGTCCGGTGGAAGAACTGATTTCGAAGATTGCCAAACCGGAAGGAGCTTTGGAAGCTATGCAGGAATGGACGGCTAATCCGGGAAAAGTGTTCCGTATACTGGTTGAGTTCTGATAAGTTCTTGTAATAAGAATAGTTGTTGATGCCTGTTGTTTCGGGTATGTAATAAGTGAGAGGAGGCTGAATACAGTCTCCTCTCTTTGGGAGATAGGGTGATGTAACATGAGTAAATATAGATGTAACATTCTTCATTCGATATGTAGCATCACAAAGAAATCATGTAGCATACTTTGGGCAATATATCTGTTTGCATTTTCTATTTTTGTGATGTGGAAGATGACAAGAAACATTTTAAATAATTAGCTTTCAAATAATAGATAATGTAGCCAGTTAATAAAAAAACGATGATTATGCTGAAAACAAAAATCAACACTATTCTACTGTGTACTCTTTTTACATTGTTCTTTCCGCTATCAGCCGGAGCACAATACCGTAATCCTATTCTTTATGCTGACGTGCCCGATATGTCGGTGTGCCGCGCAGGCGATTACTTTTACATGGTTTCCACTACTATGCACCTGATGCCGGGAGCGCCTATCATGCGTTCGCCGGACATGAAACATTGGGAAACTATCAGCTACGTATTTCCTCGCATTGACGATGGTCCCCGTTATGATCTGCTCGAAGGCACTGCTTACGGGCAAGGACAATGGGCATCATCTATCCGCTATCATGACGGTAAATTCTATGTATGGTTTACAGCCAATGGCGCGCCCGGACGTGGGTTTGTTTATACTGCGACAGATCCGGTCCCTGGAAACTTCTTTCGCGTCCCCCGCATTTTCATGACGGTTCGCTTCTGTTTGATGATGACGGGCGGGTGTATCTCTTTCACAGTACGGGACAGCTTACGGAGTTAAAACCCGATTTGACTGATGTACTTCCTGGTGGCATCAATCAGCAAATATTTGAACGGGATGCTGACGAACAAGGTCTGTTGGAAGGTAGTTCCGTCATCAAGCATAATGGGAAATATTACTTGCTGATGATTTCTATGGATTGGAGTATTTCCGGCCGTCTGCGTCGTGAAGTATGCTATCGTGCCGATAAGATTACCGGACCTTACGAAAAGCGTGTCATTCTTGAAACGGAGTTCGACGGGCATGGCGGTGTTGGTCAGGGATGCATCGTAGACGGGAAAAACGGTGAATGGTACGGACTGATTTTTCAGGATCGTGGTGGCGTAGGGCGTGTGCCGTGTCTTATGCCTTGTACATGGACGGAAGATGGTTGGCCTATGCTGGGAGACAAGGATGGGCGCATTCCGAATGATACCACTTTATCGTATATGTCAATGGATGGTATCTGCGGTTCGGATGATTTTTCCGCTTCCGGGCTTTCCCTCTATTGGCAGTGGAATCATAACCCCGTCGATCAGGCATGGAGTCTTACCGACCGTCCCGGATTTCTGCGTTTGAAAACCTCCCGTGTGGTAGATAACCTGTTTGTTGCTCCCAATACGTTGACTCAACGTATGGTAGGACCGAAATGCATGGGCACTGTCAGTCTTTCTCTGGGGGGGATGAAAGATGGCGACCATGCGGGATTATCGGCTTTTAATGGTGACAGCGGTGTGCTTACGATTGAAAAAAACGGAAATAAACTGTCTCTTGTGATGAGTGAACAGAAAAGCGTGTTTGAGAAAACGAAGCGTGCCATTAGCCGTGTGGATATGATCGAACAAGCCCGTATACCTCTTAACAAAGAGCTTGTCTATTTGCGTGTGGAAGGTGACTTTACTAATGGACGGGATGAGGCTCGTTTTTCTTATAGTCTTGATGGGAAAACATGGATACCTGTCGGTCTGCCTATTAAGATGAAATTTGACTACACCCGTATGTTCATGGGCAGTAAGTTTGCCATATTTAACTATGCTACACGTTCCGTGGGCGGTTATGTGGATGTGGACTCTTTTGATTATTCGTTCTGTGATGCGTCAATGTAACACACAAATATGTATTTGTAACCAATGAAACATTGTTTTATTGGAAAATAGGTTATTTTTGTTTCCAAATTAATCATAACTAATAAGTGTAATATTATGAAAAGAGGTTGGATACCGATTATGGGTGTTTGTTTGGTGTTATCGTTTTCGGCATGTAAGCAATTGCTGCCTTACCAGGACACTTCTTTAACGGCGGAACAACGGGCGGAGGATTTGTTGCCCCGGTTGACTTTGGAAGAAAAAGTATCATTAATGCAAAATGCATCACCTGCTATCCCTCGACTGGGAATTAAAGAATATGAGTGGTGGAATGAAGCGTTGCACGGTGTGGGACGTGCCGGATTGGCTACTGTTTTTCCTCAGTCTATCGGTATGGGAGCTTCTTTTAATGATTCATTATTATATGAAGTGTTCAATGCCACTTCCGATGAGGCTCGCGTAAAATCGCGTATTTTCGGTGAAAGCGGCGTGCTGAAACGCTATCAGGGATTAACATTCTGGACACCAAATGTCAATATATTCCGTGACCCTCGTTGGGGACGCGGTCAGGAAACATACGGTGAAGACCCATATCTGACAGGACAAATGGGAATGGCTGTGGTCCGTGGCTTGCAAGGACCGGAAGATGCCAGGTATGATAAGCTGCACGCATGTGCCAAGCACTTTGCCGTTCATTCAGGACCGGAGTGGAACCGGCATAGTTTTGATGCGGAGAATATAGATCCCCGGGATTTATGGGAAACCTATCTGCCTGCTTTTAAAGATTTGGTACAGAAAGCGCATGTAAAAGAAGTGATGTGCGCCTACAATCGTTTTGAGGGAGAGCCTTGTTGTGGCAGCAATCGCCTGTTGATGCAAATATTGCGGGATGAATGGGGATACAAAGGCATTGTAGTCTCTGACTGTGGAGCGATTTCCGATTTCCATAGACCGGGAACGCATGGGACTCACCCGGATAAGGAACACGCCTCGGCAGCTGCTGTGCGGACAGGCACAGACCTTGAATGTGGAAGTGAATATGCTTCACTGGCGGATGCTGTAAAAGCCGGTTTGATTGACGAAAAAGAAATAGATATTTCATTGAAACGTTTGTTGACAGCACGTTTTGAACTGGGAGAAATGGACGAACAACCGGCTTGGTCGGAAATTCCGGCCTCTGTGCTGAATAGTAAGGAACATCAGGCATTGGCTTTGCGTATGGCTCGTGAATCATTGGTGCTCTTGCAGAATAAAAACAACATTCTGCCTCTGAATACCCATTTGAAAGTAGCCGTTATGGGACCTAATGCCAATGACTCCGTGATGCAGTGGGGAAATTATAACGGTATTTCGGCACATACGGTTACCTTATTGGAAGCTGTCCGTGCCAAACTACCGGAAGGGCAAATCATATACGAACCGGGTTGTGACCGTGTGGACGGAAAGACACTTCAAAGCCTGTTTGATGAATGTAGCATAAACGGTAAACCCGGTTTCTTGGCAGAATACTGGAATAATCGTGATCGTGAAGGGGAAGTCGTTGCTACCGATCAGATTTCCACTCCGTTCCATTTTGCGACAACAGGGGCTACTACATTTGCGCCCGGTGTGGAAATTACTAATTTCTCGGCCCGTTATGAATCAGTCTTTCGTCCTTCGCAGTCGGGTGATGTTGTTTTCCGTTTTCAATTGGACGGTGAAGTGACTCTTATTATAAATGGTGAGCAAGTGGCTCAGAAAATATATGTTAAGAATCCGACGAACCTCTATACGTTACAGGCGAAAGCTGGAAAAGAGTATCATATCGAGATTCTATTCAAACAACGGAATGAAAGGGCTACACTTGATTTTGATTTGGGCAAAGAGGTCGGGATCGACTTGAACCTCGCAGTGAAGAGAGTAATGGATGCTGATGTGATTCTTTTTGCTGGTGGAATTTCTCCAAGTCTGGAAGGTGAAGAAATGCCGGTAGAAGTTCCCGGATTTAAGGGTGGTGACCGTACGGATATTGAACTTCCGGACGTTCAACGTGATTTGTTGAAAGCTTTGAAGAAGGCTGGTAAAAAGGTTGTCTTTATCAATTATTCCGGTTCAGCTATCGGACTAGTGCCCGAAACGACTACTTGTGAAGCGATTCTGCAGGCATGGTATCCGGGACAGGCGGGTGGTACAGCTATCGTTGATGCTCTTTGGGGAGAGTATAATCCTGGTGGACGCCTGCCGGTCACTTTCTATAAGGATGTGAATCAATTGCCGGACTTTGAAGACTATTCCATGAAGGGGCGTACCTATCGATATATGCAACAGCAACCACTTTTCCCATTCGGTCATGGGCTGAGTTATACTACGTTTACTTATGGAGAAGCTAAATTGAGCAAGAATACAATCGCCAAAGGTGAAAATGTAGTATTGACTATTCCGGTAAGCAATGTCGGGCAACGTGATGGAGAAGAGGTGGTTCAGGTTTATTTGAGACGTCCGGGTGATAAGGAAGGTCCCCGTTATACCTTGCGTGCTTTCAAACGCGTTCATATTCCGGCAGGGAAAACTGAATCAGTAGCTATTCCTCTTACTGGTGTGAACTTTGAATGGTTTGATGTAGAGTCGAATACGATGCGTCCGTTGGAAGGTACTTATGAATTACTGTATGGAGGAACTTCTGATAGAAATAAGTTGAAAACGATTGTAATGAACGTACAGTAATACCGCTTTGGAATTTTGTTTATTTTTACAGATAGACAATCCGGATTTATTTATTGAATGAATAAAGAAAGAACGACCTTGTTCCTTTAAAAGGAACGGGTCGTTTCTTTTAAACCAAGCCCCCGTTTCTTTTAAACCAACGGGGGCTTTCCTTTAAAGGAAAATGAATATTTGCTAATTCTTGATATTCAGCATTTTATATGATGGAAGATAAAAGTGCTGAAATAATAGGTAATGTAGTTAATTATCTTACCATTTTTCTGTTTTGAGGCTTTTTGTTACATCAGAAAAGAATCATGTTACATGTCTGTGATAAATGTAACCTGTATATAGATGCCTGTATCATGATTGTACATATATGATAAAACCGAATCGATACATTTGCAAACACTACTATGGAACAGAAAATTATAGAAAATAAAAAGTGATAATATGAGAACATTAAAATTGATTTTGTCGGGCTGGCAATCCGTGGGGCTTGTCGTATTTATTATGTTGTTTTTTAATATGGAGGTGAGTGGTAAGGGTAAAATAACGAAAAATGCTCCTGTCTTTACGCAATTTATTTATCAGGGGGAGGATGCTATTTATCAAAACAATCCTTTAAAGCCGGGTGAGTTCTATAATCCTATTTTGCAGGGTTGCTATCCCGATCCGAGTATAACGCGGAAAGGGAATGATTATTATTTAGTGTGCTCATCTTTTGCTATGTTTCCCGGGGTGCCTATTTTCCATTCTAATGATCTGGTAAACTGGAAACAAATCGGTCATGTGCTGGACAGAACGTCACAATTAAAGGTTGAAGATTGTGGTATTAGTGCTGGTGTATATGCTCCTGCTATAAGATATAATCCCAATAATGATACGTTTTATATGATAACCACTCAATTTTCCGGTGGCTTTGGAAATATGGTGGTAAAGACAAAGAATCCGGAGAATGGCTGGAGTGATCCGATCAAACTTCAATTTGAAGGCATTGATCCTTCTCTTTTCTTTGATGATAATGGCAAGGCATACGTGGTACATAATGATGCTCCTGCAAAAGCAAACGAGCGTTACTCGGGACACCGTGTCATAAAAATATGGGATTATGATGTGGAGAATGATAAAGTGGTTCCGGGAACGGACCGGATCATAGTAAACGGTGGCGTCAATATAGAAGAAAAACCGATATGGATTGAGGCTCCTCATATCTATAAGAAAGATGGACGTTATTACTTAATGTGTGCGGAAGGAGGAACCGGAGGCTGGCATAGCGAAGTCATTTTTGTAAGTGATCATCCGAAAGGACCTTATCTTCCGGCAAATAATAATCCTATTTTGACTCAACGTTATTTTCCTGCAAACCGGGCGAATAAAGTAGACTGGGCTGGTCATGCAGACTTAGTGGAGGGACCCGACGGAAAATATTATGGTGTATTTTTAGGAATACGCCCCAATGAGAAGAACAGAGTGAATACCGGACGCGAAACTTTTATTCTTCCGGTGGACTGGAGCGGAACATTTCCTGTTTTCGAGAATGGGCTTATCCCTATGAAACCTACATTGAAGATGCCTTCGGGAGTTGAGAACCAAACAGGGAAAAACGGTTATTTGCCTAGTGGCAACTTTGTCTTTAAGGATGATTTCTCCGATAAGACATTAGACCTTAGATGGATCGGTCTTAGAGGTCCTCGTGAAGATTTCGTTGATATGACCGATAAAGGGTTGCGGATCATCCCTTTTACCTCAAATATCAATGAAGTGAAACCTACTTCTACCTTGTTCTACCGTCAGCAGCATAATCAATTTACAGCGGCAGCAACCATGGAGTACAAACCGAAAAATGAGAAAGATTTTGCCGGTATAACATGTTATCAGAA
>OLNP01002427.1_pt1 | contig 13588 bp, 11 predicted proteins | sample 1671951 | NCBI WGS metagenome assembly OLNP01 (sample SAMEA3136629, study PRJEB25190) | human gut metagenome | biome: human gut; feature: human-associated habitat; material: faeces | place: Austria | collected 2013
AGGTGGAGGCCATGGCCCCCCGGGCAGGAACGGTTCTGGTGATGGGACTGGGCAACCGGGCGGTAACCCCAGACCTGATCGGTCCGCTGGCGGCGGAGCATGTACTGGTAACCCGCTACCTTGTAGAGCATTTGGCGGAGCACTTTGGACACTTGAGGGCTGTGGCGGCAGTATCCCCCGGTGTGCTGGCCTCCACTGGCATTGAGAGCGCCGCAGTAGCCACCGCCCTGGTCCGGCAGCTGAAGCCGTCCTGTGTGGTGGCGATAGACGCCTTGGCATCCCGGGCGATTGACCGGCTGTGCCGGACGGTGCAGCTGTCTGATACAGGCATTGCGCCCGGTTCCGGCGTAGGAAACCACCGGTCCGCGCTGAATCGGGAGAGTCTGGGGGTGCCGGTGATCGCCGTAGGCGCGCCCACCGTGGTGGATGGGGCCACCCTGGCCCTGGACCTGTTGGCTCAGGCGGGACAGGAAGCCCTGGGCCATGAACTGCTGGGAGGAAAGGGGGCGGATTTTTTTGTCACTCCCCGGGAGGTGGACAGCCGGGTGGCGGTACTGTCTTTTGGCAGCGGGGTGAACGCAGCTTCCGCAGGCTTTTTTGAGGGGAGCAACGCGGCGCATGCCGGGGAAGTGATCCGAGGCCTAAGCTGTGAGGGGAGGACCAATTACACTGCAGGATTGGAAAAGGCGGTGGACTATCTCCGCATGGCCCAAAGCCTGGGGCGTTCGGTCTCGGTGGTCTTTCTTTCCGATGGGGAGGCCAATGAGGACACAGAGGGAATCCCCGTAGCGGCGCAGGCGATACAAGCCCTTGGGGTTTCGACCATTGGGGTGCTCTATAAAAGGGAACCGACAGAGCAGGAGAAGACCTATATGGACCAGGCCTGCACGGAATTTTATCTGGCTGAGGATACGGACGGGTTCAGTCGGGCGGTGAACCGTACCATCTATGATGCTTTCCGTACCTTTACGCTGACGGATGTGGTGGGAGAGGATTTTCAGACCATCCAGCAGGCGGCGATTCAAGTGACTGGCGGCACGGCGACGCTGGCAGAAGACGGACGCACCGTCACCTGGGACCTGTCGGGGACAGAGCCCTATGAGACCTATACGATGACCCTCCATCTGACCCTTGCCCCTGGACAGGATGGCACATATCCGGCGGGGACTTTTGCCACCAACCAGGGAGAGAGCGTCCTGAGGGAGCAGGGGACGGAGAAGGTACAAAATCAGGTGGCCTCGCCCCAGCTGCGCCGGGGAATCCAAGACGGTGGAGGCGGTGGAGGTGGCGGGGGAGAGACCCGGTATACCCTCCGCTATGATTCCCGGGGAGGAACTTCCTACCCGCCGGAACAGTACCCCGGCGGAACGAAGGTCCTGCTGGAAAAAGTACCGACACAGGAGGGGTATACCTTCACCGGCTGGTATGGGGAGGAAACATTGAGTAAGCGGCTTACAGAGGTGACAATGACTTCGGACCGGACGGTGTACGCCGGCTGGCAGGCCACATCGGTGCCGGATATGCTCAACGGAGCAGATCACTTTGCCTATGTGATCGGATACCCGGACGGTCAGGTGAAGCCGGGGGGCTCCATTACCCGGGCAGAGGTGGCCACCATTTTCTTCCGGCTGCTGAAGCAGGAAATTCGGGACGGAAACCTGACCCGGGTCAATGGGTTTACCGATGTACAGGACGGCAGCTGGTTTCAGCAGCCGGTGTCTACCATGTCGGCTCTGGGCATTCTCAAGGGGCGGACGGAGGAACGCTTCGCGCCCAATGCCCCCATTACCCGGGCGGAGTTTGCGGCCATCTGTGCCCGGTTTGACACTGGAGTGTCCGACGGATGCAGCGAGTTTACGGACCTTGCAGGGCACTGGGCCCGGGAGGAGATTGGAAAGGCGGCCAGTCTGGGATGGATTCAGGGGTATGAGGACGGAACATTTCGTCCGGACCAATCCATTACCCGGGCCGAGGCGATGACCATGATCAATCGGGTGCTGAACCGTCTTCCCGCCGCCAAGGAGGACTTGCTGCCCGGCATGCTTCAGTGGCCGGACAACCAGGACCCAGGGGCCTGGTACTATCTGGCGGTGCAGGAGGCCACCAATAGCCATACGTGGAAGGAGAAAGGGGAAATTTCTGAGCAGTGGACGGAACTGACTGAGGCGCCGGACTGGAGCCGTTACGAGACCTGACCTGTGCAGCCGCAGCGTAGGGCGCCGAGGGAAAGCAGGGAAACGGAGAGAATTTTTGCGCTTTTCGACAGGAACCCTGGGGAATCTGGGAAAAAGAAGGAGAATCCCCCTTTTCAGAAGAACTGGAATCCGCTAAAATAGAACGGGAAAAGCCAAAGAGAACCGGGAACCCTGGCGGCGTCCAGCATGGGCAGGGGGCCTGGGAGAAAAGGGGAGAGGACTGTGCCGAATTACCGCTTGACCCTCTGCTATGACGGGACCCGCTGGAAAGGGTGGCAGAAGCAGGGAAATACCGAACAGACCATTCAGGGAAAGCTGGAGGCTCTTCTGTCCCGCCTGCTGGATCAGCCGGTTGAGGTAGCCGGTTCCGGACGAACCGACGCGGGGACCCACGCAAAAATGCAGGTGGTCTCTTTCCGGGCCAAAACCCAAAAGACCACAGAAGAGATCTTGGCCGGCCTGCGCCGCTATCTGCCGGCGGACATTGGCGCTATCCGGCTGGAGCGGGCGGAGCCCCGGTTCCATGCCCGCCTGTCCTGCACTGGGAAAACCTATGTCTACCGGATATGGAACAGCGATCTGCCCAATGTCTTTGAGCGCAACTATTTGTATCACCTGCACGAACCTCTGGACCTGGCGGCTATGGTTCAGGCTGCGGAGGACCTCTGCGGCACCCACGACTACCGGGCCTTCTGCTCCCTGAAGAAATTCAAGAAGTCCACGGTGCGCCGGGTGGAGTCCATCACCATTCAAGCCTTGGGGCCGGAGCTTCGCTTTACCCTGAGTGGGGACGGCTTTCTTTACCACATGGTGCGAATCCTGGTGGGAACCCTGCTGGAGGTGGGCCGGGGACATCTGCGGCCCGAGGATATGGCGGACATTCTGGCCTCCCAGGACCGACGCCGGGCGGGGGAGACCGTACCGGCCTGCGGCCTGTGCCTGGAGGAGGTCCGCTATTAAGGACAGAAAAAAGCCCTTGCGCTGAAAGGCGCAAGGGCTTTTTTGAGTTCAGGAAAGGGGCTTGTCGTCCTTCATCATCGTCTCCGCCGCCACGCACAGCAGAATGATGACCGCGCCGAGAATCCCTGGGGTGGAGAGCTGCTCCCCCAGAAGAAGACGGGAGAACATGGCCGTCATCACAGGGCAGAAACACTGGAGCAGGGCCACGGTGCGGGAGGAGAGCACCCCCAGCGCCGCGTTTTGGAGCAGATAGCCGGCCACAGTGCAGAAGAGGGCCAGGTAGAGGATGCTCATCCAAACCGAGGGGGTGGCCGCGCCCAGGTGAATTCCCTGGTCAAAGGCCAGGGCGCACAGCAGGGCCATGAGGGCTGAGGCGGCGGTCTGGAGGGTGGTGAGGGTGACGGGGTCCACCCGGTCCAGGGCGTGCTCGCCAAAAATCAGGGCCCCGGCCAGCAGAAGGGCGGAGAGGAGGGAAAAGACTTCTCCCAGACCAAACCCGGACAGCCCGCCCAGGCCGCTCCCTTCGGCTGCTACATCGACTCCGCCACCTCCTTCGGCTTCATCCGCGGCACAAGGACCAGCAGCTGAACCGGAATGTGTTTTTTTCCAAACTTGCGGCGGTAGAAAGCCAGGGCCAAAAGTGGGGTCATCATCGTGGACAGGGAGCGCAGAAAGGCCACGGAGGTGGCGGCGGTGAGCTCCAGGGCGATGTTGTTGGCCACATAGGCGCCCCCCATGCAGAGGCTGGGAAGCAGCCAGTCCCGGGGGGAGCAGACCTTCAGTCCCCGCCAGATTCGCCGGCCGAACACCAGCAGCAGAAAGGCAAGGGCAATGCCGTAGCGGGCGGTCAGCAGGGAATAGACGGGGAGAACCTCATAGGCGGACTTGGAAATGGGGTCCCCCAGCCCATACAGTACACTTTGCAGAAAGATAAACAGGAAAGGGAGCCAGCGCAGGGAGGCACCCTTCCGCAGGGGGAGCCGGGTGACAGGGGTGGATTGGTCTGACATGGTGATTCGCCTCCATCCGGAAAAAGCTGGCGGCTGACAGCGGCCGTGCTTCCCGATTATACAATATGGGGCAGGGAAAGACAAGGCTTCCCATGGATACAGATTGTTCACAGGGTTTTTAAGTTCAGTTAAAGAAGCCCTGGTATTCTGAGGCTGCTCCGGGGGAAGGCCCGGGGAAAGGAAAAAGGAGGCGGTGGTATGCGGCTGCTGCTGGCGGAGGATGAGCGGTCCCTGGCCCGGGCCCTCACGGTGCTGCTGCGAAAAAACAACTATGAGGTGGACGCGGTTTACGACGGGGAGGAGGCGATGGCCTATCTGGGGTCCGGCAACTATGACGGGGCCATTCTGGACATCATGATGCCAAAGCGGGACGGGATCGATGTGCTGTGTCAGCTGCGCCGGCAGGGGAACCGGCTGCCGGTGCTCCTGCTCACCGCCAAGTCCGAAGTGGACGACAAAGTGCTGGGGCTGGACAGCGGCGCCAACGATTATTTGACCAAGCCCTTTGCCAGCCAGGAGCTGCTGGCACGCATCCGGGCCATGACCCGGGAACAGACGGTACAGGCCACCTCCCGGCTTCAGGTGGGAAACATCACGCTGGACCGGGCCACCTTTGAGCTCTCCTCTCCCACCGGCCGGCTTCGGCTGGCCAACAAGGAATTTCAGATGCTGGAGCTGCTGATGTGCAACCCCCGGAACCTCATCTCCACCGAGCGGTTTTTGGAGAAAATCTGGGGGTATGACAATGAGGCGGAGATCAACGTGGTCTGGGTCTACATCTCCTATCTGCGAAAAAAGCTCGCCGCGCTGCATGGGAACATTCAGATCAAGGCCCGGCGGAACGCGGGGTATTACCTGGAGGAGGCCATATGATCCGGAAACTCCGGACCAAGCTGGTGGCGGCGGCCATGCTCTCTCTGCTGGCGGTGCTGACGGTGATTTTAGGGGTGATTCTCCTGACCAACTATCGGGGAATTGTCTCTGACGCGGACCGCATCCTGGACCTGCTGGCGGACAACCAGGGCAAGTTTCCAGAGATCAAAGCGGACTTCGACTGGGAGGAACTGGGCCCCCGGCACCGGTCCGTAGAGCTGGGCTATGAGACCCGATATTTTTCCGTGCTCCTGGACCGGCAGGGAACAGTTTTGGCCACGGACACCGGAAAGATCGCCGCAGTGGATGAGGAGACCGCGGCCAGCTATGCCCAGGCCGTCTGGGCCCAGGACAGTCCACGGGGATTTTGGCAGGACTACCGGTATTTGGAGGCGCGGGAGGGGGAGAACACGCGGGTGATTTTCCTGGACTACGGCGCCCACCTGTTTACCTTTCACAGCACGTTGGTGACCAGCCTTTGGGTGGCGGCGTCGGGGCTGCTGGCGGTGCTTCTGCTGCTTCTGCTGCTGTCCCGGCGGATCATTAAGCCGGTGATCGAGGGACATGAAAAGCAAAAACGCTTCATCACGGACGCCGGCCATGAGATCAAAACCCCCATTGCCATCATCCAGGCGGACACGGAGGTCCTGGCCCTGGAGACGGGGGAGGAGAATGAGTGGATCGTGGACATTCAAACCCAAATTAAGCGTTTATCCACCCTTACCAATGATCTAATCTACCTGTCCCGCATGGAGGAGGAGCAGGGACGGCAGCAGTTTCTGCCGCTGCCCTTCTCCGAACTGGTGGCCGAGGCCGCCCAAGCGTTCCAGGCGGTGGCCAAGCGCCAGAACAAGACGCTGTCCGTGGATGTTCAGCCTATGCTCACCCTGGTGGGCGAGGAGAAAAGCCTGGTGCAGCTGGTGTCCATCCTTCTGGACAACGCGCTGAAATATTCGCCGGAGGGCGGGCAGATCGCCCTGCGTCTGTCCCGACAGGGCAAACACCTGCGCCTGTCGGTGGAGAACACGGCGGAAGTGCTGAGCAAGGAACTGCTGGAGAATATGTTTGACCGGTTTTACCGGGGGGATGCCTCTCGAAACTCCGGCCAGGGGGGATATGGCATAGGGCTGTCCATTGCAAAGGCGGTGGTCCAAGCCCACCGGGGGAAGCTCTCCGCCGCGGCCAAAGGGACGGACCGCCTGGTGATTACGGCGCTGTTTCCCAGCGCGTGAAGTCCATGACAAGTCCGGTGAGGGGCAAAAAGAGGCGCGGTTCCCGGACTTGGTGGGCCGGAACCGCGTCTTTTTGAGGGAGCACATCTCCCTGTGGGAAGAAGGAGGGATCGCAAATGACAGCGAACGAGTTTTACGGCCCGGAGCTGGCGCAGATGCGTCTGGCCGAGCGTCAGGTTCTGGAGGCGGTGGAGGAACTGCAGCGGGTATGGAAGGCCCAGGGGCGGCAGTCTCCCGTGCTTTATACCAGTTCCCGGATCAAATCCCCGGAGAGCATGTGCCGCAAGCTGGCCCAGCGGGGACAGCCACAGACCCGGCAGGCGGCGCTGACCCGGGTCCGGGACGCGGTGGGGGTCCGGGTGATCTGCGGGTTTCAGGACGATGTGTATCAGGTTGCCCGGTGGCTGGAGGACCAGGCGGCGTTTTCCGTGCTGGAGACCAAGGACTACATCTCCTACCCCAAGGAGAATGGCTATCGAAGCTACCACCTCATTTTGGGCCTCCGGGCGGGGCCGGGGCGGGGGATGACGGTGGAGGTGCAGCTGCGGACCATCGCCATTGATTTTTGGGCCAGTCTGGAGCACCAGCTCAAGTACAAACGGCAGGTCCCTCATGCCCGCCTGGTCCGGGAGGAGCTTCGGCGCTGTGCCGATGAGATCGCCTCTGTGGACCTGTCTATGGAGACCATTCGGGAGCTGCTGGCCGGTAGTTTCTGACCGGTTACGCCTCAGGGGCGGAGGTCCGGGGATGGGTTCGGCGCCAGAGAATGCCCGCCACCACGCAGAGCAGCCCCAGGAGCAGAAAGCCCAAGATGATCAGGAACATCACGTTGGCGCTCATGGCGGCGGCCCAGTTGTGAAAGTCAATGGGGAGGATCAGCTGATAGGGGGTACTGGTGAAATAGCCCATGTGCAGATAGATCTGATCCAGAACAAAGGGCGCCAGCCAGATCCACAGGCCGGTCCACGCCAGCCCCACCCCGGCCCGGAACCACCGGCCCAGGGGGAGGTAGCGCAGGGCGCCCAGCCAGCCCCAGGGAAGGGCCAGACACAGCAGGGCAATGGGCAGCATGGGCAGGGGAAAGTCCCCGGTGCGTCCCTCCCAGGCCAGGCCCGCCAGCAGGAGAATGGACTCAAAGGACAGATAGACCACCGCCTTGTGCCGGGACCAGTTCCAGGGCAGGGGGAGCTGCCGGAGCAGGAGGGGGAGCAGGGCAATGCCCAGTCCAAACACCGTCCAGAGCGCGGCGCTGAGGAACCACGTGCCCCCGGTGTACAGACAGGCCACCCCGAACAGGGCGAGAAGCAGCAGAAGCTCGATGCCCACGTAGAGGGAGACCTTCCGGTGGGCCAACTCCTCCGGCAGGGGCAGGGCGCGCAGGGCGAAGGGGAGGAAGACCAGGCCCATACCAAACAGCACGCTCACCCCGGCGATGAGGAACCAGTCCCCGCCGGTATAGAGACAGCAGACCAGCAGCAACAGCAGCAGGCAGCCGGTGAAGCCCCCCAGGCTGGCCAGTCCCCGCCGTCCCTCTGGAACGAAGGTGGGCAGCAAGGTAAGGGAGGCCACCATGAGTTCTGAGGCCAGGACGATCCAGAACCAGGTGAGGGCATGCTGGCTGAGCAGGTTGCCCAGCAGACAGCCCAGGGTGATCAGGCCATACAGGATATATTGTCCCAGCCGGTAGTTTCGGGTCAGCTGCAAATATTTTTTGGCCAGCTGTTCCGCCCGCCTGCCCTCGGTGTCTTCGCTGGAGGACAGCAGCTCTTTCTCACTGCATTGCAGGACCTGACAGATGCTCTGGAGCAGGGTGATGTCAGGGTAGGCCAGCCCCCGCTCCCATTTGCTGACCGCGGAGTCGGTGACAAAGAGACGCTGGGCGAATTCCTTCTGGGTCATGCCCAGCTCTTTGCGCCGCTGGCAGATGAAGGTGCCAAATGATTTCTTGTTTTCCATCCGTTCACACACTCCTTTGGTTGGATGTGCCTTGCAAGACGGAAGCATCATAGCAAACCATGGGGGAGAAAGTCAATGCAAAGCCCCCGTTTTTCCACTCGACCATCAGGAAAGTGCAGCAATGCCAAGGGTTTTCAGAGAGTTCTTCCCGCATGCACCCTGCTGAAAAAACGGCTATGAGCCCCCTGTTTTCAGGGGGCTCGTTTTCTTTGGGACGCGGGCGGGTCCCCGGTGGGCGAGGCAGAATAGGGAGTTACGGGGATACGGCCCGGCGGAACAGGGTCCAGGTGGAGAGCGCGTAAGCCAGCAGGAGAAGCAGAAGAATGCCAGCCAGGGCGGACACTTGAGACAGGAGCGCATCAAAGCCCAGGTAGGCGTTAATCTCTGTGGCAATCGACCAAAAGAAAAAGGCGGATATGGCCCCAGAGATCAGAACGGCCAGACCCACAGGCAACCCAAACCACAGAGCCAGCTGTTTGGAAATGAGATGGTGGATGGAGCGGTCCTCCACGCCCAGCTTGCGCAGCACACCGAACCGGTAGCGGTACTGGTTGGCGTCCCACAGCTGCTGGAGGGAGAGAATGGTAAAGCAGATGACCATGAGCACCACGGCTCCGTAGACCATCACGGCGTGGAATAAGAAAATCTGTGATTTGGTGTCACTGATCTGCTGGGTTCGGGTATCCAGGCTGTACTCGGGACCGTCCTGCAGGGACTGTTCCGGGTAATGGGTGGAGAAGGCGTCCTGCAGAGCAGCGGCGTCTGCATAGGGAATGGGGTGGGCCGTGGCAAGATACCGCTTGGTCATAACGGGAAGGAGCTGATGGCAGACCTGGTCGGGCAGGACATAGGTTACATGGGTGTAAAGATTATAGAAAGTTTCCCCCATGGACTCTGTGTGGAGAGCATCCTGGGCCAGGGAGAGGGTGCCGGCATCGGTGGACAGGGTGGGATGGTTGCGGAGAAAGGCCGCCTGGTCTTCCGGGGTGGAGATGGCGTCCCACTGGGTGCTGAACTCCCTCGCCCCCAAGGAGATGGGGGGATACCCCAGCATCTGCCGGATGGCGTTGTAATCGGACAGTGCCACAGCCACAACGGGGAAGTCATACTTGTTTCGGTTGTGGAACTGGGATGCCTCCGGCAGGTAAAGGGAAAAGACACGGTCTTGGGTGATCTGGATGCCCCGCGCCTCTAAAAACGTGGGGACAAAGTCATACGTGTCTTGAGGCAGGTCTTCCTGACGGAGGACATTGTTGTAATAACTGTTGATCTGCACGTCATAGATGGCCCGCTCCTCCAGATAGCCCTCTGCCCAGCCGCTCAGGGCGGGGGAGAGGGCAAACAGGACGGTGGACAGTACCAGGGTCAGGCTGATCAGAGTCATGGATTTGCTGGCAGAGCGAAGCTTGGAGAGAACCTGGCCGCAGAAAAAGAGGTTTTCCCCGGTGTACTTATGGGCGGGGGACCTGTCCTTCCAGGCGGACAGCAGGCGGCTGGACAGATACATCACCGTACAGAGGAAGAAAGACAGGTAGACAAGAAAAAAGAGCAGGTAGGAGCGCAGGCTCTCCTGAGAAATGGGCAGGGAGTAGGTCCGGTCCATCCACGGGGCCAGGGCGATGAAGAAAAGGCTGATGAGGGACTGGACCAGGAGAAAGGCCAACAGAGGGAGAAAGCGCCGCCGCTTAAAACACCATAGTCCGCTCCCTGCCAAACCCGCCAGGGGAAGTACGGCATTGGACACATAGAAGATACGGGCCAGTAGAGGCAGGCGGGAATCATAGTAAAGGGAGGCATACCAGAGATTCATCGCCGCGATTCCTGCCAGCGCGGCCAGGTAGAGAATGGTCACCACAGGCATCCAGCGGCTCTTTTTCAGACTGTCCTCATTTTTGCGCCGGGCCTGGAGCATGTCGATGACATGGAGCTTTTGAATGGACCGGACGTTAAACAGACCCACCACGAAAAAGCTCAGGGAGAAAAAAAGCAGAGTGAGGGCGGCGGTATCCGGGAAAAGGGCCCAGGAGAGCTGAAAAGACTGGCCATAGCTGGACAGGAGCATAGCGGTGATGAACTGGGAGAGGAGGCTGCCCAACGGGATTCCCAGCCCCAGGGAGAGCAGTCCCATGAGGAACGTCTCGCCAAAGAACAGCCAGGCGGTGGTTCGCTGTTCCATGCCCAGAATGGTTTGCATGGCGAATTCCTGCTGTTTTTGTCGGATCATATACCGGTTGACATACCGGATGAGAAAGAGCAGGAGCAGTGTGACCCCACAGATGGCCAGCTTCATCCACTCACTGAGAAAGGAGAGATCAAATTCCGCCCCCAGAGCAGGGTGGTAATAACGGCTGGAGATGGAGAGAAAGGCATAGAACAGCCCCACGCACAGGGTCAGGGTTACCAAATAGATCAGGTAATCCTGGACGGATCGCCGGGCGCTGCGGAGGATCAGTTTACCGTACATCCACTGTGCCCCCTCCCATCATGGTGAGCACATCCAGAATTTTTTCAAAGAACTGTTTTCGGCTGTCGTTCCCCCGGCGAAGCTCGGAGAAGACGGCGCCGTCCCGGAGAAATAGAATGCGCTCTGTGTAGCTGGCGGTGAAGGCATCGTGGGTGACCATGACAATGGTGGCGCCCATCTGCTGGTTCATGCTCTCCAGGGTGCCCAGCAGCATCTGGCTGGCGTGGCTGTCCAGAGCCCCGGTGGGCTCATCAGCCAAGATGAGCTTGGGGTGGTTTATCATGGCCCGGGCGCAGGCGCACCGCTGCTTCTGGCCGCCGGAGATCTGATAGGGGAACTTGGACAGGATGTCCCCGATGTTCAGGGCGTCCGCCATCTGCTGGACCTGCCCATCAATCTGGCCGGGCGGGACCTTGTTGATGGTGAGGGCCAGGGCGATGTTTTCCCCCACGGTAAGGGTGTCCAGGAGGTTGAAGTCCTGAAAGATAAACCCTAAGTTTTCCCGGCGGAACCGGGCCAGCTCCTTGGGTTTGAGCTGGGTGATGTCCCGGCCCTCCAGCAGAATGGAGCCGGCGCTGACGGTGTCGATGGTGGAGATGCAGTTGAGCAGCGTGGTCTTGCCAGAGCCGGAGGCCCCCATGATCCCCAAAAATTCCCCGGAGGAGACGGAGAAGCTGATGTCGTCGATGGCGCGGGTCACCCCGCCGCCGTTGCCATAGATTTTCTGGATATGCTCCAGACGCAGCAGTTCGTTCATGTGAATCACCTCCCCTGTAGTCTAAGAGATGCCGGAGGGAATTTGTAGCTTCTTTTCTTACAAAGTTCTAACAAAATTGTAAGAATTACAGCGGACCCTGCACCCCGTGGATGAAGTCGTTGATCCGAAAGGTCAGGGAAAGGGTGGTTCCCGCTGGGGAGGATTGGGCCTGGAGGCCGATGTCCAGCTTGTCGCACAGGCGTTTGCAGAGGTAGAGCCCCAGCCCGGTGGCGTTTGGGGCGGACCGGCGGCCATTTTGACCGGTAAAGCCTTTGTCAAAAATGCGAGGCAGGTCCCTGGCATCAATGCCGATGCCGTTGTCTTGCAGAGAGAGGGTCAGTGTATCCTGGTTCCGGACGGCGCGGAAGGTGAGGACCGGAGGGTCCCGCCGGTATTTTACCGCGTTGCTGATGAGCTGATTGAGGATGAAGCAAAGCCATTTTTCATCGGAAAATATGGTGTCCTCCGTCTCATGCACCTGAAGGGTGACCCCGTTTTGCAGCAGGAGATACTTGTTTTGCCCTATGGACTGGTGGACTGCGTCAAAGAGCCGGAGTTCCCGGATGAAATAGTCCTTTTCCGTGTGTTCGCTGCGGGCGTAGTAGAGGGCTTGCTCGGTGTAGCGATCAATGGCCTCCAGGGCGGACAGCAGTGCCGGGGAAGCGGGGCTGGGGTGGTTTTCGCAGAGGAGCTTGCTGGCGGCGATGGGGGTTTTGACCTCGTGAATCCACTGCTCGATGTACTCCCGGTATTCCCCGCGCTCCCGCTGGATGGCGCTGATCTGCTCCAGCATGGACCGGCCGGCGCGCTTGAGAATTTGATAATAGACCTGATCGTCCGCCCGGGTGGGCGCCTGCATGATTTCACCGATGAGATAGGTCTCCCGGAGGCTTTCCGACAGGGACAGCAGGGCATCCAGCTGGTGCTTGCGCAGCAGATAAGACCGGACCATCCAGCCCCCCGCCACCCCGGCCCAGGTCAGCAGGATCAGCAGAATGCTGTCCCGGTTGTTCCCGTTTAGGGCGAGAAAGCAGGCCAGGGCGGCCATGGACAGCAGATGGACCAGGAGCAGGGGGAACTGCTGTTTCCAGAACAGACGGGCGCTCATAAGGTGTATCCCTGCCGGTGTTTGGTTTTGATGAAATTTTCTAAGCCCAGGGTAGAAAGCTTTTCCCGGATTCGGCCGATGTTGACGCTCAGCGCGTTGTCGTCCACATAGAGCTGGTTGTCCCAGAGATAGGAGACCAGATCCCCCCGGGCGCAGATGGTCCCGGCGTGTTTGAACAGATAGTAAAGGATTTTCAGCTCGTTTTTGGTCAGGTCCGCCGCCTGCCCCTGATAGAGAAGCTGGCTGCGTTCCAAGTGGAGTTCCGCCCCGCCATAGGTGAGCACTTGACCGGGTTGGTCGGGATAGGCCCGACGCAGCAGAGCGGCTATTTTGGCCAGGAGAATGGCGGTGTGGTAGGGCTTGGTGATAAAGGCGTCGCCGCCCAGCAGAATGCTGCTGAGCTCATCCATGTCCGTGTTACAGCTGGTGACAAAGATGATGGGAACCGTGGAGAAAGCGCGGATCTGGGAGCACAGGGAGAACCCGCTTTGGCCGGGGAGCTTGATATCCAGAAGGATCAAGTGGGGCTGAACGGTGTTTACCTGAGAGAGTGTAGTGGAGAAATCCACCACGGCGGCGGCCTCATATCCCTCGGCCTGGAGAAGGGTGACCAGCTCCCGTTGGATGGTGGGATCGTCCTCAACGACAAGAATTTTGTATGGCATCGCAAAACGTCCTTTCTATGGTTTGCGCCAGACCAGGGTCAGATAGACCTGGCCTGTCTCTGGCTCGGTGTCCTGGTCGAGGGGAGAGAAGCCCTCCCGTTGGTAAAAGGCCAGCGCCCGCTGGTTGTTCTGATAGACCTGTAAGGTGATCAGCGGGTGCCTGGCTTTCAAATGAGTGAGCAGGGCGCGGCCGATCCCGGTGGAGCGGCAGGTGCTGCGGACGAAGAGACCGGACAGGGGGTGCCCCGTCATGCCGGCAAAACCCGCGATGTGTCCGCCGGTTTCGTAAATGGACAGCTCCGCTTGGGGGAGCAGGCGGGCCACCAGGGCGGTGTGCCGGTGCCAATGGTCTGGCGGGATAAAGGCGT